>Ga0207888_100186_pt1 | contig 35449 bp, 31 predicted proteins | sample LinPmetageLP43_FD_184055 | JGI IMG/M metagenome (GOLD analysis project Ga0207888, IMG submission 184055) | Marine viral communities from the Pacific Ocean - LP-43 (SPAdes) | ecosystem: Environmental > Aquatic > Marine > Oceanic | place: Pacific Ocean | collected 2010-08-27
AAAAACCACAGCCCACAAAGACAATTTGAACGGTAAACACTATTCCTTCCAAAAATCAGCTCCCTTCTCCAGAGGGAGAAGGGTTGGGGATGAGGAGAATACATCTCAACTCCCACTTTAAAATATTCGCAATACTGAATACGAAATACCCAACAAGCCACAATTCCTCTCGAACCCTCATTATTCCCCGCTCCCGCACTATTGCATCGCGTGCGTTTTTAAATACCAGCTCCTCCTACGACCCTAAAAAAGAAGTCAGGGTGGAAGGCTGGGGATGAGGAGAATAGTTCCAACGTCTCACATCCCAAGTCTCGCCGAAAACGAAAAACTACAGCCACAAAGCCAAATTGAACGGTAAACACTATTCCTTCCAAAAATTAGCTCCCTTCTCCAGAGGGAGAAGGGTTGGGGATGAGGAGAATACAGCTCAACTCCCACTTTAAAAAATCCGCAATACTAAACACGAAATACACAACAAGCAATAATCCCTCTCGAACCCTCATTATCAATTTCATAAATAACACTATATAAATCACTTACGCTTGACAAAGTCAGAATAATACACTAATTTAAAGGACTCAAATTCAAAAGGCTATGGCAAAACCAACATCAAACCTCGGGAATTTTAAAGGTACCATTGACGGAATTACGTATTACACCTTAAATGGCGAATGGGTATGCCGAAAAACGGCGCCACCTGCTAAAGAACAAATTCAAAACGATCCCCACTTTAAAGCGGTTAGAAAAAACAATAAAGAGTTGGGCGGTGCTTCCTCATATGCCAAAGCCATCCGAATAGGGCTTTTACCCGACTTGGAAGATTTTAAGGACCATTCCTTTAATAACCGACTCACAAGCCGTTGTCTTAAAATATGCAAAGCAGGTAGGGGACCAAAAGGGGAGCGCAATGTGAACGCGTGCAATGCTCCCAATCAACTTGTTGGTTTGGATTTGAACACACAAAACAGCCTCTCAGACAGACTGCGATTTCAGCCGAAGCTGATACAAAACCCAACAAGTGTTTTGATCTCGCTTTCCGGATTAAAAAAGCAGCATTTAAAAATACCCAATTCAGCCAGTCATTTTCAATTGCTAATGATTCGCAATAACGTTTCCCCATATACATATAACAAAAAGCAGCAGAAATACACTTCAGATACACCACCAGAAGAATTGCCTAATCTCGTGATGCCAACTCCTCCGATACCACTTGATAAAATTCCGACTCCGCTGGAATTTAATATTCCGTTTTATAATGAACATCTTTACACGTGGGCGTATTTAGAGGATCCTTATCCGATATTTACAATGAAAGATGTTGCTAAAAAAACCGCGCATACCATCTGGTTGGGAATTCGTTTTGGTTTAAAAATCAATGATGAATTAGAAGCATTTGCTACCCATAATGCGATGCAATGCATTGCGGTTTATTGATCAAAACCGTTTTATAGTACTTCACAAAGCATTCTTCAACCATAATTTATCCATAGTTCACCCGTAAATCAGCCGGGGTTTACCCGTGTATAAGCCCATTTAACCCCTACAATAAGACACATCAACCACTCATCAAATACGTCTGACAAGTACATAGCATATAAAGAATATTAAACGTAAAACTGTTTTTTTAGTTTTAATCGTAAGTGATTTTAAGGTCGAAATGACTTTACGTAAAAAAGACCGGACTTTAAGTGAATGATACGAAGTACCAACGCAGTATAATTTGTATCGAAAAGTCTTTATAGAAACCAACAGCATCTCGACTGCGCTCGATGTGACAATCATCTGACAGACGGCTAGAATCCTAATCCCTAAGCTTTGGAACCAGATGCCTGAAAAAACGAAAAAGCCCAATCCCTGAGAATCGCATATTTGAAAAATTCCGGGTCCTTGTATGGAATACGTAAATTTTGAGCAGTCAGTTCAAAGCAGCTTTTTAACACCTGAGAAATCGCAACAGTCACTCAAAGATTATTTTACGATAATAATTAGTAGAACCGGAGTTGGAGTGAATGATACGAAGTGTTAACGCAGTATAATTTGTATCGAAAAGTCATGGTGACATATCGATTCCACTTCGACAAGCTCAAGGTGACACGCTCAACGTGACAGTTGGATGAGATCCTGAAACCAGTTCAGGATGACGTTGACAGATAAATGAAAATAAAAGTGTTAGAATGCGCCTATTATTACACTTTTGTTCTATAATTTTCTGCGTTGTTTTAAAAGTTTTGTGCAGCCTTTATTTGTTTCTTTTTTATCAAGTTTGTTATATGACCAGATGTACACTAATTTTAATGTTGCTATTCTACCAAGTAGCCATTTGTCAAACATTTGTCGAAGATGTTGAGAAAGTAGAAAATGTTGTGATAACATATAAAGTTGATAGTATCGGCAAACGATATGATGTCAAGATAAATAGTGATTTGACTACCTATCACAACGTAGGTTGGCAAAAGGGATGTCTAGAACATTTTATGAATGGCAAACTCAAACATCCAATGAGGATGCTAAATGAAGAATGGAGAGCCGTATATTATTTTGTAAATCCAAAGTACAGAACTAGTTCTCTCAAAAGTGAAGACATACAAAGATGTAAGCAGTTTAGAAAAGGTGAATTTAAATATGTTCAAGCAGCCTATAATCGAACGCGTATCTTAAGAAGAAGAAAACGACAGATTGAAAAGAGAGGATATAAAGATCAACGTCAAGTTTATAAAATAGATTGGATCGATGATAACAAATATGTTTTAACAACACTTAAACTTCCTTTGGATAAAGACAAAGAAAAAATAGGAAACCGTATTGATGTTGAGATTATTGAAATACTGGAGGACAATTCATATTTATACCGTTCATCTTCATCAGACAGTGATAAACTTGTGTTTGGAGTTATTAAAAAGGTAAATTAGATCTGTAATTATATCAAATAGCACTCAAAAGTACTATTATTCTAATAGTATTAAATGTTCTATAATTTACATTATGTAAAATAGAATTATTAAAGAGGTATACTGGGTTCAAAAATAAGTCTGAACCAGTTTACCCCTTCACACGTTTATTGCTCCTCCGGTACAACAACCGTTGTTTCGGTTTCTGAAAGGGCTCCAAAATAACCCAGGACTTCGGGATCCCAATTCGTGATCGGATTGGCCGGAGCGATTCCACCTCCGGAAAGTACATCAACTAAAGTTCGGTAATAATCAAAAGTAATGCGGTCTACTTGTTGCAACCTCACATGTAACGTATCTCCGGGTGCTAACCGATGCGGAAATTCATAATCCTGCACATTGCCATCGGTGAATTTATCGCGTAACAACCAGAAATTGGTGTCGCGAGTTCCGTCATCATCGGTTTCTTCATCATCCCTAAACACATATTCTTCACCATTCACCAAGACCTGCAGGCGGTAATAATTGGCTACATCAGGTGGATCCTTAAAATATGCGATGGCATAATAACCTGCTTCCTGAAATATAGAGGCCTTTTTATAGCCTACCTGAATCGAGTCTAATGCGATGGATTCAGCAGGTATCCTGCTCGTAGCAGAATAGGACGTCCCGTCTAAAGCAACGTCTAACGTATAAGCTACCCCGCGCTGCCCGCGTAGGTGAGCAGTTTGATAGACACCCGGACTCGTTTGGGTAAGTACTTCGGTTATGCCTTCATCACTCGTAATACGCACGTTTGCATGTTCTTCCACAGGAAAGTTGTTGGTATCGTAAAAAGCCACGCTTCTACTAATGCGTACGGTGTACGGTCCTTGACCATCACTGATAAAACCTGCTATAACAAGCTGAGGCTCTTGGGTATCCAGATCGAGTTCGATCACTTCTTCACAAGAAACAAACAGGACACAAAGTAAAAGACCGGTTCTTAATAGTGCACGAGTAGTTTTCATCTTAATTGAATTTAAAATTCCACGAAACAGCTGGGAAAAAACTGAATAAGGAGAGTTTGACGGCTTCGGTTCGGTTGGGGTCATTTTCGGCTTCTTTAAAATTGATTTGATACGCATTCTTTCTGCCATACGCATTGTATAAGGAAAAGGTGGTACTCATCTCCCACTTTTTGGTCTTTTTAATGCTTCGGGTTGCTCCGAGATCTAAACGGTGATACGCCGGGAATCGGTTGGCATTCCGCGTATCGTAGAGGTTTACCACTTCGTCATCTACCTCATATTTCCCTACAGGAAAGGTAACGGCATTTCCCGTACGATAGGCAAATGTAGCCGATAAGGACCACTTGGGACTCAACTGATACATTCCTACCAAAGAAAGATCGTGCGTACGATCCCAACTTGCGGGATACGGATTTCCGGTATCGATACCGTCAAATTTACGTTCGGTTTTAGACCAGGTATAACTCAACCATCCGGTAAAGCGCCCAAGGTTTTTCTTGAAATAAAACTCGGCTCCATACGACCAGCCTTTACCAAACAACAACTGAGATTCTACATTTTCATTGAAGATCAGTTCAGCTCCGGTGCGGTAATCGATCTGATTTTGCATGCCTTTGTAATACACTTCCACTGAAGTTTCAAAAGTATTGTTCTTAAAATTTCGGTAATAGCCTAAGGCATACTGATCAGAAAGCTGTGGTTTTACGTTATTGCTACTGGGAATCCACAGGTCTATGGGAGTTCCACTGGTCGAATTGGAGATCAAATGCAAATACTGCCGGTTGCGGTTGTACGATGCCTTGATCGAACTCGCTTCAGAAAGCAGATAGGTAAGCCCTACCCTGGGTTCAAAACCCCCATAGGTTTTTACAAATTCACCGGAATCATAAGTTGTGGTACTGGCTATATCTCCCTCGGCATCGTACGTGAAAATAGCTCCGGGGCCGGTTTGTGCAAACCACGAATAGCGGAGTCCGAAATTGGCACGCAGGTTATCGGTAATCTCTTGTTCATCAGAGAGGTAAACTCCGGCTTCCCAGGCATACTTTTTCTGAAGCAATAAATCATTCACATTAGCATTGGCTTCACTTCTAATTTCTCCCGGAACAAAATGATGTCGGGTCGCATTCCAGCCAAATTGCACGGTATTAGAGTTATTCCAATAATACTTATAATCTTGTTTAAGGCTAAAATCTTCAATAGCCGATTCAATACTGAAGCCGTTATTTTGCCCCTCATCCCCTCCTATTTCAACCCGGTAGTTGTAATCACTATAGAGCACCGTAGTGTTTGAGAATAGTTTATCGTTAAAAAGATGATTCCAGCGTAAGGTTGCTGTGGTATTTCCCCAGTCAAAACCAAACTCATCACTAAACCCAAACTGGTCTCTCCCAAAATACCCCGAAAGATAAATCCGGTCGTTAGCGCCTATTTTATAGTTGGCTTTTGCATTAAAATCATAAAAATAAAGCGACGTATTGCGGGTATCTTCATCATTAGATAATTTTAAAAATAAATCCAAATAGGTACGCCTGCCAGAAAGCATAAACGAACCTTTATCTTTTACAATAGGCGCCTCTATAGTGAGTCGGGAAGCAATAGTACCAATTCCTCCGGAAGCAGAAAAACCTTTGTTATTCCCGTTATTCATCTGTACATCCATCACCGAAGAGGCTCTGCCTCCATAGTTTGCAGGAATGTGTCCTTTGTACAACGTGAGGTCTTTGATCGCATCCGAATTGAATACCGAAAATAAACCCAACATATGTGAGGCATTGTAAACAGGAGCTTCATCCAAAAGAATGAGGTTTTGCCCGGCACTCCCCCCACGCACAAAAAAACCACTCCCTACTTCATTGGCTTTAATACCCGGTAACAATTGTATGGTTTTTAGCACATCTTTCTCACCAAACAAAACCGGCACTTTAGCAATCTCCTGCATATTGAGCGTATTGGCACTCATTTGAGTAGAGGTCACATTCAGATCTTTTTTCTTAGACGAAATAACCACTTCCTGTAAAGAGGTTGATTCCGGAATTAATTCGATGTGCAATTCTCTATTATCTGTAAACTCGATTCGCTGTTCTTGAGTGGTATAGCCCACGTAACTGATGCTTAGCGTATAGCTACCCTGAGGCACGGTAATGGAATAAAAACCATACGCATTCGTAGTGCCACCGGTTTCTAGTTCTTTGATCCAAACACTGGCACCTGGCAGTTCTTCTCCGTTTTTAGCATCGGTAATGCTACCGCTTAGCGTATAAGTCTCCTGAGCAGTTATCCCCATACTACTGAATAAAAAAAGAAAAAGGAGAGAAAGCAACATGGAATTACTGCCTGGAGCAGGCCTTAGATAAATCTGCATTATAGATAGTTGATTGATTTATTATAAAGACGGTTCTATTTTGCAAATGTTGTATTTTTTTTAAAAATTTGGCTAGAATGCCCCACGCTGCAACAAGCAAACAACTTAAAGTAAACTACCTCGGGGCAAGCCTGTCTGCCGACAAAGGCAGGCCCACGAGGCATTCGTTAGCAACAAATTTTCAATTTCGAGGCAAGCCTCGGGGTATTAAACCCTTTGTCGGCGCCAATAAACGGGTTATAAAAATTATTTTTTTAGGACTCTGGCTAAAGATCTTTTAAATGCACCCAGGCAGTATGCTATAGTTTTCTTAAAATAATAGGAATTAACCCTAGACTTAAGAATCCTTAAAAACTGATTTTGTAATTTATATAAAAATATTTTTAAAGCAACCTTAAGGGTACTTAAGAACGACTTTTTACTTCGGGGTGAATAAGCTTGTAAACCTCGATTAGCGTGTAACCAAAAAAATCAGTTATGAATTACCGAATTAAAATTTTCCTAATAACATTTTTAGCCGTGCTTATCTTTGTATTTGGCTTCTACTATCTGGACACCCACAAACTTGTAAATTCACTCAAGCTTGGAGCCATTGGAGGGATTGTAGTAGGTACTATAGCTTCCTTATTAGTGCCCTTTGTGGTGAAGAAACGCTAGGCATACCGGGAAATCCCTTTGAAGCAAACCGGTCCGTCTGACAAAGGCAGGTCCGCGAAGCATGAAACTGAACAATCCATTTCTAGAATACGTGTTAGCGCGTGATTGTATCGCGTGCTTATAAAGCTCGATTATCCAGTAGAGCAAATCATGCTTTTTCAAGATCAGAGCATACAGGCTGCAACTTTCAGGTCTTCAAGTAACAGGATTCCGTATTAAAGCTCTGTTTTCTTTAGACTCCTTTTGAAGTTTGAGTAAAAAGCTTTCTCAATTTATTCTGAATCCTGCTCTTTTTCTTGAAGTTCAGCTACAGCACCACGAAACTGCATCACGGTACGCTGCGTACTGTTTACTGAAAAATTAGCATTTAAATTCGGACTCAAATTGAGGATAAAATTATAAGCTTCATTTCCTTGTTTGTCTTTGGCTGAAAAGGTAATGATATACATGCCCCGCTTCGTAGTTACCGCATAATCTTTGGCGATATCTTCTATGTTGATACCGGTGTCTCTGTTCGTGTAACCGCCACCCATTCTTCGTTCTCCGAAAAAGGGTAATTCAGCATAAACACTATCCCCTTTAATCCGAAGATAATTCGGATTCCCGATAAGATTTATTTGACCTGAATTGTTTCCGGGACCTAAAATACTACTGTTAAGAACTGCACTTACCGCTACCGTATTCATAGGCATGGCAAAATTAGATTCGATTTCAAAAGACCGGTCTGCTATCCATTGATTCAAATGTGCATTGGTCGTGGCATCCCTGTTTTTAGAACTTCCACAAGAGACCAATATCAGTACAACTAATAATCCTACTCCTGGTTTCATAATCGATGGTTTTTTAGGTAACGGCAACTCCCTTAATTTAAGATTTTTAACTCACATTATTTACAAAAGCTCTGTATTTCAGCAACGCGACAAAGAATGCTCCGCCTACCGCATTACCTAGTAATGCGGTAGATTGAACCCAAAGGTATCTTCCTAATGTAAGTTCAGGACCTAAAAGGTAGGCGCTAAAGACTTCTATATTACCAATGATACTGTGATGTAAACCGGCAAAGGCCATAGTAGCTGTGATGAGAAATATAATAATGATGCGGCTTACCGTATCTTTTGAAGAAGTAACCAACCACGAGAGTAATCCCATCATCCACCCTGCAAGAATTGCGCTTACCAGGATAGTAGGTAACGAAAAGTCAGCAACGTGAGTACCAATTTTCACGATTGTTTCAGTATCAAAAATATGAAGTTGAGGCCCCAGCCAAAGCATTACCAATGCGATGAGCCACCCTCCTATTAAGTTTCCTAAAATAACCAGCCCCCAAATTCTCAACAGACTGGCAAGACTTTGTTTACGATTTAAAACCGGCAGCGTTAATAAGGAGGTTTGTTCCGTAAATAAAATGGATTGCCCTAAAACAACCAGTATAAATCCTAAGGGATAGACCAGAGCAATAATTTTGAATAAACTTGCTTCAGGCAGGGTATCTGAGAAAAAGTAAAACACACTACACAGCATCATAAAACTGAAACCCAGCTCTAAACCCGCTGTAAGCGAACTCATCAACACACTGCTGGTGCTTAGAGTATATATTTTTTTTCCTTCACAGATTTGCTCTTTTAAAATCTCCCCGTGACTTTTTGCCTGAGATTCTTCAGAAATTTCAGATTTCTCCAGTTCCTGATCTATATTCTGCTGCTTAACTTCTTCTTCGCTCATAATTCTAGTTCCAGACTGCAAGGGCTTCCTCACGCAGTACTTGTTTTAAATTAAATGCTGCATGGCTTTTTCCGGTATGTGAACAGCCTGATAAATACTTAGAATTTAACGGCTTACCAGCTTCCTGAATTACCGCCGGTCCTGCGTGCTGCATACAATCTGTAGGAGCTCCTACCCGATTAGTACCTGCTGCAATTCGGAGCGTATCTTTTGCGATAACCGCACCAAAAGCGCCTCCTCCTCTTACCTCTTTTCCTTGATGAGCCCAATTATTGGCACGTCGCAGGTATTTTTTATGTAGGTTTTCTTCCATATCCTGTTGCTCATAAACAGCTGTCAAATGTACTATTGATCAATCAATAACGCTGAGAGATTAACGCATTTATAAGATAATCCCGGTGTAGTTTTGAGCATTTGTATCGCACAAGCAGCACAAAGTATTCCTAGTAAATAATTTAAACGGAAAGTTTCTCTTTAAAGTCGTTAATGATTCCTCCTTTTAATAACACACGAATCTGCCGGTCGCTCAGCGTATGTTTGGTAGGTATGGAAATGGTCCCGGTTTCTTTTTTAATAAGTACTTCTATAGTATTTCTGTTTTTGACCAGATCAAGAAGATTTTTAAACTGAATGGTATCACCCTGCTCTATTTTTTCCAGATCATCAGGATTCTCAAACTCCAGCGGAAGGATTCCAAAATTCACGAGATTCTGCCAGGCAATACGCGCATAACTTTTAGCGATTACGGCAACCTGTCCCAGATATTTAGGGGCTAAAGCAGCGTGCTCGCGACTACTACCCTGTGCATAGTTTTCTCCGGCAACCACGATATGGCCACCCTCCTGATGTTTGGTTTCCATGGCCCGGTCGTAAAAAGTCTCATCTATCACCGTATAGCTGTATTTGCTTATTTCAGGCAGATTCGATCGAAACGGAAGCACTTCGGCACCGGCTTTTAAGATCTCATCGGTTGAAATATTATCTCCCATTTTCAGTAAAACCGGAATCTCATAACGATCCTGAAGTGCATCAATATGCGGTAAGGACTTGATATTCGGACCTTTTTTCAGCGCTACTTTACTGCCGTCTTCTGCCGGAGCAACCAGCATATCCCTATTGATGATGTGCAGTTCCGGATCCTCATACTGTGGATAGGTCATAGCATACAGATCGGCTAAATCCCGAGGATCGGTAATTTTACCCGTTAATGCCGAAGCAGCAGCGGTCTCTGGACTGCACAAATGCACCTGATCGTCCTTAGTCCCGGAACGATCGGGGAAATTACGCGGCATCGTACGCAAACTGATGGTACCGCTCGCAGGGGCCTGCCCCATCCCAATACACCCCATACACCCACTCTGGTGAAAGCGTGCTCCTGCAGTAATCAGATTGGCAAAGGCTTTAGTATCTATCATATTCTGTATGATCTGGCGGCTCGTAGGATTGACATCAAAAGAAACATCCGGATTAACCGATTTGCCTTTTACAATCGCTCCGGCAATCCAAAAATCGCGTAACCCGGGGTTTGCCGAAGAACCAATCACTACCTGAGAAATGGGTTTCCCGGCTACCTCACTTACCGGAACCACGTTTCCGGGACTGGTGGGCAATGCAATTAAGGGAACCAGTTTATCCAGTTCTATATGTTCGTGCAGATCATATTCACAACCTGCATCAGCAACCAATTCAATCCAGTCTGCTTCACGGTCCTGAGATTTTAAAAAGCGTTTGGTTTCCTGATCACTTGGAAAAACCGTTGTTGTAGCACCCAGTTCTGCTCCCATATTGGCGATCACGTGACGATCCATAGCACTAAGGTGCTGCAGTCCGTCTCCGTAGTATTCAACGATCTTACCCACGCCTCCTTTTACATCGTGGCGGCGCAGCATTTCCAAAATTACGTCTTTGGCACTCACCCAATCAGGTAATTTACCGGTGAGCTTAACCCCCATTACGTTCGGCATTTTTACAAAATAAGGTTGTCCGGCAATAGCAGCCGCGACATCCAGACCCCCCGTACCGATTGCAAGCATGCCCAGCGAACCGGCTGCACAGCTGTGACTGTCACTCCCAACCAGTGTTTTACCGGGCTTGCCAAACCGCTCCATATGCACCGGATGACTAACACCATTACCGGGGCGGCTAAACCACAGCCCGAATTTTTGAGCCGCACTGTGTAAAAACGCGTGATCATCGGCGTTTTTAAAGTCCGTTTGCAAAAGATTATGATCTACATATTGTACCGCAACCTCGGTTTTGGCGCGGTCTAAGTTCATGGCTTCTAGTTCAAGCTGCACCAGTGTTCCGGTTGCGTCTTGTAATAAAGCCTGATCGATCTTGAGACCGATTTCTTCCCCCGGAATAAGTTCGCCGGCTACAAGATGGTTGTTGATGAGTTTTTGAGTAACATTTAAAGGGTTCATTACCGTTTTTTTTTGGATTCCCCATTAAATTATAGAGAAGCATATACACCTACAATTATTTAACAGCAATTTAGAACCTAAACCTCTTGAAGGCCTGTAAACTATAGTAACTTTGTGCAATTATAAAACAGCTTAACTAATTCAATTGTATATGCTCGTCTGGGGACTTTTTATCGCTTTCATTTTAATTTGCCTTGCACTCGATCTGGGTGTTTTTAATAAAAATGACCATGTTATAAAAAGTAAAGAAGCGGGGATCTGGACCGCGGTTTGGTTTACGATTGCAATGGCTTTTAGCGGCGTGATCTACTGGCTTTTTAATGCTGAATTGGTAGAAAACCCTACAGGTTTGAGTCCAGATAGCGCCGTGTTGAAATACATCACCGGTTACCTCATAGAATTATCCCTCAGTATAGACAACGTATTTGTGATTGCTGTGATCTTTTCTTCTTTTAAAATTCCGCCTAAATACCAGCACCGCGTCTTGTTCTGGGGAATTCTGGGAGCTATTATTTTTAGAGCACTCATGATCGTTTTTGGTGTAGCACTCATCAATAAATTTGAATGGATTATTTACGTTTTTGGTGGGTTCTTACTTTTTACGGCATATCGAATGCTCAAGTCTGATGATAGCGATTACGATCCGCAGGATTCTACAGTTTATAAAGCAGTAAAAAAGCTTTTTCCGGTTACTACGAAAATGGAAGGTCATGACTTTTTCATCAAAGAACAAGGAAAAAAAGCAGCTACGCCCCTTTTCTTAGCTTTGATTGTTATAGAACTTACCGATATTCTTTTTGCCTTAGACAGCATTCCGGCTATCCTGGCGATTACAGCAGACCCATTTTTAGTATTCACCTCAAACATTCTCGCAATATTAGGATTGCGTTCTATGTATTTCTTGATATCCAGAATGCTTCAGAAGTTTCAATACATTCATTACAGTCTTGTGGTAATTCTCGCGTTTGTAGGATTAAAAATGATTTTCTCGCATATGATTGAAATCCCGGAGTGGGTTTCGCTTGGCGTAATCGTTTTAGCATTAGGAGGTGGTATTCTAGCTTCCATGTACATCAATGGCGGTGAGGAACCCGAAGCAGAAACAGGCAAAGCAGAAGAACTACCTTAAAATTTAAGTTTCATTAACGTAAAGGTGTCAAAGAAAGCCTAAAATGTATTGAAAGGCATCCGGCTTTCGTTAACTTTAAGGTTACATTATAAAAAGAAACTTTTATGAACTATAACTTTGAATATCACGATGTGGCTGCAAGTGCTGCATTAGAAGAATTTACAAAAGAGCAATTGGATAAATTAGCTAACAAATACGACTTTATCGTACGCGCAGATATTTTCTTTAAAACCGAAAATACCTCAAGTGACGAAACGGGGAAAATTGCCGGAATCAGACTGAGTGCACCGGGACCCAGATTATTTGCTGATCACAGTTCTAAGAGTTTTCACGAGTCGGTAAAAGAAGCTACCCGGGAACTCAACATTCAGTTGCAAAAACGAAAAGCTAAAATGAAGTCTCATTAAAAATTAGATATGAAAAGTATAGCAAGAGACGAAAACCAGATCACGCTCATTTACAGCAGTACCACCCGTACGGGTGAGCGCACAAACGCGCATATTGCTGCTGTAAAAGATAAAGAGCTACAAACTATAGATATTGCAAAAACGCCCCTTACCGGGACGCAATGGGCAGAATTAGCAGATGAATTGAATAAGCCCCTTAAAGAGCTGTTTAGTTTTGAAGATGTTAGTGATGATGACGAACTGAAAACAGCGGATTATGATGAGAATGATTACATCAATATCATCAAAAATCGTCCGGAGCTTTTTGCACATCCCATTATCATTCATCAAGACGATGTAAAACAGGTTACTAATCCTACCCAGGCTCAGGAGTTTTTGGGTGTTGACAGTGCCGGTTTAGATAAAAAAATGATGCACGAAGATCCTACGATCAGTAGCACGACAAAAAAGGAACGTTTTATTGATAAGCCCGATGAAGGCGATCACAACTAATAACTGTTTTAAGCATAAAAAAGCGGGTCATTTTGAATGATCCGCTTTTTTTATAAAGTGTACTGACCTTAGAATCAATCTTTTTCCACTACAGCAACGGGTTGAATAGAGGGCTTTATTTTTTCATACAATTCAAATTGGTATTCAGTCAATACCTCGCTCATAGCACCACTCTCTTCAAGACTGGCTTTATAAAGTTCGTCAAGTTTTCGGTTCCCGGTGTATGCTTTGGCTACCTGTTCCCGCATCAATAAATAGTCGGCAACGTTAGTCTTAAACAACAGATCTTGCTTAGGCGTCATCCCCAACTTGGTAGAATAGATCTTAGTCAGAGAATCTGCAGTTTTCTCAATATGTGCGGGTTTTTGTTCTAAATATTGAATTTGAGCCTGAGCCGCTACTCCTGCAAAAATCAATACCGAAATACATAGAGTTCGTAACATAGTCTTCATTATTTAGATTGAAAATTACCATTAAAAGCAAAGGCGTCAACCGGTTTACGTTCCCGCATTTTTTCAAGTTCTTGCTCTTTTAAATCATCAGACAATTGATCAGGATCTCCACCATACCGACCAATAGCAACAGCAGTAGCGATCCCAAAATCTGAGGTAAACTCAAATTCTTGATGTGCTTTTTCTTGATCTATACCGCCCATTTGATGCACAGCAATACCGTTATGATTGGCTTGAATCACAAGATTCCCCATAAAAAGTCCTAAATCATGCAGGGCGTGAAAATATGCGTCTCCATCAAAATTTGTCTTTTTATAAGCGGTAACCATCAAGACTGGAGCATGCGTAGCCCAATCTTGATTGAATGGAATCAAACACGCTAGTATACGGTCATAAACCGCATCTCCTTTAATCCCATAAATAATACGCCAGGGTTGCTGGTTGTAAGAACTAGAAGCCCATCTACCGGCTTCTAAAAGTTGTTTAACTTCAGATTCAGAAACAGGCACATCGTCAAAAGCACGTGGACTCCAGCGTGTTTTGATCACATCTATAACGTCATAATCTGTAGGGGTAATTTTTGTAAGTTCTTGCATAATGGTTTTTACAAGAAATATAACAGAATAATCCCTATGGAGAAGGGACTTTAACGCCCCTTAACGCACTACAAATAAGATTTTAACGTGTTGCTAACTTTTGCTCGATTAGGGCAATAGAAGCATCTACCGTTTCCATGTTGTCCAGCTCATCATCTTCAATGGTAATGTCAAAGGCATCCTCTACATCTAAGACGATATCTACAAGGTGTGTAGAGTTTATATTGAGATCCGTTACCAAATGACTCTCTGTAGAAATGGCATCAGGATTAACGTCTTCCGGTAAATAGGGTTTGATTATCTCTTTAAGTTTAGGGTATATATCCTGACTCATACATGTAGTTTTTTCGCTCGAGCGAAATTAAATTTTGCTAAAAATAAGACAACAGTTAACATCCCCAAAACCAAAACTCGCTTTTGCCAGAATATTAAAGTTTAAATCTGTCTTTTGGGTAGGAATTCTTGAGGTCGAAATTACTTTTTCGATCTCAGGATGAACGTTTTGCAAATTGATATTCGGAAATAAAAATTGATGCTTCAATTCTAAGACTGAAGCCACGCACTCAATACTGCCGGAAGCTGCCAGGCAATGGCCGGTCATACCTTTTAACGAATTGATATAGGGAAAATCTACTCCGGATCTCCCCAGGGCTTCACTCCAATTCTGAATCTCTAAATCATCTTTTGCCGTTGCGGTGAGGTGACCGTTAATCACATCGATTTGAGAAGCCGCTATTCCTGAATCAGTTACAGCTTTTGTTATACACCGCTTAACCGCTACAGGGTTTGGTGCAGTCATCGAACCTTCTTGACGCTGACCGCCGCTATTGCTGTGACCTCCTAAAATTTCTGCATAAATCGGAGCGCCACGTTTTTGAGCACTTTCTAAAGTTTCTAAAACAAGGGCTCCTGCACCACAACCGGGTACAAAGCCAGAAGCATGAGCATCCATAGGTCTTGAAGCCTGAGTTGGCATATCATTATATTTTGAAGGGAGTATGCGCAAGGCATCAAAGCCACACCATACATACGGCCCGCCATCACTGGTGCTTCCGGCAAGCATACGGGTTGCTTTACCTGCTTTAATACGCTCATAGGCCATAAAAACAGCTTCAGTTCCTGTGGTACACGCAGAAGAGTTTGTGGTTACGAGATTTCCTAAGCCCAGCATTCCGCCAAGATAGGCACTCACACCGCTACTCATTGTCTGTTGCACGCTGGTGCTCCCTAAACGGCGGGTATTCCCTTCGTCAACTTTATAAATGCTTTCGCGGTATTTATCTACACCCAGTGTACCCACTCCAAAAATGGTTCCGCTTTCAAAATCACACGCTTCTTCGTCAATTGCCAAACCTGCATCTTGCCAGGCTTCAACTCCTGCTGCAACCCCATAAAGAATTCCGGCTGCATTGAAATTACGCAATTGGAGTGGCGTAAAGTATTGAGCTTTTACAGCTTCAGAAATGAGGGGCATCCCTCCTAGTTGGCACGAAAACTTCAGCTTTTCAAGTTCCCTGTAAAATCGGATTCCACTTTTACCATTTTCTAGGGCTTCTTTAAAAGCAGGCACACCAACACCATTCGGGGAGCAAACCCCGAGACCGGTAACCACAACTCTATGATTTTGCATCGCCCGGTTTTAAAATACCTGAAAAAACACCACTACAAACCGTTTCTCCCGCTTCGTTCACCATCTTAACTTTAGACTTCAACTTAAAGAATCTAAAATATTCTAAATCAGAGAGTACCGTTACTTTTTCATTAGGAAAAACCGGCTTGTAAAATCGGGCTTCGTTTTCTACCATTGCCACAGTTGAATTCGATTTCAAATCGAAATCTTTATCCCGTAATAAATAGATTCCCAAACTCACCAGACCTATTTGTTGCATACATTCAAGCAAAATAACTCCCGGTGTAATCGGAAAATTCACAAAGTGACCTTTGTAAAAAGTATGGTTTTCATCAAAGGTATATTCGCCTGTTATATGGGTCTGTGTAACCTTTGTTATTTTATCTACAAATAAAAAGGGGTCTGTGTAAGGTAGCTTACGTACAATTTCTTCTTTGGTCACGGTTTAGTTATTAAGGCATTGAAAACTTCCAATAGGCGAACCATCTGGAATCTTAGGTGCGGTTACAGGTTTAAACGCATCAGGCTCTTTGATAAACCTACCTAATTCCTGAGCGATATACCGGTCATTTGCATCTGGAGACAGTGCCAGTTTCATGGTCAAATCTAAGAATTTTGAATAGGTTATAGCCTTAACCTGTGGAATTGCTTCACTATTTACAGCAAGTTGTTTTAAATGCGCTAACACCCTGTAGTTAATAGTATTTTGAACTTCAGCTAAATAAGCGTCTTTTTGCGCTTTGTAAAGGGTTTGTTCTAAAAGAATGTCCAGCACTTCATCAAAGGAGGGCAGTTTAGAATCCCAGGCGTGTTGTGCCACAATTCGATTAGCCCGTTCCGCATTCAGTAAAAAATCCAAAGTCATGGATGCTGCAGTTTCAGGTGCTCCTAAGGGATCAAAGGTGATCCCGGTATTACCTTTAAAGCTTTCTCTCGTTCGGTTAAAACCAAATGCTCGGGGCGGAAACAAACTCAGTTTCTCTTTAGGAATTGCTAAATATGCAGCATCTAATGTTTTCAGTACCGAATGTAATGCCTTTAATTGTTCGTGTTCGGAAACAGTAGCTACAACCTGCTGCTTGTCATCACCTTTTACCGAATAATTGTAGCGTAAACCACCAATGCTCTTAATAGCAGCTTCGGTTTGATACCTGTGGTAAAAATACAAAGGAACAAAGACATCTTCTAACGTGCTGTAGCTTTCGCCTGTGCGAATATTATCTATTGAAAAATTCTCAATCGCTTGTTTCCGAAGTGCCAAAACAGCATTCAGTTCAGCTGTTGCATCTGCACCAGTATCCCATAAATGGGCATCAGGATGAGAACCGGTTGAGGAACGAGCATCGCTATCAGTTATAAAACGCAAGCCCTTTGCTTCCGCTTTCTCCAGCACTTCGTTGAGGTACCAGGATGCTGTCATTCCTTTTGGTACATCTCCATAACTGTAAGCAACGGTAACCTTATCCCAATCGCCTATTCCTACTGCATACGCATCACTAAAATCAAGTGTATCATTCTTTAGACGGATTGTAGCATGTGGATAATCCATCACCGAAGCGCGATCTGCAACACTTGCGGCAAAATTATGAGCAAAACCTAGGGTATGCCCTACTTCATGAGCTGAGAGTTGTCTAATGCGTGCAAGAGCCAGTGCTAACATCGGTTCATAATCAGCATCACTCGCTGCAAAGGGTTTATTCATCAGCGCCTGAGCGATCATAAAATCCTGACGGATTCGCAGACTACCTAAACTTACGTGACCTTTTAAGATTTCACCGGTACGAGGATCTACAACACTGGCTCCATAACTCCATCCTCGTGTACTGCGATGCACCCATTGAATCACGTTATAGCGTAAATCTAACGGATCTGCGCCTTCTGGCAGCATCTTGACCTGAAAGGCATTTTTATATCCTATGCTTTCATAGGCTTGATTCCACCAGCGGGCACCTGCTAACAATGCAGAACGAACAGGCTCCGGAGTTCCCGGATCTAAATAATAAACAATAGGTTCAACGGGTTCACTAACGGCAAGCTCCGGATTTTTCTTTTGAAGCCGGTGTCTTATAATAATACGTTTATCTATAGGATCTTGCACGGGGCTTGCATAGTCTTTATAGTGTCTGAATATTGCGCCGGAACGTGGGTCAAAAGCACGCGGCTCATAGTTGTCATCCGGTAATGCTACAAACGAGTGATGCTGCACCACAGAAACCAAAGAGGCATCTGGAGCTACAGATCTTAAATTACGACCTTCAGGAGTGCCGGCGAATGTTAGCAAGGCTTCAAACTCTACATTTTTAGGGAACGCTTTGGTATGCGCTAATGCTAATGCACTTTTGGATGCATCAACTTTATAAGTACCTTCTTTATTAGATTTCAATCGTTGAGCTACATCGTGTGTATCTTCCATCAAAAAAGGAGTTAAATCAATCACATAAGTATCCCCTTTAGTTTCCTTGATCTCAAACCCGTATAAAACAGATTTAGCAAAAGCCTCCTGTACCGATTCTTTTTCCGCAACATTATCCGTTAGTGCACGGTAATCCTGGTTGGGTTGTACTAAGAGTAATTTGTTGCCTGCTTTTATAAACTTTACCAAAGCTGTACCCCCTAGTTGTCCACGATCTAAACCAATATCATTAGAACCCAAACCACTTTTTAAAGCGTGTACATATATAAATTCTGAATCGAGATCGGTGACCTCAAGATAAATGGCATCATCCTTTTCGCTATAATGAAAGGAGAAAAATCCTTTTTGAGTTTTAAGGTTTTCCTTTTTATCCAAAAATTGAGCAGAAACCACTGAAGCTAATAAAAAGAATGCGATTGTAATTTTGTTCTTCATCTATAAAGTATGTTTTTGAGAATAGCTAGTTAGTTAAAAAGGAACAAATTTGAAAAGCTATTGTTAATTATTAAAAGATTTTCAGTTTCCGTTGATTAAAATGGTGATAACGCAGTTATAGTTTAGATAATTAATGATTTATTATACGCTTTTAATTGATAAATTATTAATTTAACTAAAACTAATAACCAATGGCTACGACCCAACAATCAATCTTTGCATCTTATGATAAAGATCCTAAATTTTATGATGAGATATTTGATGAAAAAGGAAATGTAAAAAAAGTTTATCAGACACTTTTTGATCTTTACAGCGGCCATTCAAGCCAGGATTTTGCCAAATTGAATGACAAGGCTAAAGCCTCCTTTTTCAATCAGGGAATTACCTTTCAGGTTTATACAGATCAGGAGGCTAAAGAAAAGATTTTTCCTTTTGATTTATTCCCCAGAATAATCGATCAAAAAGAATGGGATATTATTGAGCGGGGCGTTTTACAACGCAGTAAAGCATTAAACCATTTTATTTGGGACATTTATCACGATAAGAAAATCATCAAGCAAGGTATTGTGCCTTTAGATTTGATCACTTCATCAGCCAATTATTTACACCAAATGATAGGGGTGGATCCGCCGGGAGGAATTTACAATCATATTTCAGGGACTGACCTGATTAAACATTCAGACGGTAAGTATTACGTTTTAGAAGATAACATCCGCTGCCCCTCTGGTGTGAGTTATGTTATCTGTAACCGTACCGCATTAAAAAGAGCTTTGTTTGGAGTTTTCAATCATTATAATGCACATACCGTAACAGATTACGCTCAGAACCTTCTGGAAATTATGGAGTCTGTCAAACCTCGTGGTGTAGACGAACCTAACTGTGTAGTGATTACTCCGGGGGTTTACAATTCTGCTTATTATGAGCACTCGTATCTCGCCAAGTCGATGGGTGTAGAACTTGTAGAAGGTCGGGATCTCTTTGTAGAAAATGACTTTGTATACATGCAGACCATTAAAGGTCCGGAACGGGTAGACGTGATTTACCGCAGAATAGATGATGCGTTTTTAGATCCTCTGGAATTTAGACCAGATTCTGCTTTAGGAGTTCCGGGTTTATTCTCAGCCTATAAAAAAGGAAATGTATGTCTTGTAAATGCTCCGGGGACAGGTTTTGCAGATGACAAAGCGGTTTATACCTATATGCCTGAGATTATCAAATATTATTTAGGGGAAGAACCTATTCTCAATAATGTACAGACCTACCACTGTAGCAGACCGGACGAATTGAAATATGTTTTGGAAAATATTGACAAGTTGGTTATCAAACCTGTTGATGAAGCCGGTGGTTATGGGATTTCAATAGGAAATCGGCTTACACAAGAAGAAATCGAAAAGGTAAAGAAAACCATACAGGCAAGTCCAAGAAAGTATATTGCGCAGCCTATAATGAGTCTTTCTGTTCACGCCACCTATATTGAAGAAAGTGAATCTTTTGAGTCGCGCCACGTAGATCTTAGAACATTTTGTTTACAGGGTGCAGATAAAGAATTTGTGCTCAAAGGAGGGCTTACCCGAGTAGCACTTAAAAAAGGAAATCTTATCGTAAACTCTTCTCAGGGAGGAGGCTCTAAAGATACATGGGTCTTAAAAAAATAAATTGCTGACGCAACTTAACTTCAATTGATAAAGTAAAAACAAATTTATGCTTGCACGAGTAGCAAATAATTTATTCTGGATGGGCCGTTATATTGAACGCGCGGAACATGTTGCCAGATACCTCAATGTTAATTATTTTTCTTCACTGGATGCGCCTAATGAAAAGTCACAATCCAGAGACCACGTCCTCCACTCCTTGCTCTTTATGGCGAATGGTCCTGTTGAAGAGGATTATGAGCTCACTGAAAAAAATGCATTCTACGATATAGGCTTAAACCCTGAAAAGCTGTTTTCGGTGTTAAACTGCATCAAATATGCCCGGGAAAATGCTAATGGTGCGCGAGATCTCATATCAACTGAACTTTACGAGTCTATAAATAAGTTTTATCATTTTGTGTTGAATTATGATGCTGACTTTTTTGTGAGTAAAGGCTTGTTTGATTTTACCACACAAATCGCAGAATCTACCTCTATTATACGCGCAAAAATACGAGGGACTTTATTACACGATGAAGTGTATGCCATAATAATGCTAGGCGTTAATATTGAGCGGGCAACGCAGATAGTACGCATTATTCAGGCTAAATATTATGATGCACTAAAAGCTCAGGGGGGATATGATAAGAAATTCAGTAAAAGTTATGAGTGGACGACACTTTTAAAGTGTATTGAAGCTTATGATATGATGCGCAGGCATTATAAAAAAACCCCTACAAGTTTGAGTACTTTAGAGTTCTTGATACTCAATCCGGAGTGTCCACGCTCCGTAATGAATAGTTTAGTACAGGTAAAAAATCACATCAATGTATTGAATGAAGATAAATATCCAGAGAAGGATTCAGCCGCTTTCTTAATAGGAAAAACCCATGCGGAATACCGCTATAAGACTGTAGATACTATAGAAGGCAACATAGAGAGCTTTATAGAAGAGATTCAGGATACGCTTATTGATATCGCAAAAAAAATAGAGAAGGAATACTTCAAATATTAAATATTTAAATACTATGGGTTTAAATAGTACTTTTGTCAGGTTAAACCCCCTATACTTTGGAATATACAATTAAATATAAAGCTGTTAACACGTACGAGTCTACGGTTGATGAAGCTTTCTGGCAATTTCTTCTAAGACCTGAAGAAAATAAAACCCAGCACGTAAGAATTTCTAAATTCACAAATTCGCTAAACGCAGGCATCGAAATTTCGACGAATACATTTGGATTTCCTATTTGTCGGGTGCATCCCAAAAAACCGTTTGATGCTATAAGTTTTGAGGCGAGTTACATCATGAGTAAAGAAGTAACTAATCCTTTTTCGGCATTAGATAGCGTGGCTAATCCTGAGCATTATGCGTTGATCAAAAGCCTCAACTTTAAGATTGATTACGAGCGTTTTCTCAGCATAACGCCGCTTACACAGTTAGAAAAATCCCAATTACCCGTTCAGTTCTCTGAGGAGCGTTCTGTTTTTGATAACTTGACGGAGTTGAATGAGTGGGTTTACAAAACCTTTACCTTTAAAACCAGTGTAACGGACGTTAAAACAACTCCTGTTCAGTTTCTTGAAAAAGGAGCTGGTGTATGTCAGGATTTTACCCATTTATTCTTAGCCATTGCACGTCTCAATAACATCCCTGCACGATATACTTCCGGGTATTTGCATCAGGGTAATGGTTTTCAAGGTGACTCTCAAATGCACGCCTGGGCAGAATGTTATATTCCAGAAAAGGGTTGGTTAGGTTTTGACCCTGCTAATAATTTGATTGCTCTTGAAAACCATATAAAAGTGGCTCACGGACAAGATTATTCGGACTGCGCACCTATTAAGGGGATTATTTACAGCAATGCTGCGGCAAATAAAACTTCGTACACCGTTGAGGTAAATGCCCGGGCAGAAAGCGATCCTGATGTATTTTCTGAAAATCAATTGTTTGAACCGCTTCCGTTTAAACAACAGTTGGCTTTTCAATCCCAATGGCAAAATCAGCAATACCAACAGCAACAGCAACTTAGACACCAACTGGACAACAACGAGGATCCAGCGCTTTAAAAGCCTGTTATTATCTGTAGTATAGCGTTTAATTTTCTTAGGTTTGCCTTAGTTTTAAAAAGAAAACCAGCAATCACTATGGGATTGAATCTGCGGGGATCTATTTTTAAAAGAGTAACTTTCGTACAAACCGGTTAAGCATGATAACGAGCGATCAGATCAAAGGTCTTGTGCAGCGCATTGATGCGCTCAAAACGCATTTAGGTATAGATCAGAAACGAATAGAAATACAAAACGAAGAAGAAAAAACCTTTGACCCTAACTTTTGGAATGATCCAAAAGAAGCCGAAGCGTTTATGCGGAATCTCCGTGAAAAAAAGAATTGGGTCAAAGATTTTGATCAATCCATTATACTTACTGAAGATCTGGAGGTGCTGTTAGAATTTCATAAAGAAGGTGACGCCACTGAAGCCGAAGTAATTAAGCAATACGACAACGCAGAGAAGCTTATTGAAGGGATGGAGTTTAAAAATATGCTTTCTGAAGAAGGCGATGATTTAAGCGCTGTTTTGCAAATTACTGCTGGAGCCGGAGGTACTGAAAGTTGCGATTGGGCTTCAATGCTGATGCGTATGTATCTGATGTGGAGCGAAAAAAATGGTTTTAAAATTAAAGAACTCAATTATCAGGAAGGCGATGTTGCCGGTATAAAAACCGTTACTTTAGAAATTGAGGGGCCGTATGCGTTCGGTTGGTTAAAGAGTGAAAATGGCGTTCATAGATTGGTGCGTATTTCTCCTTTTGACAGCAACGCTAAAAGACATACTTCATTTGCTTCGGTCTATGTATATCCACTTGCAGATGACAGTATTGAAATAGAGATCAATCCGGCAGATATCAATTGGGATTTTGCCCGCTCTTCTGGGGCTGGTGGACAAAATGTGAACAAGGTTGAAACCAAAGCGATTTTAACCCACCACCCTACCGGTATTGTTATACACAATAGTGAAACACGATCTCAGTTAGAGAATAGAGAAAAGGCTATGCAAATGCTAAAGTCGCAACTTTATGAGATCGAACTTAAAAAACGTCAGGCGGCTCGTGATGAGATAGAAGCTGAAAAGAAAAGTATTGAATGGGGATCGCAAATACGTAATTACGTATTACATCCTTACAAATTGATTAAAGATGTACGCACCGGTGAAGAAACCGGGAACACAGATGCCGCTTTAGACGGAGATATAGATGCTTTTCTTAAAGCGTATCTGATGATGACCGGCCAAAAAGAAACCAGTAACGAACTGTAACTATGCTAAAAATATACCACAATCCACGTTGTAGCAAAAGCCGGGAGGGCTTAGCGCTTTTAGAAGAGTCGGGTAAAGAATTTGAGGTCATCAACTATTTAGACACGCCCCCCTCATATATCGAGTTAGCTGCGATTATAGGAAAACTAAAAATTGCTCCAATTGAACTCGTCAGAAAGAATGAAGCTATCTGGAAAGAGCAGTTTAAAGGAAAGAATATATCTGATGAAGAACTCATTCAGGCAATGGTAGAAAACCCGAAGTTAATAGAACGTCCTATCGTTATTCTTGACAATGAAGCCGTTGTGGGCAGACCTCCCGAAAACATTAAGAAGCTCTTAAGCTAAATCGATTTATCTTAACAGAATTTTAACCAATTGTAATTAAACCTCTCTTATTTTCTTAGTCTAAGTATTGAAACCAAAAAATGACTATGAAAAATATTTTCCTGTTGGGGTTACTTTTAGTATTTACAACCCTGACATACGCTCAATCTTCAACCTATTCAATCACAGGTAAAGTGGTTGATAAAGATGCAGGTATCCCCTTAGAATACGCTACAATTACCGTCACAGATGTTAATAATGCTGAGGATGTGGAAGGGGGTATTACAGACACTTCCGGTAATTTTACTATTGAAGTTCCTGCAGGAGAGTACACGATCAAAATTGAGTACATTTCTTTTCAGCCCATTATTCTTACTAAAAAGATATCTGGAGATCTAAACCTGGGGACAACACAATTAGAATTTGCGGCCTCAGATCTGGATGAAGTTACTGTGGTTGCCGAAACCACTACGGTAGATATCAGATTGGATAAAAAAATCTACAACATTGGTAAAGACTTAACTACAGCTGGTGGTACGGTAAGTGACGCTTTAAATAACGTTCCTTCGGTTTCTGTAGATGTAGAAGGAGGTATCAGTTTACGAGGTAACGACAATGTACGCATACTCATTAATGGGAAACCTTCAGCCATTGCCGGTTATGGTTCTACTGATGTTTTAAGACAACTACCGGCAGATGCTATAGAGCGTGTAGAAGTGATTACTTCTCCTTCCGCAAGATATGACGCAGAAGGTACAGCCGGTATTTTGAATATCATTTTACGTAAAGAGAAAACATTAGGTTTTAACGGATCTTTAAATACAAGTGTGGGTAACCCTGACCTGGCTAGTATTTCAGCAAATCTAAATTTACGTACAGATAAGTTCAACGTTTTCAACACTACAGGGTACCGCTATTCTAGTTCTCCGGGTAACGGATATTTTGATACACAATACAATACGACAAATGAGGTAACTCCTACTTACGATCGTATTATTGAAGATCGCGATATTCAACGTCTAAACCGGGGTTTCAATACCAACCTTGGATTAGAATATTATATATCTGATAAATCTTCTATTACCGGTACTGTTTTCTACCGAAACGGTAATGATGTTGACGAAACAACAAACCTTACTCAAAGTTTTAGGGATGCTTCTAAAGTTCTTGAAACGACACGTATAGAACGTCAAAAAGAAAAAGATGATCGGTACCAGTTCTCTCTAAATTACATCAACCGCTTTAATGACGAAGGGCATCAGTTAACTGCAGATGTACAGTATGCAACCAGTGAAGAGGTTCAAAATACGTTCATCAATGAAGATATCACTTTTGACACGGAAGATACTACCCCTATTATAGCAGAGCGGTTGTTGACCAATGAAAAGCAAAACGAATATTTGATTCAGGCAGATTATGTGCTTCCATTTGGTGAAGGTTCTCAATTTGAAGCAGGTTACCGAGGTAATTTTGAAAATGAAGTTACAGATTATCGTGTAACCCAAGAGCAGATTGCCAATTCCAACAACTTTGTTCAAAACGATACATTAACCAATCTCTTTGATTACACCGAAAATGTAAATGCTGCGTATACACAGTTAGGGAGTAAATTTGGGGACTTTTCTGTTTTAGCAGGCTTGCGTTTAGAAAATACACAACTTAAAGGAAAAATAGGTTCTGCACTAACGGAAGCAGAATTACAGGATATTTATGGTTTTGAGATCAATACTGATTTTGATAACAATTATTTAGGCCTCTTCCCTACGCTTAATGTTACCTATGAGCTGAATGATCGGGAGAATGTCACATTAGGATATAACCGGCGTATCAACCGCCCAAGAGGATGGTTCTTAAATCCGTTTCCGGATAGAAGTAGCCGGAATAACGTATTTCAGGGAAATCCTAATTTACAGCCTGCATTTGCAAATGCTTATGACTTAGGCTACTTAAAGAGATGGGATAAATTAACCCTTACCTCTTCGGTTTATTTTCAACGCGAAACTGAATCTTTTGAAGTGGTACAAGAGATTATTGAGCTACAAGGACAAGGAAGCAACACCAATGGAAATACGGTAATCAGAAGTATTCCTGTAAACCTTTCAAGTAACGAACGTTTAGGTGCAGAACTGGGTGTTTTATACAATCCGGTAAAATGGTTAAGATTGAATGGGAGTTTTAACTTCTTTCAATTCAACACAGAAGGATTTTTTAATAACGTAGACTATAGCGCTAAAAACACCAGTTACTTTGCGCGTTTTAGTTCAAAGGTTTCACTTCCGCTAGATATAGACTGGCAAACCAATGCTTTTTACAGAGGTGCTTCACAAAATGCACAGTCTGATACAGACGGTATATTATCTATAGATCTTGCATTGAGCAAAGACGTATTGGGTGATAACGGTACGGTTTCTATGAATGTAAGTGACTTGCTAAACGGAAGAAAAAGAAGTCAAATTACCACAAATGATTTGTTTACAAGAGATAGCGAGTTTCAGTGGAGACAACGCCAAATTAACTTATCATTTGTGTACCGCTTCAATCAACGCAAAAACGAAAGCCAGAAAAATCGCCAATCAGGAGGTGACGATGAGGAAGGCGATTACCAAGGTTAACCACAATACCCTTTCATTCCCTAATTCAAAAAGCCTTCTCAGTTGAGAAGGCTTTTTATTTTTTAATTCCATTCTAAAGAGCTGAAAATAAGAGTTTAGTTCGTATCAAAAAAAAAGTCCTGCTCAGATGGAGCAGGACTTTTTACGTAAAAGTATATGGTAAGAATACTTATGAATTTCCTCTTTCTAATTTTTTCTTCTCACGGATTTCTTTCATACGTTCTACAAACGCACCACCTATCCAATAAGGAAGAATAGAAACTAAAAATATCATTAACCAAAACCCGATGGTTAAAATGGTTAAAAATGCTAAGAAGCCTAAGTATTGATCAAATTCAAACATAATATGGTTTTTGTCTTATGGCAAATTTAGTATTTATCTTGTAAAAAACACAACTCATTTTTTAATTTATAAACAGATTTATAACCATCCTAAACAGTAAAAATTAACGACAAACCTTTATTTTTGTTAGACCACTAAAAATACCAAAATGGAATACAGAATAGAGAAAGATACGCTGGGCGAAGTTAAAGTACCGGCAGATAAAATCTGGGGTGCTCAAACCGAACGCTCTCGCAATAATTTTAAAATTGGGAATCCGGCTTCAATGCCTTTAGAAATCGTTTACGGTTTTGCTTACCTTAAAAAAGCTGCTGCTTATACCAATACAGAATTAGGAGTGCTTTCTGAAGAAAAAAGAGACCTGATCGCTCAAGTTTGTGATGAGATTTTAGAAGGAAAACACGACGACCAGTTTCCGCTTGTAATCTGGCAAACCGGCTCAGGTACGCAGAGCAATATGAATGTGAATGAGGTGATCGCAAACCGCGCACATCTACTAGCCGGAAAGAAATTAGGAGAAGGTGATAAAACACTTCAACCTAATGATGATGTCAATAAATCGCAATCTTCAAACGATACGTTCCCAACAGGGATGCACATTGCTGCGTATAAAAAAGTAATGGAAGTGACCCTACCGGGAGTTATCAAATTAAGAAATACACTTAAAAATAAATCTGACGAGTTCCGGGAGGTAGTAAAAATTGGACGTACGCATTTAATGGATGCGACTCCCCTAACCTTGGGTCAGGAATTCTCCGGTTATGTTTCTCAATTGGATCACGGGATAAAAGCGCTTGAGCATACATTAGATCACTTATCTGAACTGGCTCTTGGTGGAACTGCCGTAGGAACCGGACTAAACACACCTGAAGGTTATGCAAAATTAGTTGCAGATTATATTGCAAAATTTACAGAGCAGCCTTTTAAAACTGCAGACAATAAATTTGAAGCGCTTGCGGCACATGATGCGATCGTAGAATCTCACGGAGCTTTGAAGCAACTTGCGGTTTCTTTAAATAAAATCGCCAATGACATTCGCTTGTTAGCGAGTGGACCACGTTCTGGTATTGGGGAGATCACAATTCCTGCAAATGAGCCGGGATCCTCTATTATGCCGGGGAAAGTGAACCCTACGCAATGTGAGGCGCTTACTATGGTTTGTGCTCAGGTAATCGGTAATGATATGGCTATCGCCGTTGGCGGAATGCAAGGCCAATATGAACTCAACGTGTTCAAACCGGTAATGGCTGCAAACTTTTTACACAGTGCTCAGCTAATAGGTGATGCCTGCGCTTCTTTTGAAGAGCATTGTGCTGCGGGTATTGAACCCAATCATCCGCGTATTAAAACCATGTTAGACAATTCGCTAATGCTGGTTACTGCGCTGAACACAAAAATAGGATACTATAAAGCTGCTGAAATTGCAAACACTGCTCACCAAAACGGGACAACCCTGCGTGAGGAAGCTGTAAATTTGGGGTATGTAACCGAAGAAGAATTTGACGAGTGGGTGAAACCGGAAGATATGGTTGGCGAACTTTAATTGGGCTATAAGAAGCTTAATCACTAATACAAATGGCTGTCTGTATAGACGGCCATTTTTTGTTTATCTAAAGTTTTATATTGTGATACATTTCAGCAGATCACTTTATAGGTAAGCTTCTGAAGTTTAAATCTCATTATCGAGTAAACTACCTCGGGGCAAGCCTGTCTGCCGACAAAGGCAGGCCCACGAGGCATTCGTTAGAAAGAAATTTTCAATTTCGAGGCGAGCCTCGGGGTATTAAACCCTTTGCGGCGCCAATAAAAGTTCATATAACGCAACTTTTCTAATTTATGTATTCAAGCATTAAGAGCTTTATTTTAAAAATTGTCCCCAGGCGTTTATTGTTTAGATATGAGTATGCACTTCGGTATTTCTATTATTTGTTTTATAAAGGAACTAAATACCAATGCAATCTCTGCAGAAAAGAATTATCCAATTTTGTATCGCTTAAAAACGAAAGATTATGTCCGCGATGCGGAAGCCTTCAACGAACCAGAAGACTTTACCAAATAGTGAATGATGGATTTCTTAATCCGGAAACTGAAATACTGCACTGCTCACCTTCAAGAAGTATTTACAGAGTATTGAAAAAACAACCCCATTATTTAAGCTCTGATTTATCAGAAAACTTCTGGTCTGATGTTTCTTTTGATATCACAAAAATGGACTCAGCTGACGAAAGCTTTGATCTAATAATAGGTTATCATATTCTAGAACATATTAAAGAGGATAAAAAAGCTATGCAAGAATTATTTCGGGTTCTCAAATTTGGGGGCACCTGCATCATACAAACGCCTTTTAAAGAAGGTGACACTTATGAAGATTCTACAATAACAGCACCTGAAGATCGAGAACAGCATTTTGGGCAATCGGATCACGTGAGGATTTATGCTGTTGATGGACTTCAAAAAAGATTAGAACAAGCTGGATTCTGTGTTGCTGTCAATGAGTTTACATCAGATTATACCAATACATATGGATTCAGTCCAAATGAAAAAGTTTTGATATGCAAAAAGCCAATTCAACTAAGTGCAGACCAAAACTTTTTATAACCTATTGAGCAATCTTATTTTTTATAAAACTTCTTGTATTTAGGATACGCTAACAGAGCAAACACAACTACACCTATAAAAATACCGATAGCTCTATTGAGGTTTAATATGTTATCTCCGCTCGCATAACTGTGTAAACCAGATAACCAGAAATTCACGCCAAAATAAGTCATCATAATACTTCCGTAAGCTAGTATTGACATCAGATTAAAAAACCATCTGCCGCGTAAACCGGGAACTAAACGCATATGTATCACAAATGCATAAACCATAATACTGATCAATGCCCAGGTCTCTTTAGGATCCCAGCCCCAGTAGCGCCCCCAACTTTCATTGGCCCATTGCCCTCCTAAGAAGTTACCTATAGTAAGCATCACCAGACCTACCGTTAACGCCATCTCATTGATGATTGTGAGCTCTTTGATATTAAGCTCCATTTTAGTTTTATTCTTAGAATTAGTCAGCAACATTAAAAGAAGCGAAACCAGACCTAAGATCATTCCTAACGTAAAAGGACCATAACTGGCAACGATAACCGCTACGTGGATCATCAACCAATAACTATCTAAAACCGGTTGTAAATTTGAAATTGCAGGGTTTAACCAGTTCATACTTGCCCCCCAAAGAATTAACGCCGCAACAAACGCAGTACTCGCAATAGTGAGCGAACTCTTTCGGCCAAAGGCCAATCCAAAAAACATAGTTGCCCAACCTACGTATAAAATAGACTCATAGGCATCACTCCACGGTGCGTGACCAGATATATACCAACGCCAGATCAAGCCTAAGGTGTGTAGCGCAAAAAGTAATACTACTGCCCCACCAGATATACGAACCATCGTTTTAATAAACGTGTTGTCTTTAAAGATGCGAATGATCACAAAAACAAACATAACGATACTCGCCAGCAAATACATCCAATAGAGTTTTGTGAAAATATCATGCTTGTTGTAAAAGACTTCAGCATCTACTTTGTCCTGAGAAGGCATTACCGCACTACCATATTTTTCCTGAAAACTTTTAATACTCTTTAAAAAAGTATCTGCCTTCGAATAATCTCCGGTTTCATTTCCTTCTTTTAAAGCTGAAAAATAGAGCGGAAGAATCTGTTTGGTATATAGAGAGTCCATCCCTTTATAACCAGATTCATTCAGTTCCGGATACGAAACCCATTTGTTATTTTCATCATCAACCAAAGGGAATATCTTTAAAATCTCACCACTCACGGCACGATTCAACAACCCCAGACGCTCTGCAATATCTATAAAGTCTTTATCAAAATTGTTTTTCACTTCAGCTTGATACGCGCTGGTGATATAGGGATCGAGTTTATTACGCCCCATATTGTCTATAAAATCTATAGCACTCACAAACTCCTGATCTTTAGGAACACCGATGATTCCGCGCAAACTGTCATTTGCCTTTTTGATATAAATAAAATCTACATTATACCAAAAAAACGGAGTTTCAACCATAGATAAGAAAACCTGATCTGCCGTAAGCCCTTCGTAACTGTCGCTTCGGCTCAATTTACGCAGCAATTTACTCGAGAAGGTATTAACCGGCATCATACGCCCGCCATCGTCTTGTATAACCAACTTGCCAAACTTCGCCGCTTCTTCTGCAGGTACTTTATTAGCCATCAGCATGGAGTCGACCTGGATTTTCGTAGGAGCTGTGTGCTGTTCTTGTTCTAATGTCGCAGTACCCGGAATTATATCTTCAGGTTTTTGCTCAACGACTTTCGTATTTCCGTTTTCTACAATGACGTGCTCTTCCTGCGCAAAAGTTGTAGTTCCGCCAAGGGCGAAAAGAATAGCGATTACGGTTAGCTTCGCCTTTTTAGCTTTTACTTTATCCAATCTTACTTTTAGGTCTCCAAAACGACTTCCTTTATCAAACAGAATGATCATCAAACCTAAATACAAGAGAAAATAACCGATATACGTAATCCAGGTTCCCACCATGTCGTGATTTACTGAAAGTACCGTACCCAACTCATCAGGATCAAAACTCGCCTGAAAAAAGCGATACCCTTTGTGATCTAAAACGTGATTCATAAAAATATCATAGTCAAAACTGGTTTGTGGCCCGTCAATAACAGTCACTTCGCTCTTGTAAGAAGAATATGCATTGGTAGTTCCCGGATAGCGTTCTGCAATAAAATCATTGAGCTTAATAGAGAATGGTAATTCCACCGCTTTGCTTCCGTAGGCCATATGAAAAGTGAGGTCTCCTATTTTTGTAGAAACCATTTCATTGCTAAAGCCTTTACCTCCTAATAAACCTATTTCTTCCTGTCCGTCTTCCGTTTTTACGGTTACAAATAACGCATCAGCCTGGCCTTTCTGTTTTGGGAATGCTTCAACAATCCCATTTCTACCTTTCATCACCGGATCTGGGATTACAAACTGCATCCCCCCTAATTGATAAAGTGCTCTCAGCTTCAATTCCTGAACGCTGTCTTTTGCAACATCATAATCAGTTTGTGTTGCCATAACCCGGGTACTCCCTTCAAACGGTGTGTCTATCGTATAATTTTCCCCATCATACCCAATGTTAATCGCACCTTCTGTAGGTTGGTTCAACGCAAATAGCATATTGTGAATACTCGCAACCTGCCCTTCTTCTATATAATGCTCATGACGCTGACCATCACCGGCCTCAACAATTTTGAGCTGTGATAAACCATTAGCATCTTCGATCAAGCCTTCTTCAGCTCCATCTATAAAATTAGAATACGAGAGCGTCACCGGTTTCCCAGCAAAATCTGTTTCCCATTCAAAACTATTATCCAGCCTTGGAGAAAGATTTAAACGCTTAGGATCTAAAACCCTACGCATAGGAGCCCCGTCTTTTTCACCATCTATAAAAACCTGCAAATAGGTTTTTTCACTTAAAAAAGTATTCTGAGTTTCTCCTTCTCTGATAGGCATAACGCCTTCATATCCTAAATAGCGCGTCCAGGCTGCTCCAAAAATAATGAGGATAAAAGACAGGTGAAAAACCAGTGTAGACCACTTTTCTTTTCGCCAGAGCTTAAAGCGCCAGATGTTACCTAAAAAGTTAATGATAAAAATTATATGAATCAGCTCAAACCACCAGGTTTCATAAACGAGTTCGCGAGTATACGGTGTGGGGGAAGTTTCCTGGCCAGCGTCAAGAATAGTACCTGTAGCCAGCGCTACAGCATAAACAATAAATAAAACGGCCATTAAACGGGTAGAAAACAGGAAATCTGCAATACGCTTTTGCATGGTAAATGTGCAATTTTTTGATTGCGCGAAGTTACGAAACAAAAGACCATTAATAAAGCTTTAACGCTGGCTATTCCTTATTAATTAAGTCTTATTTGTGTACTTTTGATGCGTGTTAAAGCTTTCAATAATCGGTACCGGGAATGTTGCGTTTCATCTTGCTAGAGCGTTTAGCGCAGCACAAGGTGTTAACCTACAATTTGTTGCAGGAAGAGATCTAGAAAAATTAAAAACATTTGAAGAATTTAGTGCCACGTTAAATCTGAATAAAGAACTTGAAAAAACATTTTATTCTGATGTGATTTTAATTGCGGTTAGTGATGCTTCAATCGCTGCGGTTTCCCAACAATTGATGGAATCTAAAGCGTTGATTGTACATACTTCCGGAAGTACAGCTATACAAATTTTAGATCAAAATAAACGTTGTGGAGTCCTCTACCCGCTACAAAGTTTTTCAAAGGAAAAAGAACTGGTATATAAAGAAATACCGTTTTTAATTGAAGCAAAGCTTCAGGATGATTTAGGAGTTTTAAAGCTTCTAACCGAAAGCCTTTCTGCGAACTATTTTACCGTAAATTCTAAAGATCGGGCTGCTTTACACCTTGCAGCAGTTTTCAGTAATAATTTTACAAATCACATTTTGACCGAAGCCAAACAGCTTTGTAATGACCATAACGTTTCGTTTGAATTATTAAAACCCTTAATGCTGGAAACCGTTCAAAAAGCATTTAGTATTGGACCTGAAAATTCACAAACCGGTCCTGCAAAACGAAAGGATACACCTACAATAAACAAACAGCTTTCGGCATTAAAAAGCGCCGAACAAAAACAACTATACACGCTACTAACACAAGCAATTCAAAACTATTATGAGCGATAAAAGTTATAAAGAATACTTAAGAAATATTACAACCTTCATTTTTGATGTAGACGGTGTGATGACTGACGGATCATTAATCATAGATTCAGAGGGCGGCATGTTGCGTACGATGAACGTAAAGGACGGTTACGCCCTTAAATGCGCTTTAGATAAGGGCTATAAAATTTGCATCATTAGCGGCGGAACTAATGAAGGCGTGCGCAGCAGACTGGAAGCCCTAGGCGTTACCGATATACATCTGGGTGCTCACGCCAAAATGAAACAGTATACCGAGTATATTACAGCAAATAACATCAAGCCGGAAAACATTTTATATATGGGTGATGACATCCCGGATTATCCTGTTATGCAGGAGGTTGGTTTACCGTGTTGCCCGCAAGATGCAGTAAAAGAAATCAAAGAAGTTGCTAAGTATGTTTCGCACAAAAAAGGAGGTAAAGGCTGTGTGCGTGATGTAATTGAGCAAGTTTTAAAAGTTCAGGATAATTGGATGGATTATTTTAATGCCGGTCCTTTTAAGAACTAATTTGAATATAAAAATCACTAGAAAAGCATCAGGTTATTTAAACGGGATGCTTTTTTTAATGCTTTGATTGGTATTCCTGAATAGCTTGATCCAATAGCTGTTTAGCTTCTCGAGCATTACCAAATCCTGAAGCTTGCAGCATACCAGGTCCTTTATAATTACTAAACCAAATTGAGATTATTTCCGAAACTCCATGAAAATTTGCATCTAATTCTTCCATACTTTGCAGGTTTTCAAATGGGGAATTTGCAGCTACAGCTATCAGTTTATCATCTTGCTCCCCACGGTCTTTTAAATACAAAACGCCAATAAGCTTGCAGCTGATGACGCTTCCTCGTTCAGCAGGTGCACCTAATACTAAAATATCTAGTGGATCACCATCCCCTCCATGAGCTTTATCAAGTAACGTACGCGGAATCATACCGTAGTTACCCGGATAACCGATGTAATTTACAATTCTGGGCGTACCGTTTACCGATTCCCACTCCACTTTTCCGGATCTTTTATTGAGCTCCCATTTTGCAGTGGTTCCTGCCGGAATTTCAATTACGGCATGTACATAGCCCGATTCGTCAAGTGCAGGAAAATCTTCTAATAAATTTTTAAGTCTGGGTTCTTTCGCTTCTTTTTGGGTGCTTGTTGGGTTTTGATCACTATTTACTTTTTTACAAGAATAAGCAAGAACCAGTAAACTCAGCATGAATGTTATACGATAGACCATATTAAATCAGGTTGAAAAAATACATTTTCTTAATTTCAATATGTTGTTCTAGAAACTGATTCTTAAAATCACTGATTCCTGTACGGGTTTGGGGAGATTCCAATTCACGGATTTTACCATCAGCAAGTTTGAGATAGAAATAAGACTTCTTAAAAAATGATATTTCAGCTAAGCATTCAATTTCATTTAAGTCAATAGTTGTTCTTGAAGTTTTTTTCTTCCATAAATAGAAAATCAACCATGCCGAAATTACAACCAGAACAGTAGCAACGATGTTATTCAATGAAATTCCTTCCATGTAGTTATTCAAAAGATTAAGAACAGAGCTCAATAAACTCAAACTCAAGACGAGCCCTATAAACTGATTGTTTAACTTTTGATTATCATCCACCTGAAGTGTTTTATGTAGTGTATCAAATCTCATTTTAAAAAAATTACATGATAATTAAAGACTGAATTGCTTAAGACCTACCGAAACTAAAAGTCAGTTACTTTTAAGGAACTATTGGCTTGCTAAAAGTATATCTAAAATAAAAGAAAAGAGGCCGTCTAAAAACATTTAGGCGGTCTTTTTGTTTTTTTGCTGTAGCTATTTTTTTTGGTTTTGCGGATCGGGTAG
>Ga0207888_100190_pt1 | contig 35063 bp, 38 predicted proteins | sample LinPmetageLP43_FD_184055 | JGI IMG/M metagenome (GOLD analysis project Ga0207888, IMG submission 184055) | Marine viral communities from the Pacific Ocean - LP-43 (SPAdes) | ecosystem: Environmental > Aquatic > Marine > Oceanic | place: Pacific Ocean | collected 2010-08-27
CATTCGTTTAGCGCAAATTAGTAACCCCGGAGACAAAAACGCCACCGCCACTTTTTACGAAGCGCCTACCCAATCGCTTATGTCAGACTATACGACGCTGACTTATTCAGCCGTAACGGGTGAGCAGTTGCATGTCCAGCCCGTAGAAAATAGCGCAGAACTAACACGACGCACCATGATAGGGCTGCACGCCGGTCGCTTTGCCGATACTCAGCTGCGTTGGCTGTACTTCTTTTCAGGAATTCTGGGCACCTTGATGATAGCTACAGGCCTGGTTTTATGGTTTGAAAAACGCAGAAAAAAACTGCAGGCCAGTGGTAACCTTTCATTTGGTCATTACCTAGTAAGCGGGTTAAACGCAGGTTTTATTATGGGTCTTCCTCTTGCCGTTGCCACCTACTTCCTGAGTAATCGGTTACTACCAGTAGCGGCCGATAACCGTGCCGAACTTGAAATAGCCTGGTTCTTCTTCGGCTGGTTGTTAATGGTCTGCTATCCGCTGCTTCGCGGCGCCAAAAAAACCTGGCGAGACGGCGCACTGCTTAATGGTCTTGCCTACCTAAGCTTGCCCTTTATCAGCTTTATTACTGTCGACCGGCACCTTCTGAATTATCAGTACCCGCGCGACTGGCCTTTATTTGGCATGGATATCAGCTTCATTTTAACGGCAGCCGCGTTTTTAGGACTCACCTGGTATCTGTTTCGCAAATGGAATTCAAAGGAGACGCAAAATGATGTTGAAAGATAAAATAGCCAATGCGCCATCCAAACTGACAATAAGTTATCGACTTTTGCTCGCAACTGTCGGTGGGTTCATTTTTACGCTTATTGTTACAGTCTTCACACCTGAACTGTTTTTATGGGCTTTTGGCTGGAACAAAGCCACAAGCTTAATGTGGATGATGCTCCTGAGCTTCGGTGTTTACTGCGGCTTGGTTATGTGGATTGTCGCCACCCGTAAATTACTAAAAACAAGCCTGATACTGCTGTTATGCGGAGTTGCCCTGTCTTTTAGTTTTATCCAGCTGCAGTCTCATAACGCAGGGAAACCAGCGGAAACTGAGGTGACATCATGATATCAGCGGTCATTTGGTTGCTTAGCTTAGCGGGCTTTTGGCTCTTATGCATTGTTACAGCACGCCACCGTAAGTTATTTAATTTAAAACCGTTAAACCAGCGTGCCGAGCGGATCTACAAAATTGCAGGCTTTATATTGCTCGGTCTTGCTCTCGCCTGCACAAGCTTAATGCCGAACCCTGTAGACGGAATACTGGCCTGGTTTGGTATTCTGACTTTTGCCTCACTGTTTATTTCTGCTCTAATAGCCTTACGCCAGCAACGTAAACGCAGGGCATAAAAAAAGCCGGTGCTTTTTAAAGGCACCGGCTTAGTCACTCTCTCTGATCAATTAGAACTTGTAGTTAAAGCTCAGTGTGTAATCACGTGGTGTGCCATAACGGTAGCCATAGGCAAACCCAGCCTGACTGTAATATTTCTCATCAAATAAGTTCGCTACGTTAAGTTGTAGGCTCATGTTATCTGATAACTTGTAACGTGCCATCAGGTTCACTAACCAATACGCGTCCTGAGTGAATGTTTCCATTTCAAGAGTAGCAGGGTTCATTCCAGTCGAATAAACATCTCCCTGCCAGTTCGCGCCACCACCAATAGTCAGCTCAGGCAAAAACTCAACAAACTGATAGGTAGTAAACAACTTGAACAACTTATCTGGAGTATCCGTGTTGACCAGCATTCCGTTAGCGTTTTCTGCTTCATGCTGAGAATATCCGGCAGAAATATTCCAGCCATCAACGGGTTGACCAACAATCTCAGCTTCAAACCCTGTACTCTCGGTACCTTGTTCAGCAATATAAGCGGTTTGCAGTTCTGGCGTTGACTCATGATTAGGATCGACAACAGCCAGATTATCTTGCTCTATTTTGAAAACGGCAATTGAAGTATGCAGTCGGTCATTTAAGAAAGTACTTTTAAGCCCTAACTCATTACTTTGACCTTCTAGAGGATCCAGAAAATTTCCGTTCGTATCTTTACGATTCTGAGGATTAAAAATCTCTGTAAAACTCGCATATAAACGGTGATTATCCGTTAAGTCATAAAGCAACCCTGCGTAAGGAACAAACACTCCAGAATCACCATAGTCAACAACCGTTCCGTAACTAACCCCATCACGATCCCAGCTTGAAACACGGCCACCAACAACAAGTTTTAAGCTGTCAGAAAGTGCCAGGCGAGTAGCCGCATAAAAGCCTTTTTCTTCAGTAGCAGTATCTTCACCCGGAGTAGGTTCGTCCGACCACTGAGGTTCCTCTATGTTAGGCCACTCATAAAAATTTCCAACCGGCACCTGATCGTAAGTGCCATCACCACCTAGTGGTTGCGGATTAAAAGTGTGCGCGAATTTGTCATGTTCACTGTATAAAGCACCAATTACAAGGTCATGTAAACGGCCAAAACCAGAGAATTGCCCTTTTAATTGCACGTCAAAGCTATTCTGACTATTTTCACCATCGCTGTTATAGCGTTGAGCTTTTAACCCCGTGCCAGTTTCTTTGTCTAGCAAATTTTGAGAGTCACTTCCGTTGATATAAAGTAGCTTGGATGTTTTATCAGCCTTTAAGCCGTTATAATTAGCTAGAAGCTCCCAACCGTTATCAAAAACATGATTCAGGTTGACAAAATAATTGGTACTGGTTGTTTCCCAGTTAGTCCAGTCAGCTCCGGTTGTTTTCGAAACATCCCAGTCTGTGTAGGTACCATCAGAATAAAATGCAGGAAGGAATCCCCACATAGCGCCCTTAGGCTCATGGTGTTGATAACTCCCCCCAACTCTTAATAGAGTAGAATTTGTTATATCGGCCTCAACAACACCGTAGAAAACTTCCTTACTTTCTTCTAAGAAATCGACATGCGATTCGCTGTCATCAACTTTTATCACAGCACGACCACGAATACTGCCGCTAGCATTTAATGCACTGCCAACATCAGCAGTTACCTGCTTACTGTTCCAGCGACCCACAGAAGCATTAATATAGCCTTCAAACTCTTTACTAGTAGCGTGCTTACGGACTAAGTTGATTGATGCTGAAGGATCTCCAACCCCCGTCAATAAGCCTGTCGCCCCACGTACGAACTCAACACGCTCGTAAATCGCAACATCCGCGATGGTCTCACCCGCATCACCGGCAATACTCCATGAGGTAGGTACTCCGTCAATTTGATAATTACTGATTTCGAACCCGCGTGCATAAAAGGTATTACGAACATTGTCCATTTCCGATGCAGAAACACCCACCGCGTTATTTACAACTTCAAGCACGGTATCGATATTCTGATCGAACATTCTTTCATCAGTCATAATACTGACCGACTGAGGTGTCTCCCGCAGTGTTAAACCAAGTCCGGTCGCGGAATCAAGATTCTGGCTGACAGTGTACTTGCCAGTTACTTTAATCCGCTCAAGATTTTCATCTTTCGCCGGTTTTTCTTTATCCGCATTTTGTGGTGTTGCAGTCGCTGCAAGTGGACTTAATGCCATTGCGATAGCTGCTGCAAGCGGAACGACACGTGCGTTCATACCCCATGTACTCCTTCGCTGTTAGTAAGGAGCAAAAGATAACACAACTACGAATCGTTATCATTTATATTTGTCGTGTTTTTGATGCTTGTCCTGAAATAAACATAAAGTTATGTTTTACTCTCAAAAACCAAACACAAACTATAACCTTTAAAGCTTATGCGTCGTTTACTTTGTCTTTTAATTTTCGTTAGTACTTTCACTACTATGGCATTTGCAGACACTTATACTCTTTACTTTACTCGTCACATGGAGAAAACCGATAAAAAAACTGACCCCGAACTGAGTATTGCGGGTCAGCAGCGGGCGCACATGCTGGCTCAAATACTAAAGAATAGCGATATTGAGGCTATATTTTCTACCAATTTTAAACGCACAAAACAGACAGGCGAGGCTCTCGCGAAGCATCTTGGCCTCTCCGTTCAGAGTTACCCCTCTAAAGATTTTGATGGAATAATAGCCAGCATCAAAGGCCTGAAAAAGAATGCTCTCATTATCGGTCACAGCAACACGGTATCGGAGTTAGTAAAAGCCGCAGGCGGAACCGCCAAAACACTTGAAGAAGATGACTACGGTGACTTATTTCAGGTTGTTGTTAACGGTGACAGCGTAGTGACAAACAGGCTTTATGTTCCGGCCGTAGAATGAAACTCGTACGACCGGCCATGCAGTTGATGAAGAGTTTATTCCCAGTTAGCTCTGAACCAGGAAATCATTTCGTTCCTTATTTCTTTTTGTTTAGGCAAACAGCGATGTTCTGGCACTTCATATATCGACAGTTTATGGCAGTGGCTGATACCCTTTCCAGTCGGGTACCAAAGGCTGTTGTTCACCGTCAAATTCAAGCGTCACATAGTGGTTATCCACCAAATCGACGCACAAGCAGTCGTCCACCGCCAGTAAGTCGTCTTTATGAATTTGCTCAGCGTCCGCTAAGCCGGCTTTGGAAAATTGTGCGCGAGCCAGTTGTTTTGCGGATTGCGGTGAGTCTGCGACCACCACAGTAAAGTCATGATACTCGGCCAGCTTATTCGGAAAATAGCCACCGAAGTTAACAAAGTACAAGCGTTTCTCCTCGGGTTTCTCATGCGCTTCAGAGGTAAGATGAATGCGGTAGCCATCCACATGGTGCAAATGAACAAAGCTATCCAGGTGCAGTCCTTTTTGCGTGCCGAACCACCCTTTTCGAATAGCCGGATAAGTCTCTTCCATGCTCGGCCCCACTACAAAGCGGATATCATGCAACTCAATGTTGGCACCAGGCGCTGTGCCGCCAACATAAACTAGAAAGAGTTTGTTATCGATTTCGTTCATTGTCTTCCCTTACTCACTGCCAATAAAACGGAATCGGGGTACGTCATTGCCGTCTATGTTCACCGTTTCCGCGAACATGTCAAAAGGGCGAACCCAAAGCTTTTGTTCACCGTAAAGGGGCTGATAAAGCACCATCCACTCTTCAGTTTCGCTATGACGGGCGATATCAATAACGCGGTAACGTCCGCCTTTGTAGTGTTCGTAAATACCCGACTTTATGGTCATGTTGGTTTATTCCAATGCTTATGGTTACTAAAATACTTTGAAAGCATGTTACCAAAAGTTGTCGTTTAGCGGATAATCTCCTTTGTAATGGAAAATTAACCGGTATTTAATTCATGCGCAGCTTTAATCTATTTCTCTTTTTTACATTTTTGACCCTAAGCGGCTATTCAGTGGCTGCGTCGAAATTAACGTTTGAGACAGAGACGCTTCAGCGGCAATTAATGCCCGACTCTAGAATCACCTATCACCTTGGTTCAAGAGCAAAGCCAGCAAATAATCTACTGCTTATATTGCAAGGTTCCGACTGCCGGAGTTCATTAACAAACCATTCTATTAAAGAAGTTTTACCCAAAGTACGACTCGACGCCGATGTTCTGCTCATTGAGAAATGGGGACTGACACCAGAAACCAACGAATGCCCGCAAACCTACATCGACAATGACTCACCATCGCAGCGAGTAAATGATGCCAGGCAGGTGCTGGAACACCTTAACGAAACTAAAAGTTATCAGTCAGTTTACGTTCTCGGTGGCAGTGAAGGAGCCGTTATTGCCGTCATGCTGCGCGAAGCGTTCCCCGGCATTAGCGCCACTATCGCATTTAACGGTGGCGGTAATTCATTTCAGAACGACATTGAGCACAATATAAAAGCATCGACACCCGCAGAGGTTAGAGCATCGGTACTTGCCGAGTTTCACGAGTTTGCGAAGCAAATAAAAACATCAAATGAGCCCTTTTCTGTTAACTCAAGCCAGCATGGCTACAAGTGGTGGAAGGAAATGCTTACCCTCGAGCAAACCAAAGTCATCGAACGCGGGAAAACACCTCTGCTTATTATTCAGTCGAGGCAGGACGCTTCAGTAGACCCAGAGCAAACCCAGGTAATGATAGAAAACCTGAGTAGCACGGAGAACGTTGACTATCAGTACTTTGAAGAGCTTAACCACGGCCTAAGAAAAGAAAATGGCGACAGTATTGATGACTCCGCACTGGCTGCCATGCGAGGATGGTTTCAGAAACACTGAGAACGGTATGAGCTGCAGATATGAAAACAGATAATAAAATACTTTCGACCATATACTTGGCGCTGGTTTTGATTGGTGGTTACCTTGTGGGCGGTACCATCGTCAAGTCCTTTCAAGCGAGTGAGCTCACTCTACACAGTACAGAGTTTAAAGATTTTCTCATAGCACTACTTATTTCATCGCTTTACCACTGGTGGACAGCGCGTAAAGATAAAATCAAAAACGAGCGGCTTTAATTCTGCCTAACGGCGATCAAAGTAAGACTGCTCATTAAGCGTTTTATAAACACCTTCTATATTCTGAGGCAGCCACTCGTTGTACATTTTTAAATCGGAAAATTCATCAAGCTTTATGTCCTGCTGAAGTGTTTCCAAACTTTTGCCAGCCAACATACCGTCGCGAACCTCAGCATATAAGGCTTCCAAATAGCTCAAATAGCGCTCGACATCCTTACCCGTTCCCATTTCTGCATGAGCACCAACAAACACATCAAATGGCTTTTCCTCTAACACGGCTTTTGTCGAGCGTATCATTCCGTGAATGTCATAGCCCGGAAGCGTTTGGTAAGGCATGCGATCCAGCACAATCCAGTCAGCCACAAAGAGTACATTCTCAGGCATAAACCGCATGCTGACAGAACCACGCCCATTGTTTGGTCCGTAATATTTCATTTCCACAGAATGTTCGCCGAGTTTTACTGTCAATTCATCGTTAAAGGTTATTGTTGGCAGCGCGGTTGGCGTTTGACTCCAACGTAAATCTTCATCCGCATACTCATGCGCAATCACCTCTACCTTATCCTTTGCGATAACATCACCGCCCAGGGCGTGATCAACGTGGTTATGACTGTAGGCTAAGTATTTAACTGGTTGCTCAAAACGCTCGTTGAGTTCCTTTATAAGGTAAGCTGCCGCATCCGCATTAATAGGATCAGTAACAAAAATCCCCCGCTCCGTTACCATAAACACCGAATGGTAATGCCCGGCAGAAAACCGATAAACATTACCCTTAACCTTCTCTATTGAATACTCGGTTGCCGCCAAAGCCCCACAAATACCGAGCCATAAAATCAGACTAAACAGTACTTTCATAAATTACTCCTGGTTTTATCTATTAAATACCTACGTCTCAGGAAGCAATTAAGAGCACTTTAAAACTAAGCGTTAAGCATCACCCTGAATAAAACATAGTTTCATGAACAACGGTTTCTTCAGACTCCCGAGACTCAATGACGAAATCAAAATGTGAGATTGTAGTCTGCGGTTCTTCTTCCGTCGTTAATGTCAGTACAACACTTCGCTTCTCTCCAGGACCTACAGCAAAAGGCCCGGTATCTGAAAGTTGAGCGCCTGCCAGCCCGGAAGCCGTTACGTCGAAGGTTTTTACGTAGCTGGATTTATTCAGCAAAGTGACGGTGTAAGCGTTTTCAACCAGCCCCTCGTTATTAATGCGATACAGAGCCTGACGGTCTCTTATCACGCCTACTTCAAAACTCTGCCATGTCAGCATCCAGACAATTATCCCGGTAATGATGAGCGCAGACACCACGCCATATAACCATTGCCCGCCGCCATTGCGTGCAGACTTTTTCTCACTACGAAAGCCAATGAGCTCCCTTTCATAACCAAAGTTATCCATCACTTTATTGCAGGCATCCACACACAAACCGCAGTTAATACACTCATACTGCAAACCATTGCGAATATCGATACCTGCCGGGCAAACTTGTACGCAGAGCTTACAATCGACGCAATCACCCAACTCTGAAGGAGCGCTGCCTCTTTTCCTTGGGCCTCGGTCTTCACCGCGGGTAGCGTCGTAAGTCACGAGTTTGGTGCCGGAATCAAACATTGCAGATTGAAAACGGGCATAGGGACACATGTGCTGGCACATTTTTTCACGCAACCAGCCCGCATTGCCGTAAGTGCAGGCAGCCAGAACCAAAACCCAGCCGTAAATAAGACCCGAGCTTGAAAGGGTAAAAAAGCCGGAATAAAGTTCTTTTACGGGAGTAAAATAGGACATAAAAGTTAGCGAAGTCAGTAAAGCAACTGCCGCCCAGATGAAGTGTTTAAATCCTTTTTTAGCGACTTTTTCAACGCTCAGAGGCGCTTTATCTAATGCTCTACTCTGGTTCGCTGTGCCTTCAATGCGCCGCTCAATCCAGTTGAACATCAACATCCATACTGTCTGCGGACAGGTAAAGCCGCACCACACCCGGCCATAACGCACAGTCACAGCAAATAAGACAAACGCAGAAAGGATAAATATTAAACTGAAAATGATTAAATCCTGCGGAAACAGCTTAATAGAGAAAAAGCGAAGCGTTTGCTGTGCTACGTCGAACAAAATCGCTTGTTGTCCGTTGTATTGAATAAAGGGAATACAAACAAAAAGAAGCATAAGAAACACGTTCAGGTAACGGCGATTTCGCTGATACTTGCCCTTTTCTTCTTTTACGTAGATTTTTCCATCCGGTACACCAGTCTGAAAAATCACATCCTTTTTTGAAACTTGTTTAACCGTCACCGTCATCACTCCGCAAAAAACAACACAGCGCGATTCTAATGACTCTCGTTTTATGAGGTAGATACAGAAAGGTGGTAAAAAGCTAGATCAGTCAGCAGAACGGCGAGCGATGTGTTCCCTCAGGTGGCGGCAAAGTTGTTGCAGAAGCTGTTTGTTGGCGTCGGTTAGTTCAAAGGAGGCATTCACCCGTAAACAATGATTAAACTCATTCTGTAACGCGAACAGTTTGCCCGGAGCCAGCGTAATATTTTTATCCAGCGCCTCCCGGTATAACACCGTGGTATCGACGCTGGCGTCAAACTCCAGCCACAAAAAATAACCGCCACTATGGTTATAAATTTTGGCAATGTCGCTTAGCTGTCGCTGCAAAAACTCGTGCATTTTACGTTTTCGGGAAGCCAGCGTTTTGCGTAATTCTTTAAGGTGCTTCTCGTAATTTTTTGTCGACAGATATTCCACTAAGGATAACTGAATAGGCGCGCTGGTCGCTAGGGTGCTCATTAGCTGACGTTTTTGTACTTCCAGTGCGCGGTTACCGGCGGCCACCCAACCAATACGAAACCCGGCTACAAGCGATTTAGAAAATGACGAACACAGCATCACGTTATCGCTGTTATCAAACTGTTTTACCGCCAGCGGTGCCGTGTCTCCTTCATACAACTCGCTGTACACATCGTCCTCAATTAACACGACGTTGTACTTTTTCAGCAGTTGCGCCACCTGCGACTTCTTTTCATTGCTTAGCGAATAGCCCACCGGGTTTTGAAAATTAGACATTAACCAGCAGGCTTTAACGTCATAGCTCTGAAACGCCCGTTCCAGAGACGACATATCCAAACCATGCTCAGGATCAACCGCCACAGAAATAGCTTTAAGACCAAGCCGCTCTAGGGTCTGCATCGCACCATAAAACGCAGGTGCTTCAATCACCACCCAGTCGCCGGATTCAGTAGCAGCCTGAAGACTCAAACTCAGCGCCTCCAACGCCCCTGCTGTTATTACAATTTCATCGGGCGAAATATTAATTCCCCGCGCCGCGTAACGCTTAGCAATTAGATGCCGCAGCTCTTCATTACCGGGGGGCAGATTATCTAATGCGGTCATTAAAGAAGACTGTTTTGCCGCAGAACCAACCGCCTTATTCAGTTGGTGACGCGGAGACAACGAAGGATCCGGATACGCAAAGCCTAAACTTAACGTATGAACGTTACGAGATGCCTGCAGCACTTCAAAAACAAAGTCGTTCACACTAACCGCTTCGGTTGGTTGAATAGAATGAGACTGATTTTGAGGAGATTTTACCGAAGCAGAAACACTGTAGCCTGAGCGTTCACGCGCTGCAAGAACACCTTGAGATTCGAGCATTTGATAAGCGTGTAAAACCGTCATCAGGCTATAGCCTGACTGTTCCGCCTGTCTTCTTAAAGAAGGCAGTTTTTCACCGGGTAACCATATGCCTTTCTCAATTTGAAGCCTTAGCTGATTTGCCAGTAGCTCATACTTTTTCATGAAAATACTCTGATGAACCGAACGAGCTAAATAATAACAGATTATTGTTTTAACTGTTATAGAAAGCCCGTTACGGCAAAATCAAAGCAGCAAGGCTTTTACATCATCCGCTTTAGCGTTCCATCTTTTATAATAAACTGATGAATGAAAGCCATACCGATATGACCTGCAACTAGAAACAATAAGCCCCAGGCTATGTAAGAATGCAGATTACCAATGTTTATCAGCCAGCTAAAACTCTATGCAAATTTTACCAAAGTGCTTGCCGGACTCTTCATAACGGAACGCATCCGCTAATTCTTCCAGAGCAAAAGTTTTATCAATTACCGGCTTCACACCGTTAGCTTCTAAAGCACGCACAAAGTCTTTCTGATTGTCGCAGCTGCCAACAATTAAACCCTGTAGTCGTGCCTGCTTAGCCATTAGTTTAGCGGTTGGAACCTCACCTTCACTTCCGGTCAGCACACCAATTAACGCAATGTGCCCCGCTATCGCCACCGCATTAATAGACTGTGGCAAGGTGCCTGGGCCACCAACTTCAATCACATGGTCGACACCACGGCCGCCAGTTAATTTACGAACCGTTTTGCCCCATTCAGGGTCTTCTTTGTAGTTAATCAGATGATCCGCTCCGAGCTCTTTATACTGCTGGAGTTTGTCATTAGAAGACGATGTAGCAAATACTGTTGCGCCCAGGCTCTTCGCTAACTGGCAGGCAAATACGGATACGCCACCACTGCCGAGCACCAGTACCGTATTGCCCGGCTTAATGCCACCGTCTACGACCAGAGCGCGCCAGGCTGTTAAACCCGCAGTCGTCAGCGTTGCCGATTCAGTATGGCTGTAGTTTTTAGGTTGATGAGTAAAGAACTGAGCCGGACGCACCACAACTTCGCGAGCGTAGCCATCAATGCCATCACCCGGCGTGTTGTGGAAGTCGCCCACTGGTGCCGGCCCACTTTGCCAGTAAGGGAAAAAGGTAGAAACAACATTGTCCCCTACCGCGAATTCTTCCACGCCTTCACCAACGGCTTCAACAACGCCTGCACCATCAGACATTGGAATGCGTCCATCTTCTGTTGGGATAAACCCGGCAGCTACGCCGTAGTCATGAAAATTAAGCGAACTTGCTTTAACTTTAACGCGAATTTCTCCCGGCCCGGGCTGGCCAGGGTCTTCCATTTCGGTTACTTGAATATTGTCCAGCCCAAACGGTTTTTTTAGCCGTAGCGCTTTAATTTTCTCAGTCATGTTGGTAGTCCTTTAACTAGAGTGTGTGTTCAATTGTAGTTCTTATGAGGGGGATCGGATCAAATACACTGAACTTGCACAATATTGATCTACGACAAGCTAACCTTAAATATCAATCGAAATTCAAATATCAATTGATATCCAAAAATCATAAGCTACTCTTAAATTCAAGGTGTTTAGACATTCAGTCTAAAATCGTTACAAAAAAGGATATAGCTCATGGTCAACTCAAATATTCCAGGCTTCGAGATCAGCAAAACTGCACCCGAGGGATTCGAGCACGAACCCGACGCAACTTCCGGCTACTGGCATCATCGACCACAAAACACGTTGCCACCGCATGATTTCATCGGCCCCTATGCAAGACATCGCCCCTTGCCTACCCCGGGCGTGGAAAAACGAAAAGCCTATATCGTTGGGGGTGGTATTGGTGGTCTGGCCGCTGCCTTTTACTTAATCCGGGATGCACATATGCCGCCAGAAAACATCACTATCCTGGAAGAAATGGCGGTCGAAGGTGGCTCCATGGACGGTTCTGGCAACCCGGAAGACGGTTATATCGTTCGCGGGGGTCGTGAAATGAACTGGAACTACGACACTCTGTGGGATATGTTTCAGGACGTACCCGCGGTTGAATTGCCTGAAGGATATTCAGTCCTCGATGAGTACCGAATGGTTAACGACAACGACCCCAATTACTCGAAAGCCCGGTTAATGCGTAACTGCGGAGAGATCATGGATTTCACCGACTTTGGTCTCTCGAAATCCCAGCAGCGTGAAATGATACGGCTGCTCCTTAAACGCAAAGAAGAGCTCGATGATATCACCATTGAGGAATACTTCAGCACAGGCTTTCTTGAAAGCAATTTTTGGTCGCTTTTCCGCAGTATGTTTGCCTTTAAGAACTGTCATAGCTTATTAGAAACTAAGCTCTACATGCATCGTTTCCTCGATTCCATTGACGGATTTGGTGACATGTCGGTTCTTGTCTTCCCGAAATACAACCAGTTCGATACTTTCATTAAACCGTTAGCTAATATGCTACGCGACCAAGGGGTTAAGTTTCAGCTTGAAACTCGCGTATATGACCTCGAGATGGCGGAGTCTAGCGACAAAAAAACAGTTACGGGGATACTCTGTGCCGTAGCAGGCGAAGAGCAACGCATTGACGTGGCGGATGGCGACTTGGTCTTTGCACTCACCGGGTCAATGACAGAAAACACCGCCTATGGTGACATGAATACTGTGCCAGATTTGAAGGTAGACCGTCATGATCCAGGCGAGAACAGCGGTTGGAGCCTCTGGAAAAATCTTGCCGAAAAATCCCCCGTATTTGGTAAACCAGAGAAATTTTACGGTGACGTTGATCAATCGATATGGGAATCCGCAACGCTAACCTGTAAATCCTCTCCTCTGGTGGATAAATTGACGGAGCTTTCGGTCAATGATCCTTATTCAGGGCGAACAGTGACAGGTGGAATCATCACCTTCACCGATTCTAATTGGTTTCTGAGTGTCACCATCAACCGTCAGCCACATTTCCCGGGTCAACCTGAAGATACGTTGGTAGTTTGGGTATATGGTCTGTTGATGGACAAAGACGGAAACTTTGTGAAAAAACCGATGCCGCAATGCACAGGTAAAGAGATTCTCGCGGAACTCTGTCATCATCTCGGCATAGAAGACGAACTGGAAGCAGTTGCGGCCAGAACAAAAGTCCGCACCGCCCTCATGCCCTACATTACCGCTCAATTTATGAAACGTGCAGCCGGAGACCGACCTCAGCCAGTACCTGAAGGGTGTACCAATCTGGGTCTAGTCGGGCAGTTCGTTGAGACTCGAAACGACATTATTTTTACTATGGAAACATCCATTCGCACGGCACGTGTTGGAGTATATAAGCTACTCAACATTCCTAAACAGGTACCGGATATTAGCCCAACACAATATGACATCCGAAACATGATTAAAGGTGCAAGGGCGATGAATAATGGTAAACCCTTTATGGGTGAACGTCTGTTACACTGGTTTCTGGATAAGACTTATTTTGCTCATATCCTGCCCCCTTTACCAGATTCTGAGAGCTCTAAACATGAAATGCTGGCACAGGAGGTCGGAGAGATTCTGAGTAAAGGAAGCGAGGCAGTCAAAGGGGTTGGAGCTTGGATTACCAAGCTTCGCGGGAGCTTTTCTAATAAAGACAAGTAAACAAAACGATTACGACGCGCCAAAATGCGCGTCGCTTGAGAGGATTTAAAAATGACGTATACGGCTCGGCGCCTAACGAGGCGTGAACAACAAGAGCAAACCCGTGTTCGCCTAATTGACGCCGCCAATCGCATGTTCGCAGAAGTAGGAATAATTGCCGCCTCGCTGCGAAACCTCTGTGCACGTGCAGGTTTTTCTCAGGGAGCGTTTTACTCGAACTTTACGAGCAAAGACGAACTCTTGCTCTCAGTCATCGAGAGACATATCCAACAGGAAGTCTCACTCATGCAAGAGCTAGTATCTAAATCAGATAGCGAGGGTATTGATGGAGCATTGGATCGATTAGCCTACCGCTTGTCGGAGCTGGCGCGTGATCCACAATGGTCGCTTCTCTCCGTTGAACTACAACTTCATTCCCGACGCGACCCGAGTTTCGCTGAGCGTAGTGAAAAAGTTAAAATGGCGAGTCTCCGAGAATTTTCCGTTCTGTTGGAAAACCTGATTAATCGTCACAATCTGGCCCCAGTTATGCCAGTTTTTGATCTCGCAAGAGGTCTTTACGCACTCTGGTCCGGACTAGCATTACAAGGATCGATTAAGGAAGCGTTGCCCCGAGATCAGGTGTTCCTCTCTTTTTTACGTAACATGATCGTCACGCCGAGCACTTAAAGCGGTTTGCGATATTAAAACGGGCCTGAGGCTCAGCCTAATTTTAATACAAGGTTTAAACTTTAAGCATGCAGGAAAACGGCTATATTCATTTTAATCAGGCTGAAGGTCGCGATTGTTTAACCTTGGGCGGAGACTGGACAGTTGCCCATTACATTGACCTAAAAAAACAGCTGGCTAACCTGGGTGACGTACCGCAGTCAGTAACTTGTAATGTTGAGTCGATGAAAAAACTCGATACTGCGGGAGTACAGTTATTATACCGCGCCTTAGGTGAGCACAAGTTACGCCAATTGCCTTTAACTGAGCAACAACACAATCTGATTGATACAGTTATTAATGCCTGCAGTAATCAGGAGCCGCCGTCGCCACCCAAAAGTAACGGCTTTGTCAAAATGCTTGAACGGATCGGCATCTTCAGCTCAAATCTCTATCGCAACCAGCGCGACTTACTCGGATTTATGGGCGCTACCCTGCAAAGCGCCGCTCAAGTGATTGGGCGTCCGTCACGTTGGCGAGTAACAGCTTTTGTGGCGCAGCTAGAGGAAACCGGTTTAAACGCGTTGCCTATCGTAGCGCTATTAACCTTTTTAGTCGGCGCGGTAGTTGCTTTTTTAGGTGCAACCGTGCTCAGCGATTTCGGTGCCAGTATATACACCATAAATCTGGTCGGCTTTTCCTTTTTACGCGAATTTGCTGTTTTGCTTACCGCAATTATGCTTGCCGGGAGAACAGCCAGTGCTTTTACCGCTCAGCTTGGTTCCATGAAGGCCAACGAGGAAATTGATGCCCTGCGTGCACAGGGCCTGAATCCGCTTGAACTCCTCGTGTTACCACGGGTACTTGCTATGCTTGTGAGTTTGCCGGCTTTGACTCTTGTTGCGATGGCGTCGGGTATTGGCGGAGGTATGGTCATTTCCGCTCTGACATTGGATATTTCTCCAGCACTTTTTCTCCATATATTTGAGCGCGATACCGGAATAAATCACTTCTGGGTAGGAATGATCAAAGCCCCAGTGTTTGCCTTTGTAATTGCTATTATCGGCTGTAACGAAGGCTTTAAAGTCAGCGGCAGCGCGCAGTCAGTTGGGGAACACACAACCTCCAGTGTGGTTCAATCAATCTTTATGGTAATTTTGCTCGACGCTCTGTTTGCCCTTTTCTTTATGGAGATTAACTGGTGAGTGACATAGCTATAGCCGTGCGCAACCTGCGCAATCAGTTTGGCCAACATGTGGTACACGAGGGGCTTGATCTCGATGTCTATCGAGGCGAGGTACTAACAGTGGTCGGCGGCTCTGGCTCGGGCAAATCAGTGTTAATGCGCAGCATTTTGGGGCTAACCCAACCGACGGCTGGCAGCATTCAAATTAATGGCGAGGATGTACTACAACTTTCTGCTGCTGAGCGCCAACAAGTCGATAGAAATACCGGGGTACTCTTCCAAAAAGGCGCGCTTTTCTCGTCATTAAATGTGCGTGAAAATATCGCACTGCCCTTGCGTGAACACCTAGGAATGAACGCCAATGACGCCAGCGATATCGCCTCGCTTAAACTGGCTCTGGTCGGGCTTGATGCACAAACGGCGGAGACGATGCCGCAATCATTATCCGGTGGCATGATAAAACGAGTTGCCTTAGCCCGCGCACTCGCTCTGGATCCGGATATTTTGTTTTTAGACGAGCCTACAGCAGGGCTTGACCCTATTGGAGCCGGTGAATTTGATTCACTGTTACAGACACTGCAACAAGCACTTGGATTGACTGTGTTTTTGGTCACTCACGATTTGGATAGTATTTATCAGGTTAGTGATCGAGTGGCGGTATTGTCGCAGAAAAAAGTACTGGTAGTGGATACTCTTGATAAAGTCACCGCGTATCAGGATCGTTGGGTACAAGCTTATTTTCACGGTCCGAGAGGCAGAGCTGTGAGTAATCAACAAATGAGACCAGAACATGGAAACTAAAGCACATCATGTGTTAATCGGCAGTTTTGTGCTGATTATAAGCGCAGCTTTTATCAGTGTTGTTCTATGGCTGGGTAAAGCCAGTATCGACAGTGATTACGCCTATTACGAAGTTGTTTTCAACGATGAAGTTAGCGGCTTGAATCCCGGTAGTGCGGTGGAATACAGCGGTATTAAAGTCGGCGATGTGGTTAATCTGCGCTTGGATCCTAACGACCCAAGAGTGGTACGTGTACGCATTCGGGTGACTACAGATACCCCTGTTAAAGATGACACCGGCGCGCGACTGGGTCTGGCCAATATTACCGGTAATGCACTTATTCGCTTATATGGCGGTTCGCCAGACAGTTCTCCCTTAAAAGGTAGCGAAAAAAAACCCGCGTTGATTGTGGCTGACCGCTCGGCACTTAACAAATTATTCGCTAACAGCGAAAGCCTGCTCCAAAATGTGAATTTGTTTGTCCAGAACATCAATAGTATGTTCTCTGAAGAAAATACCCAGCGCGTGGCGGCAACATTAAGTAACGTAGAATCTATCACAACGGCACTGGCCGCTCGAGAAGATGATTTACAGGGTATAGCGGAAGGCTTGCACCAGACCATTGAAGAGTCGCGCAAGAGCATGGCCGCATTCACACGCTTTGCAGACCAAGGCCAGCAGTTGCTCGATAGGCACGGTGACGAAACCTTTATTGAGATGCAAAAAACGCTTCAGGCAATGCAAAAAGGAAGCAAAGAGCTGACTCGTATTATGAATGATAATGAAGAATCGTTGGAAGAAAGCGTCCGTGGATTGAAGGAAGTTGGACCAGCGGCGCAGGAATTGCAACGAACCTTAAGTGTTATTAATCGTATTGCGGAGCGACTAGAAGAAGAGCCTGGGTCATTTCTGCTGAGGCGCGGACAGGTCGAGGAGGTTGAGAAATGAAATTGTACCTGAGGCACATCATGCTGAGTCTTATAATTACTTCATTAGGAGCATGTTCGGTGCTACCTGAAGCCGAGCAAATTAAAATCTATCATTTACCTATTGATGGTTCCCTAAAAACTATATCAGAACCAAGACTAAACACGGCGCTAAGTGTAGCGGAACCCGACACGCTACGTTCGCTCAATACCTCGCGTATTAGTGAATTCAGTAATGGTCAGATCCAACGATACTACGCCGGAGCGCGCTGGGCCGATCGAGCACCAACCCTGGTGCAGCAAAGTATGATGCAAACCCTGCAAAGTACTGACTTGTTTTCGCAGGTAGTAAATGAAGAAAATGACTTGTCCGCTGATTATCTTATTCACAGCAACCTGCGAGCTTTTCAAATAGAAGATTCCGAAGCAGGTGAGAAAGCTCACGTAATCTTGCATGTCACTCTGGTTAGCCAACTTGATCGACAAGTATTAGGAAGTACATTATTAGCAGAACAAGTTCCAGTAGCCGGCTCTTCAATGCAAGACGCCACCGCGGCCCTGGGTGAAGCTATGGATAACATAAACACCGCACTGTCTGAGTGGATCTATATGCTTCTTAAACCGAAATCGGACTAAGTTCGTGATTCTGCGCTTCTGAACGGTACCATGAGCTAAAAATGCGTTGTGGGCTGGCAAAACAAGAACAGCAGTTTAGTGCGATTTTAAACCCTCCGTGATGACGGGGTAGAACCCCAGAGATGAGGTAAGCCCCAAAGCTTACCGTCTGACTCATGGTTAAAAATTACAGGATCAGATCTCCTATGACTCAACAACGATCTAGGAGGTCAAAATGAATCAACCCAAACGCAGTAAATACAATCCTAACCACATCCTTTGCTACGGCTCCCGATATAAAGGCTTCGATATGTGGAAGCAGAATGCCCCTTACATTGAGCAGTACCTGGATAAGTTGTACGAGGTGTTCCAAAGAAGCTTTTACAATCATCCTCGAACACTAGTGGTGTGTTTTGACTTGCACTTACCTTTCTACAGTCAGCATAGCTTGGTTCGGAATCCAATAACGGAGTTCATTGAGAACATCAAACGAGGCATCAAAAGTTATCAACTAAAGCAGCAACGGGAAAAGAAACGGATACACCATACGCAAATCGAGTATGTCGCCAAGGTAGAGCAAACCATTGAGAGCCCGCTAGAGCATTACCACGTCGTTTTGTTCCTCAACAAGGATACCTTTTACAATGTCGGTAACTTAAGCCATGAGGACAGGACTCAGCTCGGTAGAATCATTCGTCATGCTTGGTTGAAAGTACACGGGATATCCACTGATTCAACAGCGGCGTTACTACATGCTTCAAATCCCGTCAGTTATTCATTGGAAGGACCGTTAACCTGCCTTAATAAGCAACACGAGGTGGTGTTTAAGCGTATCAGTTATCTGTGCAAAGAAGCGACAACCAAGTATCAGGGACGACACCAGTCGTTTTACAGCAGTAATGCAAAAAATAAAGCGCCAGCATAAGCCATTAAGCAACGTAGAAAAGGCCCAGGGAAAACCTCTTCTACGTGCTTAGCGACATTCACCTACAATAATCCCCTTTCGGCAAACGAAACCGTGTCTTGGCCTACTACGATGTGGTCAAGCACGGGGACGTCTATGTGATTGAGTGCGTCCTTGATACGCGTCGTCACACGCTTGTCTGCTTCCGAAGGCTCAGTCACACCCGATGGATGGTTGTGTGCCAGGATGACAGCAGCAGCGTTTTGCTGAAGCACTTCCTTCATCACCTCACGGGGATACACCGGGGCCGCGTTAATGGTCCCAAAGAACAACTCTTTGTACTCAATCAGGCGATGCTGTGAGTCCATCAGCAGTATGGCGAACACCTCACGCTTTTGATGCGCCAGCTTGTACCTAAGGAAGTCTTTTGCTGCAGACGGGCTGGTAAAGCCCTCCCCCTTCAAAAACTTCGTCTCCAAGATCTCAGACGCTTTATTCAACACATCAACCTCAGTCATCGGCCCATTCGTTACATACTCAGCGTTTTGCTCGTGCATTTTGTGTCTCCATGTTTTCGATTCTTGAATGCACGTGCGTGATATAGGCCTGAAATCGGTTGGAATCTCAGTCCATGGTTATTTCTTACAGGATCAACTCATCCCATGAGAGAAACCAAGATATGGAGAAAACTCATGCGATTACTACGATTAAACCAAGTCAAAGCCAAAGTTGGTCTAAGCCGCTCAACAATCTACCGACTGATGCAGGAAGATAGCTTTCCTAAGTCAATTATCCTGGCAGGCCGGTCAGCAGCTTGGATTGAATCAGAGATTGATGATTGGATTTTGCAGCAGGTTCGCTAGGTTCGTGGATCAGACTGGGAGGAACCACGTCATGCGGTTTGATTTTACAACAGGATACACCGATACCATTCGTAAATTAGGTATTTGCACCGTCAGCCAACGCGACCCATTAACGGGTCGCACTAACTCAGTTCAAATGCACGAAGTGTATGACGAGCAAAGGTTTAGGCAATGGTTAAACATGCCGCCAGTAACATTCGAGCTGCTTGACTCGATACTGGCAACAACCCATATCAACCAGTGGAGCGAGGCTAACGACCGCAAGCTTCGACAATACATGTTACCCATCGTGATTAGCAGCTTTAAGGTCGCTGCCCACGCGGGCGACCCAACGCTTCACATTGCATCTACTGCGAGGGAAATATATTACTTTGTCTCCAGCGATAACGAAGACGATAACAAGGAGCTGGCGCTATTTATCGGCAAGCTAATAACGGTCTACCTCAGAGCTCAAGGGCAAAACATGCCCAAAGTAGTCCGGCCTGAGCTGCTTGCAGCTATTCAACGCCAGGAAGCCGGTATCATTCATCGTGTCATCAAGTCGAACCTATTAGGTATCAGTCCTCATGCACATGGCAAGTACGTAGGAGAGACCAAGCGGCAGGTAATTAGCGATGCACATGAAACCAACGAATGCGATGACTCAAACCACATAACGGCTCAAATAGCAGTGCATATAGCCACTGACATCCCATTCAACGTCTAGTCCCCAACATACCCTTAACTTGCATGACAACACCTGACAGGTACGCCTTTGCGTGCCTGTTGGGTGTGGGAGCTGGGTTAGTGGAAGCGCCTACGCTCCATCGTGACCGCAGTTTTTGTGGTCTATTGTTCGTACTCATTCATCTCAATTCTTACTAATGCTATGACACAAAAGAAGGAGGAGCACATGAGGTTTCTAAGGTTAAACGAGGTTCAAGAGCGCGTCGGGCTGGGACGCACCTCAATTTACAAACTGATTGGTGAAAGCAAATTCCCCAAGCCTGTTCATATCCTGGGTAGGAACGTCGCCTGGGTAGACTCGGAGATTGATGAATGGATGATGGACCGTATTGATGAAAAGCGTGGTCTATCGGTGCCAAACATCAGGTATTAATATCTGTGCTGGTACACCACTTTCGAAGCCTAGGAACACCACCAGTATAAAAACTCCAAAAGGAGCTATTAACAGCTGCAATAGTTTCATGAGTAATTAACTTGTGTGAATAAGCGCGCTAAAGGCAGTGGTAAAGGCCTGATAAAACGTACAACTTGATAGCCGATTTTAAGTGGACGAATTTCGTCCACGCACTACAAAAGGTTATTTAAAGCTATTCCCAAGCCAAACCGTGTTTGCTTATGATTATAGTCAATTAAACTCTCACCATAGCCAGTGAAAACGCTCGCGTACCCATAAAACTTACCCCACAAAGGGAATGAAAAACTTACTTCTACGGAGCCTCGACCAGTCTCAATCGCATGATTTAATCTAAAGCCGTATTCAAATTGACCATCATTATACCCAGCCGAAAACTCATAGTTTCCGACATAATCTTCTATATTCGGGTTATCGTCGCCTCGTGATGCTATTGGATTTTCTTTAGCGTCCTCTTGCAACCGAACCCACGGTTTAAGCGAAAATACCCAGCTCCCTTTTTCAACCACAAACTGTGTATACAGGCGATTCCAGCTACGAGACGGTAACTGGCTCCGACCGTTTGACAAATGCTCTGCGCCAAAAATAACACCGGTATTAGCGTTAAAAGGCTCCCAGTCGGTCTTAATGGCATACACTATTTCCGGCATATAGTTCGTTTCCCGAAACGGCTTGGATATGCCGTCAGAGTAGATCTGCCACCATGACTGAATGGTAAAACCAAAATATAGTTTGTCTTCTTCAAATAGCAGACTAGATTTGCTTAAGGGGACTTTTAAACTCAATTGAAACTTAGCTTCATAATCTTCCAGATGCCGTTCATAACCTTCAATTTGAGTGTATTGCTCGTGGTTGATGTCATTTGTAGTAAGCATGGGTTGAATATAGTTTCTGCGATGGGGAGTAATAACATAAGGCTCAAACTCCGTCTGCTGTTCTTTTCTTAAACGCTGAGTTAATACGCCACTTTCTTTTATTGGAATATCGACACTTGATAACTTCTGTTTTTTTTCATTTTCAGCATGTTTACGACACTCCTTTTTTATAGTTTCAGCAGTATCAATAGAACCCGAGCCCTTTACTCGCTCTAGAATACAGAGTTCATATGCATTAAGTTGCTCACCATGACAAATAGGTATCACGAACAACGTTAGGTTAAGAATTGAAAATACTAAAAACCGGTTAATCATCACTCTCATATCTCTTGAAAAAGTTTGTTTAGCCTGTTCAGTCTTGACTGAACAGGCTAAACAGCTTAGCCTTAAATTATCCAAATTAACAAGTTTTTACTATGAATAAGCTTACCGAAGCAGAATTACAGTTTATTACCGATATGGGCATGCACACTCAGGGCTATGGTCTTTCTCGCATTGCCGGGCAAATAATTGCGGCTCTTATCATATCTGATGCCCCACTAAATACAGCCGATCTCATGAGCTTACTTGAAATAAGTAAAGGAAGTGTCAGCACCAATATTCGCTTTTTGGAAATGCTCCAGCTGGTCGAACGCAGAGCGCTGCCTGGTAAGCGCCAAAACTATTTTGTAATGCGTACCAACCCTTATGATTCGCTGCTGGAATTAAAGATAAAACAGCATGAAGAAGCGAAAAAGATAATAACGGAAGCCAAAGCAAGTATTAAGAATTCTAAAGCTCAGGAGAAAATTACTGAGCTGGAAAGGTTTAATACACTCTACGATGAAAGCGTGAAAAAGTTGCTGTTGGAGTTGAAATCCGAACGCTAAGCCATGCTCAATAGTCAGAAAAATTGACGTTTGACGAAAACATTTAAATAATTTAGGTGCAACATCAATGACCTCATCATCATGTGGCTCACTGCACAAGCAGCAAGGCCGAATCAGTAGCTCTACAGCCGTATTTATTGCCATCGTAACCTTGGTTTTCTTGTGGATAGCCAGTGGTTTCATCTTCAGAGGCGATACCGAAAAGACAAACGCAACTAAGAGCAATTTACCGTCAGTTGCAGTAAGAAATAGTCAAGCCCAGCTTGTGGCTCGCGAGTTGACACTAAACGGCGAAATTAGACCAAATCAGCAACTTAATATTCGAGCACGTACTGACGGCATGCTCGAAATGATTGCCGACAGCGGTGCTGAGGTTAGCCAAGGTGATGTCATTGCAAAACTTTCTATTGATGATCGCGAAGTTCAACGCACTCAGGCAGAAGCTCAAGTAAAAAAAGCACAAAGCGACTTCAATGCGACGAAAAAGCTCATCGAACAAAATTTGTCGTCCCAGTCTCAACTCCAGGCGTTGGAAGCACAACTAGAAGCAGCACGAGCACAGCTTCGCCGTATTACCTTCGATATTGAAAATACTGAATTGACAGCACCGGTCAGCGGCGTTATCAATCAACGCTTTATTGAGCAAGGTGCTTATGTGTCAGCCGGCAACCAAGTACTAGAGCTTATCGATAACGATCCGTTAATCGCCATTATTAACGTACAACAAAGTCAAATTCACAGGCTCAAACTCAACATGCCCGCGACGGTCAAACTTATCGGTGGTACTGATCGTCAGGGACAGGTCAGCTTTATCGCTCCTATTGCCGATCCGCAGACCCGGACATTTCGCGTTGAAATAACCATCCCAAACCAGAACGACCCTATCCCTTCCGGTATGAGTGCCGAAGTCACTATTGAAACCAACAACGTTAAAGCACACAAAATTTCTGCGGCCCAAATCAAAATAGATGCGGCTGGCCGCATGGGTGTTTTAACCATTAATGACAATAACGAAACACGTTTTTCTCCAGTTACTGTGGAGCGGGCAGACGTTAATGCCTTATGGGTCAGCGGGCTGGATGACGAAACGCGTTTAGTCATCATTAGCCATAGTTCGTTGACCGCCGGTCAAAAAGTTACCCCCAAACCCGTACCTGCTGATTATGACAAAGGCGAGGAATTATAATGAAAGCCTTTATTGCCGCCGCTTTCTCACGCAATCGCGCAGCGATACTGTTACTCGCTGTATTGTTGATAATGGGCAGCATTGCCTACGCCACAATTCCTAAAGAAGCTGCACCCGAAATTGACATTCCGGTATTCACCGTCACCGTAAGCTACCCCGGCATTTCAACGGAAGACAGCGCACGTTTATTAGTCGAGCCGCTTGAGCGAAAATTACAAAGCATCGACGGTTTAGATACTTTAACCGCTCAAGCCGGTGAAGGCTTTGCCATGTTACAACTGGAGTTTGCCGCAGGCTTCGACAATGAAAAAGCACTACGTGATGTAAAGGACGAAACTGAAAAAGCAGAACAAGATTTACCGTCCGATGCTGAGAAGCCCACGGTGCAAGAGGTTGATCTGTCTTTATTCCCCATTTTAACGGTTGCGCTCTCAGGCAATATTCCCGAACGGGACTTAATCCAACTGGCACGTAATTTAGAAGATAAACTTGAAACACTTAATGGCGTACTCGAAGTCGATATGTCCGGTGATCGTGAAGATCTGTTAGAGATCATCATTGAACCATTAGCTATGCAGTCTTACAACATTTCATTAGCGGAGGTGTCGCAGGCTATTAGTAATAACAACCTTCTGGTTACCGCGGGTGCAATGGATACCGGGGCAGGACGCATTAGCGTCGCCATCCCTGGCACCATTGAGAACATTGTCGATGTACTCGAGATGCCGATAAAAACTACGCCCAATAATGTCGTACGGGTAAGCGATGTCGCCGAAGTCAGGCGAACTTTTAAAGACCCCGTCAGTTACGCCCGCATTGATGGTCAACCGTCGATAGCACTCGATATTAAAAAACTGAGTAGCGCTAATGTCATTGACGTTGTCGATCGTGTAACCCAAATGGTCGAGCAGCAGCGCACTGAATGGCCGACAACCGTTAATGTCGCTTATATGCAAAACCAGGCAGACGATGTTAAGCAATTTCTGGGCGACCTTGAAAACAATGTCATACTCGCCATTATTCTGGTCATACTAACGGTCGTGGTGGCTTTGGGTGTAAAAGCTTCCCTGCTCGTTGCTCTTGCTATTCCAGGCTCATTTCTTGGTGGCATTTTAACGCTGCAATTGCTGGGTATTACACTGAACATCGTGGTCCTGTTCGCACTCATTTTAGTTATTGGTATGTTAGTGGATGGTGCCATTGTCGTGGTCGACCTTGCAGAGCGCTATCGTCGACAAGGACAAGACCGATTACAAGCTTATCTGGCAGCTTCCCAACGCATGGCGTGGCCTATTATTGCGTCGACAATGACCACCCTCGCCGTATTTATACCACTGCTCTTTTGGCCAGGTATGGCCGGGCAATTTATGTTTTATCTGCCCGCCACTGTTATCATAACACTGCTCATGTCTTTGCTCATGGCACTGGTTTTCGTTCCGATAATTGGCTCCTCAGTAAAAAGCAAAGTATCAGTGACCTCACAATCAGCAAATGCAGCAGACAACGGTTCAAAACTCCAGTCTTTGGTTAGCTATATGGTGGATAAGCCGTTACTTGCTTTGCTGGTCAGCCTGTTTGTCTTATTACTTTCATTTTTCCTCTACAGCAAGCTCGGGCAAGGCATAAACTTTTTCCCTGACATCGAGGCCGATCGTATACAAATACAAGTTCAAGCCGATGGTAATTTATCAGTAAGTGAAGCTGATAATCTGGTTAAGCTCGTCGATAAGGCCGTTGAGCCGGTCGCGGGCATTGAACGCATTTATTCTCGTACCATCGGGTCAGTTGAGGAAAGGCTGAAAGCCAACCTGGACTCAGAAATTATTGGTACACTACAAATTGATTTGCTGGATTGGCAGGAGCGTGATTCTGCCACAAAAATTATACAAAACATCCGTACTAAAACAGACAACTTACCCGGGATAGCGCTAAAGATTGAAAAACAACAAAGCGGTCCGTCCTCTTCTCGTCCGGTCTCTGTAGAAGTATCAGCGAAAGATCGGAGCTTATTGCCTGAAGCCGTAGACAACTTGCTCAAAATGATGAAAGAATCAGATGAATTTATCGATACATCCAGTGACATGGCGACCCCTAAGCCACAGATAAAAATTGATGTGGACCGCGAAAAAGCTGCCGAGTATGGCGTCGATGTCGCGACCTTAGGTACCTTAGCGCGTCTATTGACCGACGGTGTCTTAGTTGGTACTTACCTTCCTGAATCGGCGCCAGAGCAGGTTGATATTCGTATACGCTATCCCTGGGAAGAGCGCTCAATGGCCGACCTAGCCAATTTGCGCATCCCCGCGAGCCGGGGTCTGATGCCGATAGAGAACTTTGTCCAGTTATCGCCGAGTTTAAGTCCAACAATTATAACTCGTGTCAATTCGCGCAATGTACAAACTGTAGAATCAGGCCTTGTTCCCGGGGTTACCGTCGTCGAAGCAACGGAAACGTTGCGACAAAAAATCAAGCAGAGTGATTTTGCCAAAGGTGTGGAATTTGATTTTACCGGAGAGCTTGACGACCAAAATGAAGCCATGAGCTTTTTACTATTGGCATTTGCCTTAGCCATTTTCTTAATGCTCTTCGTTTTACTATTACAGTTGAATAGCTTCTTCCAGAGTGCTTTAGTGCTATCCGCTATTGTATTCTCTTTAGCTGGCGTGCTGCTTGCATTACTCGTGCGGCAAGAGCCCTTTTCTGTAGTAATGAGCGGAATCGGCATTATGGCTCTGGCGGGTATTGTAGTAAATAATAATATCGTTCTAATTGACGCATATAACGAGTACCGCTCGGATGGGTTATCGCCGATGGAAGCTGCGGTAAAAGCAGCAATGCAACGTTTAAACCCGGTACTTCTCACCGCGACAACGACGATAGTCGGATTGTTACCTATGGTGTTGGGGTTAACCGTCGACTTTTTTGAGCGGGATATTTTTATTGGGGCGCCTTCAGGACAATACTGGATCCAGTTATCTACAGCACTGGTTGGCGGACTGTTAGTTGCGACCTTTATTACGCTTCTATTAACTCCGGCAATGCTTGCCTGGGACGGCCAAAGAAGGGAGAAAGCCAATTAAACTTGGCTTTATTATGCGCTTACACCATATCGTTTTAATGGTCATTATTTGTTCTAGCTGTATCGCCTGCAGCAGTCTGCCCGACTTAGAACAGCGAACGCCAAGCTACTCTGTGCCAGTTTCAAAAACTCAAAGCACTCGGCTTGGTCAGTTCTTATCTCCGATACTTCGAAACTCCCCCGAAAGTACCGGTATAATGCCTTTAGCCGAAGCAGAGCCGTCCTTAGATGCCAGGCTGATATTAATCAACAATGCACAAGTTGCACTGGACATTCAATATTATATCTGGCGTGACGATAAGTCTGGGCAACGTTTAACTAAAGCCATTTTCCAAGCTGCTAATCGTGGTGTAAAGGTTAGGTTGTTATTGGACGATCTTCACTCCCGGGATATTGACGAGTCCTTACAAAGGCTAAACGGTCATCCTAGTATAGAAGTGCGATTATTTAACCCATTTCTCCCCAGAAGCTCTCGAGTACTAGGGTTTATAACCGACTTCCCACGAGCAAACAGACGCATGCACAACAAGTCTCTTACTGTGGACAATCAAGCTACGATAGTCGGGGGAAGAAACATCGGTGATGACTATTTTTACCGCTCTGATGGTATTCTTTTTGCTGATCTGGATGTTCTTGCGATAGGAGATGTAGTTGCGAAAGTATCCAGCGATTTTGACGCTTTTTGGAACAGTAACTCAGCTTACCCCTATGAACTTATTTCTCAATCAACGACGCCATCAGACTCCACTTTATTTATTCATCAAACTAATATTGATCAACCCTCCGATCTCAGTGAGTTATTGGATAGCGATTCAATTATTTGGGCTGAAACTCAAATAGTGAGTGATAGCCCGCTTAAAGCCTTAGGTAAAGCGGAGCCGGATCAACTCATTGTTCACGCACTCCGAAAGATAATTGGTCAACCTAAAAAGCAATTATTACTGGTTTCTCCCTATTTCGTACCAACCCTGTCGGGAGTAAAAGCGCTAGAGAGCATTGCGGAAAACGGGGTGAGTATTAGTGTGTTAACAAATTCCTTTGCCGCTACCGATGTTGCCGTTGTGCACTCGGGATACGCAAAGTGGAGGAAACGCCTCTTAGAAGCTGATATACGCTTATTTGAGATGCGCCCAGGTACTGTTGGCACCGATACCACTATCTATGAATCTGTCGAAACAAGTTTCTCCAGTTCAGCAAGCAGCCTTCATGCAAAAACGTTTGCCGTTGACGGACAACGTGTTTTTGTTGGCTCATTTAACTTTGACCCTCGCTCAGCAAGGCTCAATACTGAGCTTGGCTTTGTTATTGAGAGCCCCGAAATAGCATCAACGATGGCAGATGTCTTTATCGAAGAAGTCCCTTACAGCGCCTATGAAGTGCGCTTAGCTCCATCCGGTTCGCTATACTGGCTTGAGCAAAACGGCAGCCATCATCGCCGATACGATACAGAGCCAGGAACAACCTGGTTTCAAAGGTTTTCGGCCGGATTTTTTTCATTGTTACCCATTGATTGGTTGCTTTGAAAAGTGAGTTGGCTTACTCGGTAAAGCGCCATTTTTTCTTAATCACTTTATGTACGAACCATGGTCATATTAGTCGGTTTTTTTGTTGGAATGCTATAGGTCATAAAAATGCTAAATAGAATACTAAAGTATCTAGGTATAGCGTGGATGGTTATTATTTTTGTTTTTGTTCCCATTGCTTATACCGCATTACTATTCGCCTCTGAGGCAGAAATAAATATGTCGGTCACTATTTTTTTTATCTCTACAGTATTCATCACTTCACTTTGGAATATCTTCAAAAAGTATCGCGAGTACAAGGTTGGGCTCCAACTTAGCAAGATGTTTTTAGCCATCTATGTAACTATTTTTGCGTTTGCCACTCTTTATCAAAGAGCTGGGATTTTATACGGTCAGGAAATCTCTTTTAGTCCTGTTGACGCCCTGTACTTTTCAGTAGTGACATGGACCACTTTAGGTTATGGAGACTTTCAACCCACTGAAAGCTTGCGCTTATTGGCCGCTTTCCAGGCGTTATTAGGAACTTTCTTTATACCAATGCTTATAGCGGCAGTGCTATTCTCATTACAACTAAAGTCTCAAAAGCACAGTTTGCAAAAAAACACTAACGGTTCAAAACCATAGAGCGAATAGTTTAAATGAAGCTTCTTTTTTATAAAATTAGACTTCTCGTAATCCTATCAGCTTCTGTTACCAGCTTAGGCTGCAGCACAATAGGGCAAATTAAAAATGAGCCTATTTCTGGAAAAAATGATACTGAATTAACTTCTGGTACATTATTCTCAGCGGCTCGAGCTGGAAACCCCAAGGGAATAACTCTTATTTTGGCTTTTTCCGGAGGTGGAACACGGGCTTCTGCTCTGTCTTATGGCGTATTAGAAGAACTAAGAGATACTAATGTCACTATAGGTGGCAAATCGACAAGACTTTTAGATGAAGTTGATTTTATTTCATCTGTTTCGGGCGGCAGCATAACGGCGGCTTACTATGGTTTGTTTCGAGACAAAATTTTTTATGATTTCAAAGATAAGCTTCTAACACGGGATTTAAAGGAGCAAATAATCTCAACAGTTTTAAATCCTCTTCGTTGGTTTTCAAATTTAGGAATAACTGATCATACTGTCGGAATATATGCTGATGCAGGATTTGGAGAATATACATTTGGCGACATGCTCGAAAAAGGTCCGCCCTATATAGCCATCAATGCCACAGACTTATCTCAAGGTGCTAGATTTTCCTTTCTACAGGACTACTTCAATTTAATATGCTCAGATCTATCTACCTTCCCCGTAGCCAGAGCAGTAGCAGCTTCAGCAGCTATGCCTTTACTATTCGACCCCATCGTACTGAAGAATTACGATACATGTGACATTAAGGATTCCATCAACTTTTTATCCAGTAAAACTTCCATTGGGAAACACAGTATTCGGAATACTGCCTCTGCAGCACTTTCTTATTCCAATAAAAAAGAACGTCCTTTTGTTCACCTCGTAGACGGAGGTGTATCGGACAATTTGGGTCTCAGGATTATAACTGACCCTGTTGAGCTAACAGGAGGTATAGTAAATTACTTTAGCATGATCCATGGAGAGGATAGTTATTCAATCCCACGACATTTTGCCATCATAGCCGTAAACGCATCAGTAAAAGTCGACTCAAGCATGGATAAGAGTTCGACCCCTCCATCAATGCGTCAAACGTTAAACGCGGTTACTGATGCGCAACTTCAATTGTACAATAATGAAACAACCGATTTAATAAAGCTTAAATTAGAGCAGTGGGTCGATGAAACAAAAACACAAGGAATACCTGTCGAAGCGCACCTAATATCTATCGAATTGAAATCGGTATCATCAGACCGTCTAAGAAATCGCCTCAATTTAGTCCCGACAACTCTCGGCTTACCAGAAGAGGAAGTTGAGTTGCTTATTGGTACAGGCCGAAAGCTACTAAGGGAAAACCCTCAATTTCAAAAATTACTAAAAAGTATCAGCTCTCATAAGACACAATAAAAACAACTAAATATCGAGACAAAAAATAAGCCCAGGGGTTGGTATTCCCTGGACTTACCCATTACAAGCCAATATCAAACATTAGCTGGCGCTTGTAGTGGCCGCCCAACGGGAGAACCGTCTCGTCAGCTAATTCTACTTCCTGGTATCGGCCTAGCTCCGACAGAAGCTTCCTCAATTGGTCGCGCTTTACGATGTGACTGCGATGGATGCGAATGAATCTATCTTCCAGTAATTCTTCCATATCAGATAGCGTTGCTCGATGCAGCACCCGTTCATTGCCAAAGTAGATCTTCACGTAGTTACCAAACGCTTCCACACGTTCTATGGAGGCTACCGCAACAAAACGAACCTCACCAGGACGCGTTTTAACGGCAATAATGTTTCGTCTCATGCACCCCATACCTAGTCCCTCTCCATAACCAGGTCGGCATCGATGCTATTACCACCAGCAAGTCGAATCGACGTTCGTCCTTTTATTGAGTAGTCATTGTAAATAGCAAACAGCAACGTTGTGCTGAGCCCTATCGCTACGATGGCAGTGATCAGTGAGCCAGTAGATAAGGTCCCGATAATACCTGAGCCCCACCCCAACGGATTCCAGAAGTTGGTAGCAAAGACTCCAGCTGAGCCAACAGCTAGCGCAAAAGCACCAGACGATGCTGACTTCAATGTTTTCACGTCATCAGCCAACGACGCGCTTTTTACGGCTATCGTTTTGTCTTGCCTTTCGATAGCTCGCTCGAGCTCTGACTTGGTGTATACGACCGTTACATTCGACATACATGTTCTCCTAATTGACAGTTAATTAACTGCAGCCGTAACTGCCATTAGGTGATATAGGTTTGTGATTTCGTAAAATGATGGGTAATCTGGAGCAAACGGCTGATATAGGGAAATATACCGTGCTCAAACTTGACCTACCCAACCCAAAATTTGAATCGAGTTATCGCGATTACATTGACGAACTTGGCGACGAGGAACGGTACCCTTTCCCGCTTGATTTCGATCACACTGATTTCCTTGGAATGCTAGATCGCATCGAAGGTTTCAGATCCGGTGAAACCGTTCCAGTAGGTATGGTAAGTAGTTCAACGTTTTGGCTAATTGATAATAACGAAATACTTGGCTGTACCAATATTCGGCACACACTCAACGAACAAATAGAGCATGCCGGCGGGCACATAGGCTTAAGTATTCGACCTTCATACAGAAGCAAAGGGCTAGGAAAAATATTGCTCAACATGAGTCTCAACAAGGCACGAGAACTTGGCATTAACGAAGTTCACATTCATTGTCACTCGACGAATAGTTCATCGAAAGCAATGATAGAATCATGTGGAGGAGTACTAGATTCAACAGTTAAGGTGGGTGACGAAGAAATTAGTCGCTATTTAATAAGTCCGTCCAGGCCAACCTCTACCGAGGGCGATTTATGAGCATCCGTAATGGAAGGCTTCTCTACCACCTAACATCTATCGATAACATCGAGGGAATAATACGCCATGGGCTTATCCCCCGAGCAGAACTCGACAACTTTGACGATGTTGCTGACCGAGAGATCATAGGCCATCGTCAGTTACATCAGCTTGATAGCAAGGTTCCTTTTCATTTTTTTGCTAAAAACCCTTTTGATGGAAACGTGCAGGCAAATAACGCTGAAAAAGCATTCGTCCTTATTGCTGTTCACAGAGCCTTAGCCCAGAAGAAAAATTGGCAGATAATACCTCGTCATCCTCTTGCTCAACCTTTCGAAATTTATGAATTTGACCAAGGAATGGAAGTTATTGATTGGAATACAATGGATCGACGTGATTATTCCGACCAAAACTGCAAAAATATATGTATGGCAGAGTGTTTGGCTCCAGCAACAGTTGAGCCTCGATACTTTGCGAGTATTTACACTAAGACGCCGGAGCAAAGGCAACTAGTTTCTAGCTTGGCCGAACAATACAGATTAAATATTCATGTAAACCTAAATCAACAAATGTTTAGTGCTGGACAACGTACCTAATGTATAAAAACCTAAATCCTGACAAGGCGCTAATATGGCGAATTGTTCATCGAGATAATCTAGACTGGATTCTTGAACACGGTGTTTATGCTTCAAGCAGCAATCACCGATCAGATGACTGGGTGAGCATAGGTAGTGATGAACTAATTGATAAACGGTCTCGACGTGAAGTTCCAGTAGCACCGGGAGGAACACTGAGTGATTACGTTCCATTTTATTTCACCCCCTTTTCACCAATGCTCTACAACATAAAGACAGGCCGTGGCGGTGTGATTCGGCGCAATAACGAAGAAATTGTAATACTCGTTTCTAGCTTGCATGACGTTTATCAGGCTGGGTTAAGCTATGTTTACACTGACTGTCATGCTTACTCCGCCTTAGCTAATTATTACAATGAGCCGGACTCATTATCGGAGATTGATTGGGAGCTGATTCAAAAGCGGGATTTTAAGAGAGCACCTGATGATCTTGGCAAGTTAGACAGATATCAGGCAGAGGCTTTGATACACCGACACTTCCCTACCTCGCTGTTAAAGGGTATTGTGTGCTTTAATGAAAGCGTAAAACAGTCAGCTGAACAAAAAGCAGACAAGCACGGTCAAAACCTAAAGATAATAGCTCGTTCGGAATGGTACTTTTAAATGTTAAATTTTAAGACAGGAAACCTCTTAGAGTCTGATGCTGAAGCCCTCGTCAACACCGTCAATACAGTCGGTGTCATGGGTAAGGGGATCGCTTTGATGTTTAAAGAACGGTTCCCTGCAAATATGGAAGCCTACGCTCGAGCTTGTAAAGAAAACAAAGTAGCCACCGGCAAAATGTTCTTTACCCATAGTAATGAACTGGTTAACCCCCAGTGGATCGTCAACTTCCCTACCAAACAGCACTGGCGAGCCAAGTCGAAAATTGAATGGATCGATGAGGGGCTTAAAGATCTTCGAGCATTCATTGTTAACAATAACGTTCGCTCTATTGCTATCCCCCCTCTTGGAGCTGGAAACGGCGGGTTAAGCTGGAATTCTGTTCTCCCATTGATTGAACAGCATTTAGCTGACCTGAGCGATGTTGATATTCAAATTTATCAACCAACCGAGCAGTATCAGAATGTCAGTAAGCAAACCGGTGTAGAGCAATTAACAGCAGCCAGAGCCATGGTTGCTGAGTTAATCAGACGCTATTGGGTACTTGGCAACGAATGCACTTTGCTAGAAGTACAAAAATTAGCATGGTTTCTGCAGCGTGCACTGCAAAAAGAAGGAACCGCTAATCCGTTAAAGTTGGACTTCCAGCCAGAGAAGTTTGGCCCGTATGCCAACAACCTAACTCACTTATTAAACCGGCTAGACGGAAGCTATTTGCAATCTGACAAACGTATTCCAGATGCAAAACCAACAGATATCATTGCATTCAATGATAACAAACGCCAAACAGTCGAAGCTTACCTAAAAACTGAAGCCATGGAATACGATAGTGCATTGAGAAAAGCAACAGACGTCATTGAGGGATTTGAGTCGCCATACGGACTAGAACTACTTGCAACCGTTGACTGGCTCATAACAGAAGGAAGTGTAGAGCCCAACCCTGAGAAAGTCCTTGCAGCATTACGTCAATGGCCTGCGGGCGAACAGTGGGCACAACGCAAACTCAATATGTTTGATCACAAGGCTATATCCGTAGCCCTCGATGCATTAAACAGTAAGTTGCATTAACTCAAACCTTTTTAACCAAACAAAAAATAAAATAGGGGCTTACTAGGCCCCTATAGTTCCAACTCCACAAAGTCACGGTCAACATCTTCCTGAGTAATGCCAATATAACGCAGCGTCACAGCCTCAGAGCTATGACGTAGCATCTTCATTACCCTGGCGATGTCGTTGGTGTTCTTGTAAAGATGATAACCTCGTGTCTTCCGCATTGAGTGAGTACCCAGTTTAATGCCAACCTCGAAATTTCGCAGTACTCTTCTTTCTCAGCTAGGCAGCCAGTATTCAATACTCTCAAGCCAATTAATCGTTTGACCACGTGATATAGCTTTCAATATCTTCTATTTCAAGTAACCTTTTCATTTCCTGTTCGGCTTTATAGCGTATCCCTTTGTCTCGAGTATCGAAATCCGATAGGCGGAATGCGTCCCGGTAGTAATAAAATGCAGTACCAATATCTCCTGTTTTCTCGATAAGCTGACCCAAGCGGTAAAAAGCCTTATTCCTTATATTCTTTAGCTCGTTGGCTTTCTCAACATAGGCATCGTGAGGACCTGCTATATCTTCTTGAACGAAGCTATACTTGTAATTTTCCCTGTAGTACTCATTATATTCCTCTTGAATATATGACACGAAGTTAGATGCCTTGTTAGCTCTGTTGGCTATCGATTTTAGTTCATCAACCGAAATCTTTTCTTTGTCTAACAGACTTTTACCTTCTCTAAGTACTGAATCTACATTTGTAAGCCCTTGAGAAGCCCACATTTTTATCAACTTATCACGTTCAATATCAATCTCTTGTTCGGTAGTAACTGCGGAATTATCTTTTTCTTGTCCCGGCTCTGATGCCTCTTTTTCTTCCGCAGCCAGAACCTCCTCTTCACTTTTTACTTCTTCACTTTTATAGAGTGGATATAAAGTTTTTATACCAAATACTAAAAGACTAATAATTAGCAAGTTAGATATAAGTTGTAACTACGAATGATCCAATTATGGACATGACTTTAAACTGAGCATAACAGGGCTTTCACTATATGGCCTCGTGTCCATGGCGAACGTCGATATAAGGCCCTCTTCATACACTT
>Ga0207888_100192_pt1 | contig 34733 bp, 28 predicted proteins | sample LinPmetageLP43_FD_184055 | JGI IMG/M metagenome (GOLD analysis project Ga0207888, IMG submission 184055) | Marine viral communities from the Pacific Ocean - LP-43 (SPAdes) | ecosystem: Environmental > Aquatic > Marine > Oceanic | place: Pacific Ocean | collected 2010-08-27
AGGCGGTTTGCTCGATGTCAAAATCTCTATTAATGTCAAAAGAGAAAATACTATTTATGTAATTCATCTATTTTGGTTCGATTTTTCAAACTTATTTCAGTCTTTGAGTTTGTCAAAGTCAAATTGAGTGAACTGTCTCTTTGGTTGAGAAAGTACGTTTTCTCAAATTGGTTACAACTTATTATATCAATACTAAATATAGAGATATACCCTCAAAAATGATGAGATATCAATACTTTTTGTTTTTATATCCATTTAGAAAAACAATCCTTACTTACATAACATACAGAATCCTTAAGTAGACACGCCTGCTTAAGGAACCAGATCTCTACCCTATTACAATTTCAGACTCAGGCCGTCAAACATCCAGATAAAATAGAAGGTAGTGTTCTTCTCTTTTTCAACCCTTATCCCAAAAAAGGGTACCTGATTTTAACCTAATTGAAATACATACTAAATTCCAACCGGAAGGGTTAAACGAAGCCTACTCCCTCAGTTCAGAATGCTCTCGGGAAGCTCCAAAAGATAATAGCGATAACGACGCTTAGCTGACTAATTCCTAAGTCGGAGACTGCTCACTTTCTGAAAGCATAAAGCCGCGCGTGTGGAGATTCTCAATCTTAAGAGTGGGATCATTATTCAGGTATTTACGCAATCTGGATATGTATACATTTAAACTTTTACGATTGAAGTAATCATTTTTCCCCCAAATGCTGGTCAGGATTTCTTTGTGACTGCATAATTGACCTTTATGGGTAACTAAAAAAAGTAAGAGCTCAAATTCTCTTGTAGTTAGACGGGTGGTATGCCCTTCAAAAACAAGTTCACTATTTAATGTATTTAAGGTGTAACCTCCCAGCCTTAATTCCTGATCAATAGCAATGCCTTTAGAAGGTTGTTTGATCCTGGCAAGAAGCGTGTTTAAACGCACAACAAGTTCTTCCTCATCTAAAGGTTTTTTCAAATAATCTACCGCTCCTAATGAAAAACCTTTTAGAACATCAATCTTTAATGAACGGGAAGTAAGAAAAAGAAAAGGGATGGTGCTGTGTTGTAGCTTTATTTTCTGAGCAAGGTCAAAACCCGAACCATCAGGAAGCATCACATCAAGTACGATTAAATCGTACGAATACTGTTTTAAATTTTTGAGTGCATCTGCAGTTGTTTTTGCCAGTGTGATATCAAAACCCTTTAGGGTAAGGTATTCCTGAAGCAAATAGCCTAGAGAGGTATCATCTTCTACCAGTAAAATTTTATTCATTACTAAAAATGTTTTAATAATTTAAACTAAAGCGTAAAGTGTGTTCCCTGGTCCGGTTTACTTGTAACTTCAATTTTAACGCTGTGAAGCTTCATAATTTGATTTACATAAGAAAGCTCCAATCCATATCCGCTTATCGTATGCGAATCATCCTTCGTTACGCGATAGTACTTTTTAAATATTTTTTAACTCCTTTTTAGAAATGCCTATTCCATTATCCTATTACTAACCTTAGTTTCCCTTCTATCTTCTCAGCCTTTAAAACTATTACCTATTTTTTGCATACTTACAGGCATTGTCCAATATAGTGCGTAGTGCCACTTTCTAAATGCCTGAAGCTCCCCTGATAAGATAAGATCCCTCTTCTAAATTAAAGTTAAATTTTAAAAGCCCCTGTTGTTCAAAAAAAATATAGTCTTATAATTTTTTCAAGAACAGGTCTTAAATCCATTTCTTTGAGCTGTACACTTTTTTTTACCGCTTTCAGGCTGGCTAAATCAAGTACTTTATTGATATGAAGCAGTACAGTAGCCTATCACTTTCCCTTTTAATCAATTGCAAAACTGTATGTTCACTGACTTGTAAACGTTCTTCAAGAATTTTGGCAGCTAGCTTTATCAAAAAAACTGGAGTTTTAAGTTCGTGAGTCAGGTTGTTTATAGAATTATTGGTAGTGGTAATTAGCTTGCCTTGCCTATAATACGATCTGAGACTTTAGATCACTGCTAGTATGATTACCAGAACAAATGTAAATCCGGGAATGGTAAGACCATTTAGCTGACTCAGGAAATAGGAATTTACATTATGAAAAGCGAGTTGCAAAATAAGTTCTTTCTCAGTGCTACTCTCCAGGTAACCTTTTATAGGAAACGTGTAAAAAAAAGTATTATCGCCTGTAGTAGCTACATCAGCAGATGTTAGATACGTGATCGAACCTCTAAATTTTACAACAAAGGAAAAAGCAGTATTGATACCTTCGTTTTGCAATTGATATTTTAAATAATCATTGAGATAATAGGTGTTCAATTTTTGGAGGCTGTCCCAATCAATACCTAACTCATCTGTAGTATTTAGTATACTTCTATTGAGCGAATAGATCTATGCATTGAACTCTGACAAATCTTCCTGAACACGGGACTTCACTTTATCCTTTTTAGTGGAAAATTGCGAATTAGCCAATACGAGAACCACCTGCAAATACTGATATTGTACAATCAATAAGCCAGTCACCGCTGTTATAAATAACACGAGATATAGCCACTTCTTCTTAACCATGACTTCAAATAAATGAAACATTGAATAGACTTTAAGGTTTTATTAGGATTATTAATCTTTCATTAATCTTTTTATCTTTTGATTGAACACCTGATAATTGCCCGTGTATTACATTCGTAATCAATACAGAAGAGTTTCCTTAAGCCTTGTATTAAATAAAAGGGGGAATAACAATTCAATAATAACCATAGGTACATGACCCATTATAGAGCTAGTAGTAACACGATATGCAGGATTGTGCAGATTGCATTGTTTTTAAACTTAATACTTATACCATTTAGCTTTTATGCACAAACACCCAGTGATGGTCTGATGATGCCTGCCAAAGAGGCTTGTATTTTAGTGAATTTTCAGAATGGGAGTTTTGATCAATATTGGGAAGGTAGCCGGTTAAGAACAAACGAAACTATTGCCACAGTAACCCGGCAGACTTTGAATCCCATGATAGCGGTGGGTATACTATCAGGTTTAAACGTCTATATTGGTTTGCCATATGTACAAACATCTTCTTCAGTTCCCAATGGAGGTAGATTTGCCGGTGCCGAAGGTTTTCAAGACCTGAACATAGCGCTCAAATATCGGTTTCTGAAACGAAACATAGGTCAGGATCAACTGTCACTTTTTAGCACTGCCAGTTTCTCTACCCCTTTTACTAACTACCTCTCAGACTATATGCCCTACAGCCTTGGCCTGGGAACACCACAGTTTGCGCTACGAGGAATTCTATTTTATGAACTTAAGTCAGGATTTTATCTTAGGGGAATGGGAGCTCACTTATGGCGCGGATATACAAAAGCAGAACGTGATTACTATTATAACAACGGCAGCTATTACACAGCCTGGATGGATGTTCCCAATGCCTGGGATGCAGAAGTAGCATTTGGAAAATGGTTTTTTGATACCACTTTGAGACTCGAGTTCAATTATAATGTTCTCAGGTCAACTAGCGGTGATGATACACGAGCTTACAATGCTGCACAACCTACCAATAAAGTAAATCGAGATCAGGTAGGTGTCACTTTACAGTATTATACATCCTTCCTGAAAGGGCTGGGAGCTGTAGCCAACTATAGCCAAGTGGTTGATGGCAGAAACACCGGGAAGTTTGCAAATCTAAGTCTGGGACTTACGTATCAATTCAACTTTTTAGAAAAATCCAATCCTATTACAGATGTTAACTAGAATACCTTTTAAATTAACAATAATTCTGGGAGTTCTCCTACTGGTATCTTGCGAGAAAGATCTTCCTACCTATTTAGAGTTTCAAACCTACTCCTATTCGGGTATCGATGAAAATGGTGGGACTTGGAAACCCATCCTTATAGATCAGCCTGAAAATGTAGAAATTGATATAGCTGCTAACAGCAGCGATGCATCCTATCAGACCGAGCTAGCAGATTTAAAGGAAAATATGTCTAAAATGACAGCGGCAGATGAAGAGGCTATTCAATACTGGGGAAACAATCCGGTTATACGTTGGAATGAAATTGCGTTAGAACTTATAGCTAAATATAACCTGATACCGGGACCTAATGATGATGGGAGTTATACCCTACCATCCCCCGGTGAGCCAGATGGTCCGCCGGCATTTCCGTTTGCACATCCTCCCTATGCGAGTAGAGCGCTGGCTTATCTTTCGGTAGCACAGTTTGACGCTTTGATTACAGCCTGGCATTATAAATATACATACAACCGCAAGTCTCCCTATCAGCAAGACGCATCAATACCCTACGCCTATGAACCCACGACTATACCTTCTTACCCTTCAGAAGGAGCTGTATTGGCACGGGTTTCCCGAAAAATACTGACTGCGATGTTTCCTCTTGAAGCTGATCATCTTCTTGAACTCGAAGCAGCTCATTTAAAAAGTCTTTCTCAAACTGGCGGATATGTGAACAGTGATCTTACTGCAGGTTTAAGCATTGGTGATCAAATTGCCGAAGCCGCTCTCAGGCGGGCTGCAACTGATGGTATGAAAAAGGCACAAACCTCCAAAGCTGTTTCAGATTCCATCAAACTAGCCGCCTTCAACCGCTTTGGATGGCAATGGGATAATCTGGAATTACCCGCCCGTCCGGTAGGTCTTACCCCTTTATTTGGACAGGTCAAAATGTGGAATGTCGAACGTGTTGAAGATACCCGCCCGGTTGCTCCTCCGGCAATAGGTTCGGAATTATATCTGAAAGATGTTAAAATCCTGAAAGATCATGCCAGGAATATGACAGAAGAAAAGCGAAGGATTGCCAATTTCTGGCAGGATGGCCTGGGAACCTATACTCCACCGGGACACTGGAACCGGTTTGCCAATGAATTCATCGTCAAATATAAAATGAACCCCTTGCGATCTGCACGAACCCTGGCCTATCTCAACATGGCTATTATGGATGCCGGCATCAGTTGTTGGGACGCCAAGTACTACTATCATTATCCCAGGCCTATACAAACAATTGCGGGCTTTAAGACCATTGCAGGTACTCCTAATTTTCCGAGTTATACATCGGGGCATAGTGTTTTTTCTGCAGCCGGAGCCGAAGTTTTAGCGTATATATTTCCAGAGGAAGCCTCTTTAGTAAAAGGTTGGGCAGAAGAAGCTGCTATATCCCGAGTTTATGGAGGTATTCACTGGACCTTTGATGCTGAGGTTGGTACCACTCAAGGTATTGAAGTGGCTAAATATACGCTTTATCGAGCAGCTGCAGATGGTGCAGAAAGATAAGTATCCAAAAATAAAATTTATATCAGGTAGGCTTATATATGTAGCCTACAACCTCAAAAAACACCTTAAATTCACTCAAAAAGGATAAAAATCGGAGCAGGAGTGTTTGGCTTATTAATATGGAACTCAAAACAGCCTTAAAGCACGTTTCTTCATACATTTTTCAGACAACTACTTGAAAGAATAGTCGATACTAATTGTTGCTGTCAATAATAAACCTATAATTATTACCGTTCTGAAATCTATTTTGTCATAGTTTTTGTTCTAGCTTTTTTAAGATTTCCAATTGCGCTGCCTGACTTTCAAATAAGGATTGTATTTGTTCTTCTAAGATTAAGTCAATTTTTTGATTCAATGCATTTATTTCCAATTCAGCCTTTAGATTAATAAGATAATCATTCTCACTGCGTTTTCTGTCTTTTTCTTCTTGCCGATTTTGACTCATCATAATAATGGGTGCTTGTAATGCCGCAATACAAGAAAGAATGAGGTTCATTAATATGAAAGGATACGGGTCAAAATTGTCCTTTATTGGTGTTAAAGTGTTAAACAGTATCCAAACGACTAGTATTATAAAGAATGAGATAATAAATGCCCAACTGCCTCCAAATTTTGCAACCTTATCAGATATACTTTGCCCTTTAGTGAGTAGTTCTTTGGGTGGGTTTAAAAGGTTGTTCGTTATTAAATTTTCATCTTCAATTGCTTTTTTAACTATTTCCTGAAGCTTCTTGACTTGAATAGATTTTGCATTCAGTAAATTATCTAAATCCTTATCCATATTTTGCTTTTTTAATTATGTCTGAACTCTTTTTAAATGCACCTGTGCAACGATAACCTTAATTTTGATTTTAATCAAATCAAAAAGAACCAAAGAGATAATTAAGTTTAAATTATACGTTGAAGCTTACATTACGACTTCATGAAAATTGGTAATCCCCGCTCTTTTCTACTTTAGGTTTTGATCAGATCCTGGTTAGCAATAATACGTTTTAAAGATTCATTTAATTCCACTTTACTGCATACGCTTAACTCGACCACCAAGTTAAATGAAAATCTTTTAAGAGTATGTCATTTATACCCGCACGATCCCTCGGTTCAGAATACCCGTAAAGAGCTCTAAAAAACAGGAGCGCTAGCGACTTAGAGCTGACCTTGCGATTTACGGTTTTGCGCAGCATTTGAGTGATCGTTATCAATTAATGAAAAATCTTATCCAGAATTAATTTAAGCTCATTAAATCGTATAGGTTTTTCAAGGTACGCATCGATAAGATTATCGTATTTCAAATGATTCTCTTCAGAAGCTTGATTTGCGCTAACCACAACAATTGGCGTTCGGCTTTGGATCTCCAAAGTTCTTATGTGCTGAATAACCTCAAAACCGTTCATATCAGGAAGCTTAATGTCCATAAATATAAGATCTGGTTTTAATGATTTAAAACTTTCCAATGCATCATAGCCATTTTCAGCTTCAAGCATAGTACAGTCTGAGACTATTTTGTTTACAATAGTAGTTATTAAAAACCTATTTAGCGGATTGTCATCAACAGTAAGAATAGATCGTAGTTTATCTGAAATCATAGGTTTTATCTTGGGTCTTTAAGATGCTGAAAACTTCATTCTGATATATAACAGGAAAAGATTTGAGGTCTTTATAAAATGTATTTCTTGAGCCTTTTTCTATTTCAAAAATATAAATATCATTAATAATCAGTATGTAATCTGCATGAACAACGGGTACTTGTAATGCCATATAAAAATCATTATCAAACTGATCAACGTATTGTACCTCTTTTCTAGTTAATGCGCTCACCGGATAGGTTAATGAATTGTCGGTCAAAATTTTAGAGCCTTGCGGAATATTTTCCTTAATGTATTGAGCTGTCTCGGTAACATCTTCGGTATTCAAAGGTGCCTCTTGTTTTAGGAATGACAACATATTTTGTTCTCGGGGATTCTCAGAATTTTCTAAATAATAATACTCGCTGGTCAGGCATAAACACAACAAAGCAAAGCTTGTCAAATACACCACCCTATTGGACCTAAAAAACTGTATCATAGGTGTTTGCAAGAGATGAATAAAACCCGCTATTCCTGCAGCATTTATAATGGTCAAGTCTTCAAGAGGAAGTCTTTGCAGCGGGTTGGAGTTCAATTTGTAAATAATCCATACCGGAACCAGAAACAAGATCAATTGAAACAACAATTTCTTTCTACCTACTAAAAATGAAAGCATAAACGGGGCCGATAAAAGAAAAGAGGAAGTAATGGTATATTTCCAAGAGTCAAAAATTAATAAGTCATCCGGATCGAGCTGGTAAAAAACAAAACTCAGCTCAGGTTGATTATTCCAAGATGTGGTTTTCGCATCAGCAAAAAACATAAAATCTCCCGTAAACCAGTAATTGATTATTAGGAAAAAACCAAAACCCATTAAAGGCGTAAAGAGAATAACTAAAAGTGTGGATAAAGATTTATTTAAAAGTTCGCGAGCAGAAAATCTGTTTTGAGTTAGTTCTTTAAATATACCAATATATGATTTTTGAATATCTGTAAAGTTAAAAAGGCTGAATAAAAATATAATCGGAACAATAAAGATAAGAATCCACAAAAACGTATAATCCAACAAGGCAAAAAGCGTCAAACTGAGACTAATCATCACAAAATTATACGAAGTGTAATCCCGAGTATAACGAAATAAAAAATTAAAGAACACGTAATAAAGAATCAGGAACAAGTATAGCGAGGTACCCGAAATAGCAATCGAAAGAATAACCGGACTGGTTAAAAAGTAGATACTTACCAAAACAGAAACCGTTTTCATTCTTTGCTGAAATAACTCTACTATGATATGTGCAGCAAAAAAACCCATTATTAAACCCGAAGTGATAAGCGGCGCCCACAACGGATTGATAAGTGACGCAGGTATATTAAGGAGCTGGGTTAATGCCGGATAAGTAAAATAAAAAAGCTCAAGCGTTTTTACATCACTTGTAAACAGCAGTTGCAGGCGATCACTAAGGAATAAAGGCTCTAGAAATGTAAACCCCAGAGATTGCTGATAAAAGCCCATCCCGATATAGTAAGCAGAAATGAGCAGTCCAATTAATAGAACGGAATATATCTTTTTCATTCTGTTTCCGGTTTATGCTCTTTGGTGAGGCCGTGATTGGTCTTTTCCCAATAAAAGGGTTTAGATACCAGCTGAAAAAGGCCTTTATATGCAGATATGGAATGCATGAGCCAGTATACCGGGTTAGTTATGGCATATAAGATTAAACTATACGATTTCCTGCGGAAAACTGCGATCATATTTATGTATATCATCAACAGGTTACCGGCCATAAAGTTAAAAACAGAAATAATTATAACCCATTCCGGAAATATCAACTTAAAAAAATTGATGATTTCCGTATTTAAAGATCCTACAAAATGGGAACTGATGTCAAATGTCAAAAAAATATAAAACAGAAACAGTAGCAGTAATACTGGATAAGCCAAAAAAGTAAAAAAGGTACCGCCAATAAAAAACTGGAACCCCAAAAAACCATTAAGACCTACTTCCCTGTACAATTTAGCAGGGTTTCGCATATGAACCAAGTAGGTCTGCATATATCCTTTGATCCATCTGGACCGCTGTCTAATCCAATTGTAAAATGCATTATTGGCTTCTTCGTAGGTCGTGGAATTCAATACGGTTACCTTATAACCTTTAGCATAAGCTCGAATCCCCAAGTCTGCATCTTCCGTTACATTAAACCCATCCCATCCCCCAAGTTCAATCAGTTTGTCAAACTTAAAATGATTACTGGTTCCCCCCAAAGGAATAGGAACTTTTAAACCGTCTAATCCCGGGAGCATATAATCAAACCAATAGGAATATTCTAGGGTAAACATTCTGGTGAGAAAATTCTCTGTTTTGTTGAAATAATTCAGGGCACATTGAATGACAATATATTCCTCCGGAAGCTTTTTAAACAGACTGTGTACCATTTTGAGCTGGTCACTATCCGGTATGTCTTCTGCATCATAAATAGTAAGATAGGTACCTTTGCTGAAATGGAGTCCGTAATTACAGGCTTTGGGTTTTGTTTTAGGCTGAGCATAGGGAATGATTACCGGATCAAAGATACACGGGAACTTGAGGTTTTTTACAGCATTAAAAGTGACTTCATCGTCTGATTCTATGAGCAGTTTAACATCTAGTTTCTCTTTAGGATAATCTAGGTTTTGCAGGTTTGAAGCGAGTTTATAAATCACTTCAGATTCTTTAAAAACCGGTAATTGAATAGTATAATAGGGTAAATCCTCATCTTTGATTTCAGAAAGCTCTGCCTGTGATATTTTCTGAATCGTTTCTGACCTGGCTCCTACCACTGTTAAAAGAAATTTGAAGCCTATTGCCAGCAGCAAAAACAAATTGATGAACAGATTAAGACCTATGAGTGTTGTCACCGGGTAAAAAAGCAATACGCTCAAAAAAATAAAACCTAAAATACCCAATACCAAAACCTGTCTTAAAGTAAACGTTTCCAGCGCAGAACTTTTAGTATCCTTCTCGTAGAGTTCAAATACCGCTTTGCGTAAGATAACTCCTCCGTAAGTCATATGCATAGCTTTGACAATATCCAGATCTTCACCAATGTAAATGGTACCTACTTCATAGCCGAAGAAGACTTTAAATCGTGTTATGCTGATATCATCTGAGGGGTCTGCTGTTACCAGGTCAACTTTTCCTTCTTTAAGGGTTAACGGATAGAGATTTTGATCTAATAAAAAATCAAACTCTTCTTTGGTAAGTTCCTTTTTGATTTTTGAAAGACTGGTATAATCAAACTGAAAAAAAGAAATATTTAAAGATTGCAGGTGTTCTTTAAACTTGAGTCTTGAAAGAAATGCATAATTAAGGGTAACCTTTAGGAATGATTTATTGAGGCTTTTACTCATTTCCTCTATTTGGGCATAGACCTCCTGAGTAATCAAACCTGATTTTAAAAAAATATCATTTCTATAGTGGTTGAGCATTTTATCTGATTTTAATCACAGAGAATAACTGAAATCCGCGTCCAATTGCAGCATTACGGTTATAGATATCATGAAAGAACCCGCCATAAAGTGCAACATCCGGAGTAAATTCATAGCCCATATTTCCTGAAGCTTTAATCATTTTATAATCTGCAACAGCCTGTAAATTGGTATTGAAAAAAGCTTCATTCTCACTAAATGAAAACATTCCTTCAAGTTCTCCCAACAAAACTAGCTTACTTGTGATGCGATAGCCCTCTGAAAGTAAAAAACGTAACTGTGCAGGATCATTCGGAAAAAAATATCGGAAGCCAAGCTCTACCTTATGAAAATTATTATATTCTCCTAAGAATGGTAGATTTCCCACCAGAGCCAGGCGGGATTCTAAGGCAAAGAGATCATATCCCGCAAAAGGAGGGCTTGTATTTTCATAACCCGGAATATACCCAATCAGGCTTCCCAACAGATAATTATTCTTAAGTTTTGCCAGATGAAAACGAAGTCCTAGTTCTATATCCCCAAAATCTGTATTGGTATTGAATTCAGAATTTGTTTCGTATTTATTAAAAAAATAGGGAATGGAGGCAATAAGATTAACTTTTTCGGAAATCAATGGTGCTGCAATAAATACTCTGGGATTAAAATTGCTATACCTTCCGTTATCAGCAAAATTAATTTTTGTTCCTCTTGAATTCCTATATGAATCTGCAACATAATGACTTATATAAGGTGAAATGAGAATTTCACCTTTAGCCTGTTGCCATGGATTTAAACGGACCGATGTCTCTGTCAAGGTCGTGTCGGGTTGAGGCTGACTCAAGCGATCAAGATCTTGAGCCTGTAGTTGGTAAGCCGTAAAACAAATAAATAGTAGGACCAGTTTAGTTTTCATTCACTATATTTTTTTTGGACTGTTGGGATTTTTGAAAAATATAAATCAGGGTTACCACCATGATTACAAACAATGCGAAAATGACAAAAACCCGATAGTCACTCCAAAACACGTCAAAATTACTTTGGATTTCTTCTTTGTTTGCCTGACTGTTTAACGTATTTAAATCAAAAATAAATGCTTCGCGATCGCCTGACAAAATAAGATCTCCCTTACCCTGACTCCCCTGCTCTTCTAACTTAGTCACCATAAATTCTAAAGCGGATGCTTTATCTTCGGGTACATACATATACATTGCATTAACAGCTCCTTTTTTAAATAATTGGGCTACTCCGAGTTCTTCAGAATAGGCTAAATTGAAATACTTCGCATAGTCTGTTTTCTCAAAATTATATCTATCCCCTTCAAGATTGAAATTAGCAGTAGATGCATCAAATCGGGTTAATGAACCGGATCTTGAAGAAATAATTATGGGGCTGAATTTGTCTCCATTATGTTTGAGGCTGTCTGCGGGCATGATTCTTGGATAAAGATATGCTCTTTGGTAAGCACCTGAATTTATGCTTTTTATAAGCTCACTTAATGCAGATATATGGTCTTTATCATAGGGCATATCCAGATAGATTGCGGGTGGCTGATTTGAAGTCAAGATTTCCGGATAGTAGAAAAAGTCCAGATCTTTATTTTCGCTATATCCCGCAGCTTTAATGAAGGAACGATCTAGATTGATCTGGGCATAGAATAAAATAGGATTTTTTATGCATAACCCCCCTGCAGGGACATAGTAGTACTCCACTTTTATCTGACTGTTTTTACCCAGATTTAAATTTTCAAAAGTGATCGTGCGGTCAAACTTCCCTGTGGTGTTTAAAGCTTCACTCAGCTCTAAATTCTCATTGAGGTAAATATTTACATAAGCGTTTTCCGTTTCTTTTAACGGGCGGTAGGTAAATGATAACTGCATGGTCAACTCCGACAAATCGGCTCCAAATAGTGATCGGGAAAATGTTATCTCTTTCGAAAGTTTACCAATACCTTCGGTTATTTCGTCAGCAACTCCAAGCTGTCTGAAATTTAGCTTTTGATCTATAGAAGGATGTTTATAGCTCATATCCATACCCTCATTTACCGTATAGGTATCACTATATGCACTCTGCAGGATGTCTTTAGCCAACAAACTCTGGGAAGCGTTGAGAAAGCTTTTTAAATGGGTTCCAGTTACCAACAAGGTTTGAATTAGGTTACCTGCACCTGTATCACCAGTGGTTAATGTATCAGCTAAGGTTAATAATTTTATTAAACCTGCTGACTTCACATCTTCTACAGCAGATTCTCTGATTTTTTCAGGAAGTTTTTCAAATTTGCTTAGTGTAATACTGTTGGTATGAGCTTTATTATAGGTTTGGGGTATGTTTTCAATTTGAAGTTCTGTTCCCCATTCCCGTTTAAAGAAAAACTTAATATATGCGGCGTAATTTAACTCCTCATATGAAGGATTTTCAGGTATTAGAAGCTTTTCTATTCTTGGAATGAATTCAGCTATAGTTATGGGTTTACTATAAGATTTATCGTAGTCGAGACTGATAAAAGAGGAATTGAGCCGCCGAATCCAAAAGGCACCTTCGTTATATATCTCACAAATATCATCAGCTATTGAGAAGTTATTCAGAACTTCAATTTTTAAAAATCCAGACACCACATCTTCAGCCTCGAAAGATTCTGTAAAACTTACTTTATAATCCCCTTCTCCAGGAGATTTTGTCGCCCGTGGAGTTCCCGCAACAACCAAGGTAATAAAACTCTTATCTCTGGTTAAAACTTCAGATGTTTTAAAATCAAGATGAATGCTGTTATTCTTAAGAAGTATAGCACGATCTACGGGAATAAAGTAAGTCATCTTGGTATGAGATCCCCAGGTAATCGTTTCTTCCGGATAATTAAAGGTTGTAAAATCTAGGTTGATCTGCGCAAAAGCATTAAAAAAATTCAGTAATGCTAAAACTGTAAATCCTAATATTTTTTTTTTCATTGTTTAATTTTTGTAATCAAATACTCAATCCAATTTGCTACTGTATGTAAATTCAATAAGAAATTCAAAGCCCAAAGTATTTGATGCACTGTACCTCAAATGACCATCTAAAAGCTCAATATTATTTTTTGCAATACTCAGACCTAACCCCCGATTGCTTTGTTTATCCTGTAACTGATAATAGGATAGGTTCTTAAAGTAAGACTCCAACTGAGCCATAGGTAAACCAGTCTTTCTGTTTACAATTTCTAGCAGTATCAAATCCTGATAATTGCGGGAGGTGATCATTAGGGTATCATTATTTCTTGAAAACCGAATAGCATAATTCAACAAATTATAAATAGCTGTATTTGCAATGTTTCGATCTACATAAATGAATGAATTTGCTGCCTGTAAATCAATGTGGAACTTAATATTTTGAGAAGTTATTTTTTCGAAGAGTTTTAAGCGATTATTGTTAATCAATTCGTGGAGATCAATTCTAGACTTGTTCAACACTATTTGTTCTTCTGCCTCTTCCCGGAAGTTATTAAAAAAGGTATGCTCACCAGAGGCTTCTTCTAGCGAATTTTTAATCATACCTAAAAAATTATTTTGCTCAGGTTGCACCGTGTATTGCCCCTCCAATTCTATAAGTTCTATAAGGGATTCTATACTTCCCAATTTGTTTTTTAGATCATGCCTAAAGACTTTCACACTATTTTCATAGCGGCTAAGCTTTTGCTTTTGAATGTCATTTTCCTTTTGCAAACTGAGATTAAGGCGTGATACTTCTTTACTTTCCTGTTGAAGTCTATAGAACTCTTTCAATTCATCAACGAGACTCAACATTTTCACAGAGGGAAAAATGATACTGAAAGCTACCACAGCCAGCACGGTGTACATGCCGTAATGTTCCAACTCTGAAAAATTGAGCACATCATAAAAATCCATACCTACAATTAAAACACTCAGCACAAAACACTGAAAAACAGCACTTCCCAGTGTCCATACAGCAATACTGTTAAAAGCTATGAATGTTATACAAATGAGGGAAAGGTATAAATAGTATCCCATTACCCCCGCTAAACTCATACTGAAGAGGAATAAAAAACTCAATAGAATTAAAACCAAATGAAGAATTAATGTAGGTTTTTTAAGTATTTTAGATAAAAAATAATTGCAGACAGCAATTAAAGTCAGGGTACAGCCGTTAAGAGATGTTAGAACTATATATTTATCTTCTATGAGAAGAAAATCTAAAATGGAAATAAATATCATAAAGAATATGGAACCCCAAATCAGGATATTTGAAGCTTTCCACATTTGCGCTTCAAGCGCTTCTAAAAAGTAAGTTTTAGATAATCTTGTTTTCATCGGAATTTTTAGATGCAGTACGAATATAGTAATTACGGCTATGACCTCAGTTAATTGGAAGGCTTTTTTAAGCTTTATTTTTATAGTTTGTAAGATATTTATTACTTATAGCCAAGGAATTAATATTACAGGACTGGAACAAACCTGGAACTTAGAGAAGGTCCCCAATTATCAGGATTATCAAACCAACCTGAAATTGGTTTCAAATGCAGGAATTAAAAACATCAGACTTCCTATTGATCTAAGCTATTTTCTTAATAATACAAGCAAAGCCGAAAACAAGCGATTGAAGAAGTTGGTTAAACGCATCACGCGTTTCGCTTCGCAACAACAGATGATCCTGATTTTATCAAATTTCAATCAGGATCTTAATCAACAAAATTATCAGACTCAAGGAAAACGAATTGCTGAAAATTGGTTGCAATTACTTAATTTTCTGAAACAGAACCATCTGCTTTATTCAGAACTCTATATTGATATTGTAAATGAGCCAGCACTTTATCCAAAAGAATGGGAAGAAACAGCTAAAGCTATCATCAAACGTATTCGTATAAACTATCCTGAAATTGGTATCGTGTATGGAGCTTCAAATTATAATAGCATTTATGAGCTATCACGGATGCAACCCCTTCCTTTTGATTCTATAATTTACAGTTTTCATTTCTATGAACCCTTTATATTCACACATCAGGGAACAAACTGGACCGGGGATCAGAATGCAACTACCGGGATTCCTTTTCCGTATCCTGATTCTACTGAAGTTACCCCAATGCCTCAATTGTCGGAAAAAGCGATTGGTACTGCTGGAGCAGTAAATTTTAGGGATTATTCTCAGACCGGAACTTATCAGGCTATTCGTGATAAATTAACTTTAGTAGACACCTGGAGAAGTACTCACGGTGTTGAAGTATGGTGCACCGAATATGGAGCAACTCGAAATGCAGACAAACAATCACGTATAAAGTATTTAAAAGCTGTAAATGAGGCTTTAAAAGAACTTCGTATACCAGGTTATATTTGGGAGTATCGCGGAAATTTTGGGATTGACGATTTACCTATTTCTACTGTTTTTAAATAATATCATTAGTGTCTCGGTAAAAAAATAATACAGCCAGCTGTTTAAGTATTGCATGAACGGATCTACTTTGCACCTTATTGTATGAACCTATTTTTAAGGTATGTACCGAAATTGATGCTAAATTGCTAAATTTAAAATTCCTAACCACTCCAGCTCAATTTTATGAAAACTGATCTGCTATTTCTTGTTGCTTTATTTTTTATTATTTCTTCTTGTAAGGACAAACAGGAATTTGCTGTGGTTCATTTTAAAAACATTGACGAGTTTCCTCAAAAAATCATTGCTACACAACTTAGCAAAAATGGCATTTCACAAACAGACACTTTCAATCTGGATGTTCCAGAGAAAACATCTATTTCCCTAGAAATTGAAAGACCACAATATGTTTATATTCAGCGAAATTCTAAAAATTCCCGTTTATTTCTTACTCCGGGTACAGACCTGACCATTCGGCAAAAAAATGGAAGGGATGTATTTGAAGGCGACTTAAAAGGTGAAAACACCTATCTCGAGGAGTTTTATAACAACGAGCAGATTGAGGTGCTTAGCTGGGATTATAATGCCTCCTTCAATACTTTTAAAGAGCAGACTACCGCTTATTTTGATTTTATGAATAATTTGCTAGACACTTATATCGCTGACACAACTTCTTATTTCTACCGTCTGAGTAAATTGGATAACCGAGCCTTTGAAAACAGCGCGATTCTGGATTATGTATTGACCCGTACTCCTTCTGATAAGAAAGACAGTTTATTTCACGTAAATATTGACAAAGATTTGTTTGATTTTAAAAAGCTAAAAGACTATACTGCTGCCCCCTATCTTCTTTCCTTTTATGAAAAAAAAAGGATTTGAATATTATGGCAGGGAAACCTATGGAGTGTATTTTGATAGTATACGGCAAGCAGCAGAACATTATGTTTTAACCACAGATGTACTTGCTGAAAACATCCAGCCTCCTTTTAAGTCAGTCATCCTGTATAGAAATCTGCAGTATTATCCAGAGGAATTTGATTATGTACCAGACTCCTTAAAAGCTAAGTTCACGACTCCACGTAAGCTTATAGATCGGTATCAAAATGACTTGAATGATGAGTCTTATGATGAATTACTGGCTAAAATAGCTCGCAATGAATCTAATAAGCTACGGTACGCATCAGGAACCACTGTACCTGATTTTAAGTTACAGCATGCAAAACAGGAAGAAATAAACTTTAGAGATGTATATACCGATAAACCTATTTTAATAGATGTCTGGGCTTCCTGGTGTGGCCCCTGCATACGTAGTTTTCCTAAAGTACACGAATTACAAGAGCTGTATCAGGATGATTTAAAGGTAATTTCAATATCTATAGATAAGACTTTTGATCTTTATCAAAAAGGACTGGATAACTATGAAGTGCCTGGGTCATTTAAATTATATGCCGAAGGAGGCTTTTCGAGTGCGTTTGCCACACATTTCAATATCGTTTCCATACCAAGATATATTTTACTATCTGCTGATGAAAAGGTCATCGAGGCCACGCTATCTTTAGCCGATTTAGAAGAAAAACTGAAAAATAGGTTTGTCAAATAAGTAAAAGTTGCTTAAAAGCAACAAAGCCTAATCTCAGACGCTATTTTAGAATTGGCATTCATAAGTTATATTTAACTTTTACCCAACAAGAAGCCTCAATCCTTAGGTTTGTTCCGTTTCCTTCTCCAGATTATGTAACCTACAATAAGAAGTATGGGAAGTATAACAAAAACGATTACCTCAAAGGGATCCTTAAAATCCACAGGAAGATTATCATCGGGATTTTGAGTTCCCTGAGGTAATTGGTATAAAAAGAATTTCGTCTGCATATCTGTAAATTAAATCTTTTACCAATACTGCTATATTAAAGAAAACACAAATTTAAAACAGTAGCTCATATGATACTAATTTCCTTTCTTATGTTTATGTGGTTTTGTACGCTACCCCCGATTAGAACTGCTTAATTTCCCAAAACTTGTTTAAAATTATTGTCGCCATGGTGCCTATCTGGTTGGATAGCTAGGATCAAATTGTGTCGTTTTGTCGGTCGATTAGTGCCAACCATTGGGGTTTTGAATTGTGGTATTTTGATGTTGAGTTAAGCTTACACTTTGCCTTATTTACACAACATTACAAAGATTCGCTTGAGCCGGTGTGAGACTCCACTTTACCTCCTCTATTGGCAACTGGCTATTATATGTTATTAATTCAAACTACAATTCTTCTAAAATGGAATTTCCGCTAGACATATCACCAGAAGTCCATTTCCAGCTTTCATAGAGTCTTAATTTTCCATTTTCGTTAAACTCCGGTTTTGAATAACAAATGCCCGTCATTAATTCTCCTCTTTTATTGATTTGATGATAACGCATTTCGATATTTCCATTTTCGTCCACTAATCCGATCAGATGCCCTTTTATTATTTGCCCACCCTTATATTCAGCTGTCAGGATGTTGTTTATTTGTTTATACTCAAATATAGTTTCTTCTGTAGTTTCGCCATTCTCTGTATTATTAACTGGTTTGAATTTCTTGTTGTTGTAGTCCATATATTTTAAACTATTTTCTCGATTTTTATGCTTGCACCCAATTCGTTATATCCCGATAAATATACCTATTGCCCCTTTACATTTCCCGGAATAACCACAACTTTCATCATGTTTACCAATACATAACATTAAAATACCACATCCCCACACAAACTAGCTTAGGGTAATCTGTATAACCTAAAAAAATAAATCTATTTAAAAAAATTAAAAACTTACTCAGTCAACACGGCGTTCAAGCTGGGCTCCTGCTATGTTATGGGACAAGCTGTACCGATCGCACGAACGCTAGTTATTAGCGGTAGTAATCTTTTTAATTAAATGATGTCCTAAACTGTAAAGGTGTTTGTTGTGTATTTTTTTTAAACATAGTACTGAAAGATTGGGGGTATTCAAACCCCAAATCATAAGCGATTTGCTTTATGCTTAAATTAGTTGTTGAAAGCAGCTCTTTTGCTCTTTCAACTAGGGATTCCTGAATATGGGTTTGGGCATTTCTGCCGGTTGAATTTTTTAATAAATCACTTAAATAATTGGGAGAGGTATGGAGTTTTTCCGCAAAAAAGCTCACTGTTGGTACACCCGAAAGTTTAGCTTCATTTTTAAGGTACTCATCCATTAATTCTTCCATTTTTACTACAATATCATTAGTTACAGAACTTCGCGTCAAAAATTGCCTGTTGTGAAAACGCTTTGCATAATTGAGTAGAAGGTCAATGTGTGAAACTATTAAATCCTGACTGTAATGATCTATGTTGTTTTCTAATTCACTTTGTATTTGAAGCATCAAAGACATAATGATATAATCCTCTTTTCCAGATAGGTGAAGCGCCTCTGCAGTAGCATAAGAGAAAAATCCATAATTACCAATATTCTTACCTAATTCATAATGCCGTATCAGGTCAGCTTTAAAAACCATCATATATCCTGACACGGGTTCACCTATATAATTTGTGACAGAAAAAATTTGACCTGGTTTGGTAAAACTCATTACACCTTCATCAAAATCATAATGACTCTGTCCGTAACGGAATTTACCTGACGCACCTTTTTTAATCGCTACACAATAAAAATCATAATAAAAACTGCTCCAAATATCACTAGAGTCAAATCTTAAAAGCTCAAAATCAATCACGCTTATCAAAGGATGAATAGGCTTTGGCAAATTGAATAATCTATGAAGTTCAGATATGGTTTCAATTCTATATGGAGCCGCATTCTTCATCCTATTTTAATCAAAATCTGTAAATAAAGATAAGGTTTTCCATTCTTGCATTTCTTCTTTTTCGTTTTTACGAACTTCTAGAATGGCAGTGTAACTATCAGATCCCAAAGGAAGGTGCAAGGGAGGATTCGGCATTTCTGCGAGTTTAAGTACTACCTGTGCTAATTTTTTAGGATTCCCCAACTGTTTACCATCAACCCCTGTAAACTGTTCTATCTGTGTATCTAAATTATAGGCATCCATTTTATGTTGAGCAGTATGGAGTGTTTCCGCATTCATAAAATTTGTTCGGAAAGTTCCTGGAGCCAAAATACTTACTTTAATGCCAAATGGCGCAACTTCCTGAGCCAATGCTTCCGATAATCCTATAACAGCATATTTTGAAGCACTATAGCTGCCATTGCCAGGATAGCTCATATACCCCATCATAGAAGCAATGTTGATGATATGCCCCGAATTTTGCCTGCGTAGGTGTGGCAAGACATTTCTAAGAATATGGGTTATTGCAAAAAGATTGACATCCATTGTTTTTTTAAATTCCTCATCACTTAACTCTTCGATATTCCCCAAAAGGTTATAGCCCGCATTATTGACTATCACATCTAGTTTACCAAAAGTTTCTATCCCCTTTGAAACAGCATTTGCAACCTCTTTTTCATTGGTAATGTCCAGTTTTATTGGAAGTAAATTGCTGTCATATTCTTTAATATTTTTCAACAGTGTATTTGTATTTCGAGAAGTCGCAATGACTTTATCGCCATTCCTTAAAACTGCTTTTGTAATTTCAAGTCCCATTCCTTTAGAGGCACCGGTAATCAACCAAACTTTTTGTATTTTCATTTTTTTGTTTTGAACAAAATTACAAGGCCAGAAGATTTATAAAGTTTTCAAATCAAGGATAAGCGTATTTAAATTCAAGAATTGGGCTAATTTGTTTTAGTACCACTAAATGACTAAGTCAATCTTAATGTTACTCCTATCAATTTTAAACTAGACCTTTGGGACGATACAAACCAATGTAAATAGGTTCAAGAGCTTTCAGACTATTAATTCCTTTTCATATTTTCATTTTTTGTCTTGATACGGAAAAGTATGTCTTTGAGCGCATTGATTAGGCTGGAACCCTAAAGATCAAGACTGCTCTATAATTGGGAACCTTAAATGGCTTAGTCGTTATATTCTGGAAAGGAGGCTTAAACGTCAAATTAATTTAAAGATGTTTTAGAGAGTTGTTATTCTTTATTTTTTTCTAACCATTCTAATCTTCTCAAATCAGGTAAGTGTTTTATATTAAATTCTTCAAATATAGCTTTGAATCCTTCTCCATCAGGGCTTGCTGCCATCATACCTACCTTAACCGGAACATCGCCTTTTAGATAACTTAAATTACTCATCGTATAATTTTCTCCATCAAGGGAATAGAATATTTCAACAGCATCTAATCGTCTAACAGCCTTAATCCATACCGAACGAGGTTGTTGTGACAATTGAATCACACTCCAACTACTTTTAGTATCGGTAACTACGGTACTGAAATTATATTTACCGTCAACATATTCAATTCCTGTCTTTATCCAATGTTTTTCATCAACTCTTAGCATCATTCCCATTTGATCAAAGCGGGTTTTATATTCTCCTGTTATTTTTAGGGTTGCCTCGAACTCTCCTCCTCTGGTTGTAAAATAAAATGGTCCATCGTCTACTGTAAAACCATAGTGTGTTTCACGCCAATAGTCTGATTGCGGGGTCACGAACATTTCCAATTTATCTTCTGACACTTGCCATGAGGCAGGTTCATTATACCAATTCATAGTTTCTATTTTTTGAGAAGATGCAAGTGTTGCTATCATCATGAGTAACGGTAAAACAATATTTTTTTTCACTTTATTCTTGTTAAGTATTACGAATTGTAGTCTATCTCAAAACTATCTGTTTATTTCTTAAAAGTAGTTGAAGCGTGTTCGATATCCAATAAAATTTAAATAATAGACAAGAGTGACCTCAAGGCAATACCGTTTGCATATCCTTCTTTTAACGACCTCATCAAACTCTAAACACCTGATATTTAATTCTCAAGAGCAGTATTGAATGCTATCCCAAGGTTGATGCCCCTTTTAATGTTGTAAGTAAAAAGCATCAGCCCTAAATCTGCCAACGCTGCTTGTAAACCTCTTTTGGTTCGGTAGGTGTACTTCAAAGAAAAACAAGCCCTCCAAAACACTATACGAGTTCAGTGCAGACCTCAAATAACCATCCTAAAACAGACTAACTCCTATAGAAGGCTGACCGAATCCCGCTATCGGGACGGTTCAGTCAACACGGCGTTCAAGCTGGGCTCCTGCTATGTTACGGGACAATCTGTACCGATCGCACGAACGCTAATTGTTGTTGCCCGTTTTTTTTCCGTTATAGTTGCTCAATTAATTCCAATCTTTTCACAATCGAGTTTTTTTCAAGAATTGTTCCCGGGGATAAAACTGCATTCGCACCTATTCTCGAATTGTCGCCTACCAAGGCTCCGAATTTTTCGACTCCGGTATCAATTACAGTATTTTTGTATTTTACTAGAATCTTTTTGTCCGCTCTTTCATTGTAATGGTTTGCTGCTATTGAGCCTCCTTCGAAATTAACTTTTTGTCCAATAATACTATTCCCGATATAGTTTAAATGCGCAATTGCTGTTTCCGCACAAATTATGCTGCTTTTAATCTCAGAACTTGGTCCAATATTCACAGATTTATCCAAGAATACTCCTTCTCTAAAATATGCGTTTGCTCCGATGCGACAATTTTGCATTGCTATAAAGGGTTTTTTAAATGTAACTCCGCTTTCTACACTTACAGATTTATGAATTGCTATTCCGTCAGAAACTTTAAATTCCGTTCCGAGTAATGGAAGTATTTTCTCAATGATTTTTTTCAGATTAATAGTCAATTCCCACGGTGCTAAGATTTGCTCCGTTTCCAGAAATTCTGGAAGGTTTGATATGAAATTCTTAATGTCCATCTTTTGTTCCATTTGACAATATTTATAACTTACAAAAGTTCAATTTAATCCAAATTTTGATTTCTGTAAATTGATTACAATGTTTTGCACATGGCTTATGGCAGTTTCGAAGCACTTTCCTGACCACCGAAACCAAAGTTAGCTGTGAAGCGAAAACCTTACTGTGAGTTGTCCATCCGTCATAAGTAGTATGCTTAGCTTTTATCTTTACACCTTAGTATTCTGTCTTGATAGGTTTGCATAGTTCAATTAGCAGTCCATTGTTATCTGTTAGATAACAATGGACTTGCAATAAAAAACTGGACTTTAAGTTGCTTATTTGTCAAAGTCTGTTGATAAAGAAAGAATTTTCCATCCGTCAATTTGCTTTAATAAATGATTGGTTTTGTCTATCGCTCTTTTGTGGGCATCACTTCCTAAAAATAAAAGTGTTGGAGGATTTTGGCTATTAATTAATTCAATAAAAGCGTTCGCAACTTTGTCGGGGTTGCCTAATTGTTTTCCGTCTATTTCAGTCATTTTTTGGTGTGCAGCTCTCAAAAAACTGTAATCGTCAATTTGTTTTTTGCCGAAACTAATCGAGTCTGCTTTTGCGAAATTAGTGCGAAACCATCCGGGTAAAACCGCTGTAACGTTTATACCTAATGGTTTCAAATCATTCGCCAATGCTTCAGACAAACCTGTTACCGCAAATTTTGCTGCGGAATAAATACTCCAACCAAGTCCTGGTGCAAAACCTGCGATTGATGAAATATTAATAATATGTCCCGAACGCTGATTGCGTAAGTAGGGCAATGCTTGCTGAATGACTTTTACAACAGCAAAAAAATTGACATTGAAATTGTCATTTATTTCTTCGTCCGATAATTCTTCTATTGCTCCGCCAATTCCGTAACCTGCGTTGTTTATAACTACATCTATTTTTCCAAAAGCGTACTTAGTGCTTTCGAATGATGTTGCAATTGATTTTTCGTCTGTTAAATCAACTTCCAAGGGCAAAAAGTTTTCATTCGCAATGCCCGAAAAAGCAGAAATTTTTCGTGAAGTTGCAGCAACTTTTTCTCCTTGTAATAATAATTGTTCTACTAAAGAACGTCCAATACCTTTGGATGCTCCCGTGATGTACCAAACTTTTGAGTTTTCCATTTTTATACTTTTGTTGTGGTTACAAAATTAGAATGGATTTCTTGGAGATGGTAAGTAGGATAGAAATCAATATTTGTAAAAATCAAACCAATTTAAAAGAACTCGGGTTTATTCCTGTTTGTTTTTTAAAGAATTTATTAAAATGTGCAGGGTCGCCAAAACCCAAAGTTTCACTTACTTCCGAAATTGTCCAATCGGTGTGTTTGAGCAAAATTTTTGCTTCTGTACCTATTCGTTCAAATATGTGTTGGCTCGTTGTTTTTCCTGTTACTTTTTTTACGCACCTATTCAGATAATTAACGTGAACAAACATTTTCTCTGCGTATTCATTAGGCAAGCGAAATTTTAGTTTGTCAGACTTGTATTGAATAGGGAATTGCTGTTCCAATAATTCTGTAAAGATCATTGTAATGCGTTTGCTTGCATCCCCATATTGAAAAAAATTTTCTGGCGGGATCCATTTCATTGCCAAAAAATATAATTCGCTTACATAATTTCTAATCAAATCATACTTGTAGATGTAATCTCCTTGCACTTCTTGAAGCATTTTTGAGAATAAGTTCTCTACCTCTTGACAGCTGGTTTTTGATAGCTTAAAAATAGGTGGATTTGATGATTTAAAAAGAGAAAGATTGTCTAAATCTAACTTGTAATTGCCTTGAAAAAATTCACTTTTAAAAACGCAGAAAGCACCTTTTGTTATGGCTGATAAAGGTTGATACGAATAAGGAATATTCGGGTGGAAAAACAATAAAGTATTGCCGCTTACTTTTATATTTTGATTTCCATATCTAAACGTATTTTCACCTGAAAAAAGCATTATTTTAAAGAAATTTCTGCGAATGTGAATTGGAAATTCTTCATTTTTTCTCATTCGGTTTTCAATCTGAAACACATTGAATTGTCCGATTGTATTGTGAAGATTTTCAGGATATTTATTGAACTTGTACTTATAAAATTCTTCTATTGATTCCATTTTAACTATTTGCATAAACGAAACCAAAGTACAATATATTTTCCGAATGGATTTTTGGTCACCTATTTCTGGAAATGACGAAGTTTGCAATGACCATAAATCAGGAATATAAGTCCATTTTAAAGGGACATCATGTTGCTGATTTACAAACGGTCTAAAACTAGAAAACCGCTCATCCCGAGCTATCGGAACGGTTTAAATGAATGCGTTTTTTAAATAGTTAAGGGGTTGTGCAACGACTACCTGCTTGTTGTAGAGCGTTTTTTATAGTTATTTGCTTTTACTGTGTTACTTTTCCTTTCTATAGATTTTATTTTACCTTCTTTGATTTCCACTCTTATACCAATATCTTTCTTCAAGAAACCAAAATATTCATAGTGCTTTCCGCAAATAAGGATCAGGTCATATTTTTTGTTCTCGTCCTGAATTTCAATCAAGTCAACATTTAGTTTGGTATTTTTAATTTGAGTTTCTTTTTTTTGTTCTGCTTTAGTTAGTGTAGACAATAAGTACTGCTCAATTTCATTTATATAATCTTCCCTATTTTTATTTAGATTGTTAACCTTTTCAATTTGATTTTGAGAGATTTCATTCTGATTAAATTTTATATATAAATCGTAAAATTTTCTGTTGCTATCATAAACTACTTCTGCAAAATAAAATGAGCCATGACGCGAAAATTCTCGTTGAATTTTTTCCAAGGTTAGTATTTCAGATTGTTTAATTCGGTTTTTCAATTTCTTCAAATTTGGTTAATGCACCACAACTCGTTATATCACACTAAATTTATACATATCCGCTGAGATCTGATAGGACTTGATGCTGTAATTATAAGATACTGTACAATCAAAACTGACTCACCTTGCTGAGTACCTGGTCGCTACCCTACTTCTATTTTCGATCCATTTACCTGGTGATCTAATAAGGCCTAACCTCCCCGGGTTTCAATCAGATACTTGCAACTATTTTGTAGTTGGGTTATGCCCTGTTGTCTCCACATGTCAATCGTATAATTCCCCAACAACGCTACCTGAATTTCCTTTTTAAAGCGTTGCTATTGATTCTCGTGCAGCATTTCCCAATTTTCCAGAATGACCGCGCTGACACTCTATACGCTCCGGAGCAGGTATTTTATCACGTTTCTGGGCATTGATCCGGGATGCTGCCGGTAGCAGATTCCAGAGGTCTTTTTTTTTCCAGATAGAAGAGGGAATTACTTTGTGCCAAGCGTTTTGATTTCATCTCGCCTTTTGCTTTTACTGCTATAAACGGTTACCAAATGTCCGTTTTTCACTAACCTTGTGTGATTGGTTTTCCAATACGATCCAATGATGCTGTCAATATACTTTTTATATTTTTATCTTTAAACTTTGAAATACAAAGGTCTTATGGGTTCTTTTGGTGTGTGTTCTAATTGAGAATTTTTGTCGTCAAAATGAGAATAAAAGTCCAGATTATTGAGATAAGTTCAAGTTATACAAACTATAATTTGATAAAAGCTATTCGTTATTAGTTAGATAATATTTCAATAGGGTATTTTTATGAATTACTTTATCAATGGAGAACAGGCTTGTGAAAAAACATCATCTTAACACTGAAATTACTTACGAGTTATGAGTTTTAAAAACACCAAGCAATTAGGTTTCTTAGCTGCCTTATTCTCTGCATTGGCTTGGTCAACTACAGGTATATTCGTTCGATTTTTAAAGGATTTCTCTGCCTTGGAAATTATAGCCGGACGTTGTTGTATTGGTCTGATATTTATTCTTTTATTTTTCCTAATTCGCCACTATTCATTGGGTAAAAAATTATGGAAGTCTAAACAAGCCTGGGGATTGGGAACCCTGATGGCCTGCTATTTTATGCTTGTTGTAATTTCTTATCAGATTGCGCCGGTAGCAGAAGTTTCCATACTTACAAATACAACCCCTTTATTTGCGTTGATTTACAAAAGAAGTAAAGGGCTTTCAATTTCTTCTCAGGAGATGTGGGGTATATCTTTGGGAATGATTGGTGTGATCTTAGTGGTGATCTCTGGGAATTCCTCTCCCCAATTTTCTTCTGGAACATTGCATTTATTGGGAGATTTTATGGCATTACTTGCCGGAGGAGCAATGGCATTCTATTCTATTCTTTATAAGAACATTCCCGAGGAGAAAAAACCCTCCTCACCACTAGCAAGCTTTTTTACATTCTTTGTCGGCAGTGCAATAAGTCTCCTTATCATTGGTTTTTCTGGAGATAGTGGTGCTATTATTAATTCTCTTGATGTTAATGCTTTATATCTATTCCTGGCCTTAGGAATCTTAGCTACCCTTTTACCGACATTGTGTTACGCCTACGCTTCTTCGGTTTTGGCTTCAGTCACAGTTACCTCATTAAGGTTGCTTACGCCATTATTGGCTGCATTTTTAGCTATTATATTTCTAGATGAAATTCCCGGTTTCTTGTTTTGGCCAGGAGCTTTAATTCTTCTGATGGGATTGTTCCTGATTATAAAATCAAAATAAAGGTATTAAGATTTTTATAGCACTTTCTACAAATAATGGTCGATTTGGAAAAGCCTTTCCCCTACGCTACTGTCTACAGGTTAAGCGACAGGAGTGTTAGCTTATACGAGTAAACATAGCCTATAAGGATTAGACTTTTCTCAGCAGCGTTAACTCAAACCTTGCCTATTTGCCGGAGCGTTAGGACTCCCACTATACAACGGGACAGGCTGTACCGACCGCACGAACGCTAGTTATTAACTGTGGTTTTTTCATTTTTAAACTATAGCATTTTTTCTATATAGCTAATTCTTTAAAAAAATCTTTTATATCTTTTGCTAATAAATCTGGTTTCTCCATTGCTGCAAAATGTCCACCAGCCGGCATTTCAGTCCAATGTGTAATATTGAAACCTTTTTCGATATATGAACGTGGTGGCGTGGGTAATTCTTTCGGAAATTTTGCGAATGCTACAGGGGTTTTTATGTAATCATTTTCGCCAAGTTGTAAGGGATATTTGCTGTTTTCGTTATACATTCGAATGGATGAATGAATTGTTTGAGTCATCCAATAGAGTGTTACGTTTGCAAGTAACTCATCCTTTGTAAATATGGAATTGATCTCTCCATTATTATCGCTCCACGAATTAAATTTTTCAATAATCCAAGCACATAATCCTACGGGCGAGTCATTTAATCCAAAGGCTAATGTTATAGGCTTTGTACTTTGTATAAATGAATATGCGGCTTCTTTAGTAGCCCAATCTGATGCGTATTTTTGGAAAGCTACAACTTCACCTGTCAATTGCTCCCCATCTTTTAAAAATGGTTTGTAAGAGCCAGAAATGTAATTTAGATGCAAACCAATTAGGTTTAGAGGATATTTTAAAGTGAGCCAAGAGCTAACTCCGGAACCAATATCTCCGCCTTGAGCTCCATACTTTTCATATCCTAATTTCATCATTAATTTGTGCCATAAGTGAGCCACAAATTCTGAATTGCAACCTTCAACCTGACTTTTCCCTGAATATCCAAACCCAATAACGGAAGGAATGACTAAATCAAAAGAAATTTCTTCATCATTCGTCAACATTGGTATTAGCTTAAGCATTTCGAGAAAAGAACCCGGCCAACCGTGAGTTATGATTAATGGAATGTTTTTTTCACCTTTTCCTTTAACGTGTATAAAGTGAATATCATAACCATCGATGGTCGCCATGAAATTTGGAAAAGAATTTATTTCAGCTTCTACTTTTCTCCAGTTGAATTCGTACAGCCAATAATTGGATAGTTCTTTCATAAAAGAAAGATTGGTTCCGTACATCCAATTTGAGTTAGTTATTTCATCTGGCCAGCGTGTATTTTTAATTCTATTTTTTAGGTCATCAAGAATCTCTTCAGAAATACTGGCTGAAAATGGTCGTATCATTGTATTTTTTTGTCAGAATTTTCTGTTTTAGCTCAAATGTTAATCAACGGTTAGTAATTTAAAATGTAGAAGATTTATGAGTGCTCTTTTTCGGTTTTAAAACAAAGATAGCAGAAAAGAACTGAACTTTGAGTTTAGCTCTTAACTGCTATTTTTATATAGGGTGCTCGCAAGAGTTTATACTCCTAGCTCCATATGGGTACTTACAGCAATTCGGTTCCAAGCATTGATGGTGACCACCATCATCATAAGTTGAACTAAATAATTATCCTTGAAAAGCTGTGTTGCTTTCTCGTAAGTTTTGCTTGATAAACCTTGATTGTGAATCAAAGTTATTTCTTCTGTAATTTCAAGAATTACTTTTTCTTCTTCTGTAAATAAATCGGTTTCTCTCCAAGCATTCAATAAAAAAATACGCTGATTTGTTTCTCCATTTTTTAGTGCATCTTTTGTATGCATATCAATACAGAATGCACAACCATTAATTTGAGATGCACGAATTTTTATCAATTCTTTATGAGATTTGCTTAATTGGGTGGTGGCCAAGTAATTTTCTAGAGCATACATTGCTTTGTATGCTTGCGGTTCTGTTTTGTTGATGTTGACTCTTGTTTCCATTTTGCTCTTATTTTTTAATTAATAGCACAAAGGACGGGCACTGAAAAAAGAAAAATCTTAAACTGGTTTAAGAACGCTTGTGATTTCTAATTTCACTCAAATATTCAGGTGTAAATCCTAAAAAGGAAGCAATTAAATATTGGGGAACACGCTGTACAAATTCAGGTTGTTTGCTTACCAATTGATGATAAAACTCCTCTTTGGAAAGAGAAAAAAGATACTTTACGCGCATTTGCGAAGCCGCATACGCTCGTTGATAAATGAAACGGAAATAGCGTTCCATTATTGGCAATTCTTCGACAAGCTTTTTTTGATTTTCTTGACTTATGCAAAATACTTCTGACTTTTCAACCGCTTGAATATAGAAAGATGTTGGAAGTTGGTGCTCGTAAGCAATATTGTCTGTAAGCCACCACGTTTCTATAGCAAATTCTGTGGTCTGTTCTATACCTTTTTCGTTTATGAAAAATTTTCGAATGAGCCCCTTCGTTACAAAATAATGATACCTACATATTTGTCCTTCCTCCAATAGATTTTCCTTTTTAGAGAAAGTCCTGATGCTGAAAAATTTCAGTATGTTGTCAAAATCATCATCACTACATACGATGAATTTATTTAGATGTTCTTTTAGTATTTGCGACATTGGATTGTGTTGTTTTAATTGCAGGTAACTCGTTATATCCTGATAAATATACCCATTAGCCCTCTAATTTTTCCGGGATAACCGGAGCAGGTGTTCCTGTTTATCAATCGTAAACCTAAATTAGAACATCAATAACAAACTCGTTTATAAAAGTCCTTAATCACATCAAAAAGCATCTAATTATTTTATAAATACGGCGTGTAAATTTCTAGGAATTGTGTTCCTTGAAAAGGTAGCATGGCATCCACAACTATTGGAATAGAACCTTAGCGTTATACCTCCCATACTACTACCCTATTTCTATTTTAGATTCATGTACCAAGTAATTTAATACCGCCTCACATACCGACCCACAGGGCGCACCGACATATACATAACTATTTTATAGAAGCCTCTTGGTAGGCAATTGGGACAGATTCTCTCATATTGAAATATTACTGCAAATTCCAGAAAAGAACGTAAAGAGCATTATAGTCAAAGTAGCAAGTAAACTACTGAGCCGGCCCCAGGCAGTAATTAAAACAGAAACTCCCTATACCATAGAGATAGTGGCTTAAAATAAAATATAAATGGACATGCTCCTCCAAGGCTTGTTGAATCTTGTGAGAAGCGTAGAGGTTCCCAAGATAATTCGTAAATCAATATCTTAATAAGATCTCGTGGATGCTAACTTGATGTGCCTTTTTCTTTAAAGGTTCTCTCAACAGAACTTATATCAATCTGGCTGATAATCGCATTAAAATACGTACAGGATGATTTTCTGGAACACAATCATCATAACTCAGCGACAGAATACTTAATTGAGCCTAATTATTGGCTTTCAGAGTATTAGGTTTAATAACCTTAAAATACTAAAATCAAAAAATAATCTCAAAAAAAAGACTGTCTTTTTAGACAGCCTCTTTTTAAACTATTTAAGTACTTACATTACTAGGGTCCGGGTAGTATTTCTTTTAGACATTCTTGCTTGATGCTCTTCACGCATCATTTCTTGGACCCTTTTCATCTTTAAAGGTTAGCTGGTAACTTTTTCAAGATTGTTAATCATTCTGCCAATTGGGCTTTCACTTTAGCTTAGGACTCCTCATCAATTATAAAATAAATTCAGACCCTATGGATTACTTAATAATAAATCCATTATCATCAAATAAATAACTTTAGACTTAGGGGTATTGAAATAAGCAAGTTATTCTAAAGATAATGTAAGAAACGTATTAAATTCCAATCCTGTAGAAGTTACGGCCTTAATTGTTATTCTATAATCCCCTCCTGCCAAGGTGTTATTTTCTTTGGTGGTAACTTCGCCAGTTTCTTTGATTATATTGAAAATTCCGTCAAGATCCTCATAGGTTTGCTCATCTTTTTCAATCTTTACAATCTCATAACTTCCTGAATATTCTGATGGATAAAGTACTGGAGCACTAGTTTTAGAGCCACCTGCTTTTGAAAGGTGTAATAAATTAATTAAAATACTCATATCACTTTCAGGCAGGTAAAATCCATAAAAGAATTTTATTTCCGGAATGAATATTACTTGAAACTGTACACTACAAACCGGAAACCCATTTTTTAGCAAACTAGGGGTTAGATTATACTTTAATTCTTCTTGCTGTGAAGGGTTCCCTTCAACTCCTGAAAAAAAAATTTGATTATCGCTCAAGGTAATGCTTTCTGCATAATCTTTTATTTCAGGCAAAGACCAAGTTAGATTATCAGTATCAATAGCAGGTGCATTTAAATTGAATTTAGTTTGATCATTGCTGTAAAGAGCATAAGAAAATGAAATACCATCGCTTATCTCAGCTCCTTCCACTTGAATTGATCCAGGAAGAACTTTTATAGAAATAGTCTTTTCGCCTATTGGATTATCATTACTATCAAATGCTAAAATTGTAACGGTATATTCTTCAGGTATTTGCTGCTCATTAATAGATGAGACAGTTCCGGTGGGGTACACAAGAGCACTTTTAAAGTTTATACGCGCTTGACCAGTATTAGACACCACCATCGCTTGTTTGAGTTGATCATGCAGGTTTGTCGAATTGTCGATCTTCACATTAGCTGTTTGGCTAAAGTCTAATTCAAATTCTACAGAATTTGCTTGCTCCTTTATTTCTGATAAGTCAATTGTTAAGTCGTCACCATAGGTCAATTCATAATTCGACGGCAGGTCAATAGAAATAGTTTCAATAGGAGCTTCATCATCTTTGCTGCATGAGAATTGGAATACGGTCAAGCAAATAAGTGCCAAAATTTTCTTTTGTTTTTTTATCATGGTTTTCAAATTTTCAGCGAAAGTAATCTAATTAACTATATTATCGCAACAAAGTTGCATTAATGTAAAAGTTTGATATTTTTGCACGCTTTAACTCCACTACTACAAATGCAAAAGCACTTTCCAGTCATTCTTATTTTATTTAGTGTTCTTACCTCTTTACCAGCTGTTTGCCACGCTCAAGAAAAGATGGATACCGATAGTCTATCTGTTGTTAAACTCTTTGAAGTTATTGTTAAGGGGAACTCAACTCAATTTTCAAAAGAGAAAACTAGTTCTATTGATTCAGAGCATCTTACTAGAGAGAAGATAGATCTTTTACAGTATCAAACATTGGGAGCTACCCTTAGCCACCTTCCAGGGGTACAAAATTCATATTTCGGTCCTAACTCAGGGACACCCACAATTAGAAGCATGAGCGGAAACCGCGTCAAGATTCTATCAAATGGATTAGAAATCAATAACCTATCTGGAATAAGCCCCAATATTAATATTAATGTCGATTCAGAAAACCTACTAAGCATTGATGTTTATAAAGGAGAAGCTGGTGTTCTATTTGGAGGAAAAGCTATAGGGGGAGCTGTTAATTTACAGGATAATACCATTCCTGAAGCACAGTTTAAAAAGCAATTGGAAGGCTATGGTGTTGTTGAAGGAGGTAGCAATAGTGGCTATAGACAGGCAGTAACTATAAATGGTAACTTAGGAAAAAATCTGGCATGGTATATAGGAGGGATGAATCGCTGGAATGGTGATCTGAAAATTCCTGGAAATACAAAGGCTCCTATTGCATATGATAAAAATATTGATGACTTAACACAGTCACTTGCCCAGGTAAATGTAGATGCAGAAAACATACGTAATCTAAGTCTTTACCCCTACATAAGTCAGTACGTTTTAGATAAACTAGATGATCCTAAATTAGGGTTGACAGAAGATGATCTTTATACTTTTAAAGAATATTCATACATCAATGGGCAAGATATTCGGAATCCTGTAAATGATTTATTTATTCCTAATCAAGATCCTGATACGCCACTCTATGAAAAGGTTGTTCATGGAATTTCAGATTATGCTCCGGTTACTAAAGGGATCATGCCTAATAGTCATTCTAAGTCTAAGTCTTTGAATATAGGTACTAATTATAGTCGTGATAATCTTAGCGTTGGAATAGGCTATCGATATATAGAAGGGTTTTACGGTATACCCGGTTTTGCATTAACAAATCGACCAACCCACAGTCATGATCACGGTCATAATCATGACCACGGAGCGGTTTCTAGTTCTGAATATGCTCCCATAAATACAGCCTCAATCTCAAGCAGTATTTTGTTTGAATCTGAATTGCAAGCCAAAGAATCCTACTTTTCATCATTCCGCTTAAATTATACTTTTCAATATTCCGTTGATCGTGAATTAATTGGGGAATTTCTAGGCAATAAATTTGATAGCAACCGCCAAGCTTTCCGAATTGAAGCTCAACAAAAGCCTTGGAAGTTTGGAAGCGGAATGAGCGGAATTGATTATTCTTTTCTCAAGATGAACGGTAAAGGGGCTCAGCGTTATTTACCAAATAATCAAAGTCAGGAATTTGGTGTTTTTACATTGCAAGAATTAAAATTTAGATCCTTATTAATGAATTTGGGTTATCGCCATGATTGGATTGCAAGAAAAGCATTGCCAGATCCAACGTATAAGCCTGGTAGAGGTTTGGCTGGAGGGAATTTATCAGCTCGCTATTTTGATTTAAATCATTTTACGGCAGGCATACGCTGGGATTTCTTTAAGAGTGCTTTCTTAAAAGCTAGTTTTAATCATGGCGAACGGGCTCCTAATGTTAATGAGCTCTATGCGGGAAATGACCATTTTGCTATTATGATCGAAGAAAATGGGGACGATCAATTGAATAAAGAAATTGCTAATACGTATGAATATGGCTTAGGTTTAAACTATAAAGGGCTCAACTGGAGCATTACCAATTATCACACTACTTTTAATAACTACCTTTACCTTGCACATACCGGAATTGCCCGTTCGGGAGGCTTTTTAGTTAAGGAATGGAGAGGTTCTGACACCGAAATATCGGGTTGGGAAACAACCTTAAACTATCAGCGCAGCTTAGGAAATAAAAGTAGTCTTGAACTATCTACTTTCTTTGATTTGGTCAAAAGTAAGAATGTTTCTGACGATCCATTGAGAAAATGGGCCGAAGGTGATTATATGCCTAACTTACCCACAAGTAGATATAGTATTTCCTCAACATTTACTTACCATAAACTATTATTTCATACTTTGTTTGAACGCTATCTTAAACAAAAGTATTTAGGTAAGAACATCAATCCAGAACCTGCTATGCCTGCTTATTCTTTACTTTCAGCACGAATTGGCTACCCATTAAAAATTTTTCTGCAAGAAATCGACGTCTATGTTTCTGGTGATAATATACTCAATATTGAAGCCCGACCCCAAAATTCATACCTGAAATATCTCGCTCCTCTGCCAGGAAGAAATATTACATTAGGTTTGAAATTAACATTATAATTAAAATATGGGGTTGTGCGACGACTAGCGTTTGTTGTGGCAGTTTTATGCAGCATTAATTTCGTCCAATGTTTTCTCAATCGTTTTTATATACTTGCCATAGAGATAATTTGTCCACCAATTTGTAATATAGACAATTAAAATTGAGATTAATAAATAGCCAACGATATATAATATTAAATAATTGGGA
>Ga0207888_100198_pt1 | contig 33770 bp, 29 predicted proteins | sample LinPmetageLP43_FD_184055 | JGI IMG/M metagenome (GOLD analysis project Ga0207888, IMG submission 184055) | Marine viral communities from the Pacific Ocean - LP-43 (SPAdes) | ecosystem: Environmental > Aquatic > Marine > Oceanic | place: Pacific Ocean | collected 2010-08-27
TATGCATAAAAAATACTTTTCCGAATAGATTACAAACAAAAAACCCAACCTAAATGAATAAGTTGGGTTTAAATGCTCCCCCTCTTGGGCTCGAACCAAGGACCCTTTGATTAACAGTCAAATGCTCTAACCAACTGAGCTAAGGAGGAATTTAATCTTAAAATTTTTAAAGTCACTTTGGCGTATCGCAATACTACCGGTTGTTGTGCTTTAAAGAACGTTTCGCTTATTTGCTGAAAGCGGATGCAAATATACACAACTATTTAAACCCACAAAATAAATTTCAAAAAAATATTTAGCGCTTTTTAGCTGTTTTATTTTTTGCCATTAGCCACCGGTAATCCAGCGGTAAATATCATTTCCGTTAGCGTATAACACTAAGGCAATTAGCAAGAAGAACCCTATCATCTGAGCATATTCTAAAAACTTATCGCTCGGTTTTCTTCCGGTAACCATCTCGTATAATAAGAACATAACGTGACCCCCATCTAATGCCGGGATCGGCAGAATGTTCATAAACGCTAAAATAATAGAGATAAAGGCCGTTGTTTCCCAGAAGGATAACCAGTTCCACGTATCCGGAAACAAGCCTGCAATGGCTCCAAAACCTCCAACCTGAGAGGCTCCTTTTTTTGTAAAGACGTATTTAAATTGCGTTGCATAATCGTGCAATACCCAATATCCATAACTAATCCCTTCGGTTATGCTTTCGCCAAAACCATATTCTCGCTTGTGACGCTCAGGCATTATATGATCTTCGTCTAAAAATTTAAACCCTACTCCTACCATTTCTGCACCGCCAAGATCAACATCAAACTTACGTTCTACACCGTCACGAAGCACCGTAATTGTTGCAACCGTATCTTTCTCTTTTTGCAGTGCATAAGTAGCATCGCTTTTGTATTTAATGGGATAACCGTTGATACTCACCAACTCATCTGTACCTAAAACTCCTGCTTTTTTGGCTCCGCCAAAAACAGAATCAAGTTTGACCGGTGTGCGGGGTACATTCACGCCAAACATCTCACCAGATTTAAACAACTCCATCCCGATGTCGTCAGGAAGTGTTAATTCTTCTTCACTACCATTCTCGTGCACTACGGTCACCTTAGCGACATCGCGCATCATCAACATCTGCGGGAAATCCATTTGATCTTCTAAAGGATCTCCATTTACAGAACGTATTTTATCTCCCTGTTCAAAACCATATTGCTCCATAGTAGGCGCAAAACCAAAACCGTATTTGAGATCATCTGCAGTAGAATACTCTTCTCCATAACTAGCAATGATCATAATGTAGATAAAAAAGCCCAATACAATATTGACCGTCACCCCACCTATCATTACAATGAGTCGCTGCCAGGCTGGTTTAGAACGAAACTCCCACTCTTTAGGTTCCTGAGCCATCGCTTCCTTATCCATACTCTCATCGATCATCCCGGCGATCTTCACATACCCCCCCAATGGCAACCACCCGATACCGTAAACGGTCTCGCCTATCTTCTTCTTAAAGAGCGAAAACTTGACATCAAAGAATAAAAAGAATTTCTCTACCCGTATTTTAAAAAGTCTGGCTGGTATAAAATGCCCAAACTCGTGAAGTACTATCAATATTGAAAGGCTCAAAAATAACTGAGCTCCTTTTACAAAAAATGGATCCATAAATTTTATTAACTAGTGGCCAATGCCATCACTTGTTATAAAGGTTAACCCCCTTATAAAACAGAAATTAAGAAAACAATTAAAAGGCATTATGCCTTAAAAAGTGCACAAAAGTAACCTTTTACATTCGCATACAAAAGTATTTGCATCAAGCTGCTACAGGCTTTTAAAAACTTAGTGCCCTAATACTTTTTAAAAGCGCTTGCTGCATCGTAATTTTGCAGCCTAAAACGCAGATTATGCTTCAGTTTTTTGCTAAATACAAAAAGTTTGCCATTGTGATGGCTGTTCTTTCCGCAGTCATTCTTTATACGTTTTACACCTTAATGAAGCCTGCGCCCAGTTTGCCTGTTTACCAACCTGATATGGTTGACCGATCACTAGTAGACAGCACGGTTCAGTTTGTAAAAAAATACCATAAAATAGCCGACTTTAAACTGGTGAATCAAAATGGCGATACGATCACTCAGGACGACTATCCGGGCATTTATGTAGCCGATTTCTTTTTTACCACCTGTCAGACGATTTGCCCTATTATGACCGATCATATGCTACACATTCAGGAACAGCTTAAAGACGATCCTTCGGTTAAATTGTTATCGCATACCGTGATCCCGGCGACCGATACCGTTGCCCAACTCAAGCGTTATGCGGTAGCAAAAGGGGTTGATGCTTCCAGATGGAATTTAGTCACCGGTCCTAAAAAAGAGATTTATGAGCTGGCGCGTAAGAGCTACCTCGCAGTCAAAACTCAAGGAAACGGAGATAAATATGATATGATTCATACCGAGAACTTTATGCTCATCGACTCTAAGAAACGCATCAGAGGTTTTTATGACGGTACAGACCCCGAGGCTATCGAGCAACTTTTAGAAGATATCGAGACTTTAAAAGCGATAGAAAAGCGTTCTGACGATTAAGCTTTTATTTTAATCATGATCATAGGCCAACGAACAATTAGTACCGAAATAAACAGCTTTTGAGTTCGAGACAAGCCTTAACACATTTAAATCTCGATTATCGAGTAAAATCTTTTTACATCTGTTGCATTTCCTTTACTTTTGCCTTGTTTAAATTCAATCTAAATAAATTGACTACTTCATTAGATCTTTTAAAGCGTGGCGAAAAAGCCATCATTGTTGAGTTTACCTTAGATATGGTACCTCTTAAGCTTTTAGAAATGGGCTGTTTGCCCGGAAACGAAGTAGAACTGGTACAGATCGCGCCTTTTAAAGACCCGATGTACCTCAATATAAACGGCAGTCATCTTGCTATACGCAAAGAGACCGCCAGTCACATCACCGTAGAAAAGCTGTCCCATGAGTAAACAGCTCAATGTCGCCCTTATAGGAAATCCCAACACTGGTAAAACTTCGGTTTTCAATCAGTTGACCGGTTTAAAACAACAGGTAGGTAATTATCCGGGAATCACTGTTGAGAAAAAAGAAGGTATCTGTAAACTGCCCAGAGGCGTTAAAGCGCACATTCTGGATCTTCCGGGAACCTACAGTCTCAATGCGAGTTCTTTAGATGAGAATGTGGTTATAGAACTGCTTCTCAATAAGAATGATAAAGATTATCCTGATGTTGCCGTCGTGGTTTCTGATGTGGAGAACTTAAAGCGAAACCTGCTCCTTTTTACGCAAATCAAAGATTTGCACATCCCCACGATTCTGGTAATCAATATGGCAGACCGTATGGAGCGTAAAGCCATCAGTCTTGATATCGAAAAACTTGAGGAACGTCTGGAGACCAAAATCGCTCTGGTAAGTTCGCGTAAGAACACCGGTTTTGATACGTTAAAAGAGCTTATAAGCAACTACAAAACGCTTTCTGTTGAGCCTTGTGTAAATGCTTCAGTAATTGCTCCGGAATATTTTGACAGACTGCGGAAAGCATTCCCAAAGCAGGATTTATACAAACTCTGGCTGGTAATTACTCAGGATGTGAATTTTGGTAAACTAGACCGAAACGAGATGCAGAGTATCACTAGTTTTCAAACCGAAAGCAAGTCTAATCTGAAGCGCCTACAGCAAAAAGAAACCATTGTCAGGTATCAGTTTATAAACGGAATTTTAAAAGAAACCTTACGTATAGATCATCTTGCGGCTAAAGATTTACGCAGTCGTTTAGACCGCGTACTCACGCATAAAGTCTGGGGTTATCTTATTTTCTTTGCCATTTTATTGCTCATATTTCAAGCGATCTACGACTGGTCTTCCTACCCTATGGATCTTATTGACGAAGCATTTGCCGCAATGGGAGAATGGGTGCGAACAAGCATGCCGCAGGGGGCTTTAACAAACCTTATTGCCGAAGGAATTATTCCCGGTCTGGGAGGTATTGTAATTTTTATCCCGCAAATCGCATTTTTATTTTTATTTATATCGCTACTTGAAGAAAGCGGCTATATGAGTCGTGTGGTCTTTTTGATGGATCGTATTATGCGTCGTTTTGGCTTGAGTGGTAAAAGTGTAGTCCCGCTCGTTTCGGGTACTGCGTGTGCCATACCGGCAATTATGGCAACAAGAAATATTGAAAACTGGAAAGAACGCCTCATCACGATCTTAGTAACACCCTTTACAACCTGTAGCGCACGCTTACCGGTTTATCTTATTATTATTTCTCTGGTGATTCCTGATGAACGTGTATTGTACATTTTCAACCTGCAAAGTCTGGTATTGATGCTGTTATACCTTATAGGATTTGGTACAGCGATCTTATCTGCCTGGCTCTTAGACAAAATATTAAAAATAAAAAGCCGTACCTTTTTTGTAATTGAGATGCCCAATTATAAGCTTCCCTTATTTAAAAATGTGGCTTATAACGTGATCGAAAAAACAAAATCTTTCGTTTTAGGAGCTGGTAAAATCATCCTTGCCATTTCTATTGTGCTTTGGGTTTTAGCTTCAAATGGGCCGGGAGATCAATTTAGAAATGCCGAAGAAAACGCAATTGCCCGTATGGAAGCCGGCGCGTTTCCACAGCAAGAATTAGATAAGCACATCGCATCAGAAAAGTTAGAGTATAGCTACATTGGCTATATGGGGAAAGCGATAGAACCGGTTGTGAGACCCCTAGGCTACGACTGGAAAATAGGTATCGCTATTGTGAGTTCGTTCGCGGCTCGTGAGGTATTTGTGGGTACACTCGCCACAATTTATAGCGTAGGTAGTGACGAAGAAGAAACCATAAAAAACAGAATGGCCGGTGAGGTGAACCCTATTTTGGGCGGACCGTTATTTAATCTGGCAAGTGGTATTTCGCTTTTGCTGTTTTATGCCTTTGCGATGCAGTGTATGAGTACCCTAGCCATTGTAAAACGAGAAACCAACACCTGGAAATGGCCGGTATTGCAACTTGTAATAATGAGTGGTTTTGCCTATGTTGTCGCTTTAGTGGCATACCAATTGCTTATTTAAAAGTCTGTTTGTCACGCTTTCGCGGAAGCAAAACTTTAAAAGAATACGATTATGATACAGAATATATTAGTACTGCTTATTTTTTTAATCGCTGTAGGATATTTGGTTACCAAATACATTTGGAAACCAGCTTTCTTAACCGGAAAGTCTAACGATAAATCCTGCGGAAGCGATAACTGTGGATGTCATTAATTTAAAGCTGATTCCAAACCACAAGTTCTACACAACAAACTTACAAGTAAAATCTTTTCCCTACTTTTGAAAAAAAATTAAATTGCGTACACTTTTATATATTTCATGTGGATTATTTTTCAGCTTAATATTCACAAAAACGTATGCTCAGGTTGCAATAGGTACCACAACTCCAGATGATGGTAGTGCTTTACAAGTTGACAGTAAAGTAGGAGCATTGGTTCCACCCCGAATGACAGATGCCGAAATGCGGGCCATACCCACGCCTTTGGATGGTTCTATAGTATACAACAACACCGCATCCTCCTTATTTTTATATTCTTCAGGAATTTGGAATGACCTTACCCGTCCAGACTTGCCATCTGCAGTATTAAGAAAAGAGTATCCTGAAAATTCGACTAATGGAATTGTAAAAACAGGAACAAATACTTATTATAATTTTCCTCTTAAGCAAGAGGATGTAACTTTTATTGACAACTCCTTTTTTCAGATCGTAGCCGAGGGTACAATCAAAATTTTGGAACAAGGAAATTACATGATTTCCTCGGGATTTTCAGTTAACAACCTTCCATCAGGCAATAAAAAATTCATTATTGGAGTCTATCGTAATACTAATTTAATTGGCTATCTGGTACGCGGAAATGTAAACTTCGATACAGAACCTAATGAATGGGGAACCAGCGGAGTACTGGTTTTCTCACTCCATGCTGATGACGAAATAAGTTTGCGGTATGTACTCAATAATGGAGGTACCCCTTTAAACGCCCGTTTTTTCAATATTGGAATTATAAAACTCTGATGGCTATACATTTGAAACTATTTTCTGCCCTCGTTTTATCAATGCTGTCCTTAACTGCATATTGTCAGACAGATAATTCTACTAAAGGTGTTGCTATAGGAACATCTGATATAGCACCAGGTTCAGCATTACAAATAGAAAGTAATTCTGGCGGCCTCGTTCAACCCCGAATGACTACTGCGGAAATGAACGCTATACCTACACCATTAGATGGCGCTTTTATTTTCAATACTACCGAAAATAACTGGTTTATTCGTAAAGATGGTGTCTGGCAAAGCTTTGTAAGAATTGAAACCCCTTCGGTGATTTTAAACAGAGGACAAACAAATAATGCCTTTATCATCACCAATACCAATACAATTACTTCTTTTCCCCTAAATCAAAACAATGCCTTGTCTACTAATGATCAATTTTATAGTCTTTCAGAAAATAATGGAGAAATCGGAATTCTAAGAAGTGGTACTTATTTGATTTCTGCTGGTTTTTCAACAACAAGTCTTCCTGCTGGAAGTATCAGTTATCGGCTTGAGGTATCCGTAAACAATTCAAATACATCAATCATAACGAATGGGCAAGTTAATTTACCAGGTTCTGATTACTGGGGAAGTAGTGGAAACATTATCCTTATTTTACAGGCAGGAGACACCATAAGTCTCGGATATATACTGAAAAGCAATTCTTCATATTCAAGAACTGCCGCTTTCTTCAATATTGGTATTTCAAAACTCTAAGTGAATCAGTTGATTTTCTAATCCTTTTGAATACGTTCCCAAACCAGATTGACTACATAATCCTCCTGCGGAATTTTTCGCATTGAAGTCCTGGGGTAAGGTGCCACAGAATACGCTTTTAATTGCTGAGCAGCATCTATCATCGTACGATCTTCACTATTGTTTTCAATCGTTATCTTACGCGTTTCTAAAAAATTTCCATCCTTATACACTTCATAATCCACTATCACATTACCTGCCCAAATACAGGTCACATTAGATGGACAACGGGAATCTATGATTTTGGTTATTTTAACCCCCATATCTCCAAAAGTGATAAGCTTGCCAAAAGGTAATTTTATTACAATTTAAGGTACATGTACGGGTTCATCAACTTCAAGAGTACCCGTTTGCGCTTGTGATTCAAGTCCAAAACTGAAAACCCAAAGAAATAAAACAGCTGAAAATCGCATCCTTAACTTATTAGAACTTTCTATAAAGACCTAAAACATACTGCACTGTTGCAATATTAACCCAATCCTACGTCAAGCGTCATCATTAAGATAAAACCTCCTATAAAACCCAGTGTGGCGATATCTGTATTTTTACCTTGTTGGGATTCGGGCACTACTTCTTCTACCACCACAAAGATCATCGCACCGGCAGCAAACGCTAAAGCATAGGGTAAAATAGGTTTAAAAGTCATGACAGCATATGCCCCTACTACAGCAGCCACCGGCTCAACAATGGCAGAAAGCTGCCCGTAGTTAAAACTTTTCCAACGGCTAAAGCCTTGTCTGCGCAAGGGCATCGCTACCGCAAAACCCTCAGGAAAATTTTGTAAACCAATACCTATCGCCAGTGCCACGGCACCTCCTATAGTCGCACCATCAAAACCGGCGGCAACCCCACCAAATAAAACACCTACCGCTAAGCCTTCAGGAATGTTGTGCAACGTGATTGCTAAGGTCAATAATACCGATTTGTGCCAGGGACTGCGCATTCCTTCTTTATCCTCTTCTTTAAAATTGACGTGTAAATGGGGAAGGATTTTATCTAAACCAAACAAAAATGCAGCTCCTAAACCAAAACCTATCGCCGCTGGAATCACTTTTACAAAACCTTCTCCCGGGCTCATTTCGATCCCCGGAGCCAGTAAACTCCAGAAACTTGCCGCTACCATGACACCCCCGGCAAACCCCAGCATGGCATCAAAAACTTTACGGTTCATCCCTTTAAAAAAGAATACCAGAGCAGCTCCTAAAGCCGTTACCCCCCATGTGAATAAGGTTGCCAGAAATGCTCCCATCACTGGGTCTAGCGTTTCAAAATAGTCAATAATATCATTCATAAATTAGTTGTTTAAGCTATAAATACAGGTATGTTTACTTTATGTCGAACACTGTCTACAGTAGTTCCAAAAATTAGATCTTTAAAAAATGTATGTCCATGAGCTCCTAATATTAGCAGATCATAATCGCCTTTATTAATGATTTTAGGAAGGCTCTTCTTGGGTGAGCCATAACCCAATTGGGTCGTTACTTTATATCCCTGTTTACGCATTTGAGCTGCATAAACTTCAAGCAGTGCCTGATCGCTTTCAGTCTCAAGATCGTTTATAGCATTCCCGTAAACAAGTGCTCCCGGAGATTCTACACTATGAATGAGGGTATACCGGGCTTCGGTTTTACCCAATTGTACGGCAGAAGCAATACTCTTTCGGTCTGCAGAAGAAAAATCCAGAGCAACTGCAATATTCCTATATACTTTTAGGGTGGCTAGTTCAGATAAATCAGTCTGAATGTGAGGCGTATGCGATTTATTGAATTCTTTGCGCTTCAGCAGCATAGGATGAACCGAAATGTAAATCAGTAAAATACCCGCACCTACAATCAAAGGTACCACGCTGATCCAGATATAAAACGGATTTGAAACTTCGGCCATAAATTTTGAAACTTCATCAATTACCAGTTGTGCATTGAGTCCTACAATCACAATCGTTATCAACCACGACGCGATACGCATAGGCCATTTTATGGCGTATCCTTTCATCTTCTTCTTATCGCTCACAAAATGAATAAGCGGAATCATCGCAAAACCCAACTGTAAACTGAGCACCACCTGACTCAATACCAGCAATTCTCCCAGGCCGCGTTCGCCATAATATGCGACGGTAATTAATGCCGGTACAATTGCTATAAGGCGGGTAGCAAGGCGTCTTACCCAGGGTTGTATGCGTAGATTGAGATACCCTTCCATCACAATTTGTCCCGCAAGCGTTCCGGTTAAGGTGCTGCTTTGACCGGCCGCTATCAGTGCCACAGCAAACAAAATAGGCGCCCATTTGGTACCTAAAAGCCCCTGAAGCAACTCGTGTGCATCGTTGATATCCGCAACCTGATAAAGTCCGTTTTTAAAAAAGACCGAAGCCGCCAGAATCAAAATCGCCGCATTCACAAAAAAGGCAAGATTGAGCGCTATGGCAGAATCTATAAAGTTGAATTTTAAAGCTCTCCGTATTCCCTTTTTAGTATGGGTGATCTTTCGGGTTTGTACTAATGAAGAATGTAAATATAAATTATGTGGCATCACCGTGGCACCAATAATCCCTATCGCGATATACAACGCAGCATTATTAGGCATACTGGGCACCAGACCTGCTGCAACTTCAGCCAGATCAGGTTTAGCAAAAAACATCTCTAGAAAAAATGATAAGCCAATGATGAATATCAACGAAACGATAAAGGCTTCCATCTTTCTAATTCCCTTATTGATGAGAAAAAGCAAGATAAAACTGTCTAAAACCGTGATGCATACGCCCCAAAAAATAGGCAGGCCAAAAAGCAAATTGAGCCCTATGGCCATCCCGATTACTTCGGCGAGATCGCAAGCAGCGATAGCTATTTCGGCCAAAAGCCAAAGTATAAAATTTACAAATTGCGGATAGTTTTCCCGCGAGGCCTGAGCCAGATCTACACCGCGTACAATACCTAATCTGGAGCACAAACTCTGAAGCAACAATGCCATAAGATTGGACATCAATAAAACCCAAAGTAACGAGTACCCAAATTGGCTACCTCCGGCAATATCTGTCGCCCAGTTACCGGGATCCATATACCCCACACTCACCAGGTATGCGGGTCCCAAAAAAGCCAGGATACGCTTCCACCCCTTTTTACCGGTTGTCGTAGCTACAGATCCGTGAACTTCCTCGAGTGATTTATTTACAGCATCGTTTTTCATCAGGCTATACTGTTAGTACTAGATACGCACATAAATATTCTCTGTAGCAATCTGGGATAATATCAACTCCCGGTCTTCAATACGCACGGTCATACTTTTATCAAAATCCTGAAAGTTCACAATATGAATCACGCTACCCAATCTGATGTTTTGCTGATCTAAAAACTGAAGAAACGAAGACGAGGTATCATTCACCCCAATGCAGGTTCCCGTATCACCAGGTTGCAATTGAGAAACCCGTTTTTTCTCCATTTTAATGACGTGACCGTGTTCATCAGGAATAGGATCGCCGTGTGGATCGTACTTGGGGTATCCTAAAAATTTATCCAACTGCTGTATTAATTTATCAGACTTTATATGTTCCAGTTGCTCCGCCACATCGTGAATCTCATCCCAGCTAAAATCCAGTTTCTGAGCCAAAAAAGTTTCCCACAAGCGGTGTTTTCTAATGATTTTTAATGCTGAAATCTCACCGGATTCGTTTAACAAAACTCCTTGATAGGGTTGATAACGCACTAAGCCCTTCTCATCCAATTTTTTAATCATTTCTGTTGCCGAAGCTGGCTTGGCATCTAAATATTTAGACAACACATTAGTACTCACCCCCTTACCGTGTTCTCGCTGTAGCGAATAAATAGATTTTAGGTAGTTCTCTTCAGATAACGTCATGCTATTATTTAATTATACCGCAATAATACACCAAATATATCAAATATATTTTTTAGGTTTGCCTAAACTTTATTTTTTAAAATTCATAAATGACTTGTAAGTACTCTTTTATACTCTTCTTTACAGGATTTATTCTGAATATATCTGCTCAGGAAACCATAAAAGTTACCGGACAGGTTTCTGATGGAGACAATCCCATACCCTTTGCAAACATTCTCATCAGCAACACAAGCGTGGGATTTTCAGCTGATGGAGATGGAAACTTTGAATTGGAATTGCCTGATGAATCTGTAACATTGATCGTTCAGGCGATAGGATTTAAAACCCTTCGGGAAACACTAATTCCTTCTGAATACCAGAATACTCCTTTAAATTTCACACTAAAACCTGATCTTCTGGGTCTTGAAGAAGTGGTAGTAAGTGCCACCCGAAATCGGCTTAGTAAAAAGAAAGCCCCGGTAATCGTAACTGTTTTGAGTCCGAAACTGTTCAAAGCAACGCAATCCATTTCTTTAGCAGACGGACTCCACTACCAACCTGGCGTTCGGGTAGAAACTAATTGTCAAAACTGCGGTTTTACACAGGTACGCCTTAATGGTTTGGGCGGTCAATACACTCAGGTCTTGCTCAATAGCCGCCCGGTTTTTAGTGCCTTAAATGGCGTTTACGGGCTGGAACAAATACCGGTAAGCATCATAGACCGTGTTGAAGTGGTGCGTAGTGGTGGCTCTGCGCTTTTTGGCTCCAGCGCCATTGCCGGAACCATCAACATCATCACCAAAGAACCGGTTAATAACAGCTGGGAAGTCACTAGCAATCTGGGACTTATTGACGGGACAACCCCCGACCGAAGCCTTAATCTTAACGCGTCTATAGTGAGTGAAGACCTCAGCACAGGTGTAACGCTTTACGGTATGTACCGCAATCGCGATGCTTATGATGCTAATGATGATGGTTTTAGTGAGATCACAAAACTGACTAACAACTCACTAGGTGCTAAAGCATTTTATCGTCCTAACGACAACAGTAAGCTAGGCTTTGACTTTACTGCGATTAAAGAATACCGTCGCGGCGGGGATCGCATTGAACTCGCGCCCCAGTTTACAGACATCACTGAAGAACTGGATCACAATACCCTGTTTACGGGTGTAGATTATGATTTATTTACTAACGACCGTACCACTCATTTGACGGCGTATGCATCTGTGCAACATACTGACCGCGATAGTTATTATGGAGGGTTAGGCGGTGGCCGCACCCGTGCCGACTCCACCGCAGCCAATAATGCCTTCGGAAAAACAACAGATCTGGCTTTTGTTTCCGGAGTGAAATTCACGCGGAATTTTAAGAATAACGATGTGCTTACTTCAGGCTTTGAATATCAACTCAACGATACCGAAGATGCCATACCCGGTTACAACCGCATCGTAGATCAGAACGTGAATAGCGTTGGGCTATATAGCCAATACGAGTGGAAACCTATAGAGCGTTTTACAGCACTGATAGGTGCGCGTCTTGATCACATCGACGTAGATGGCTTTTACCAGATACAAGATATCAACAGAACTTCAGACGTCACACAAACAGTTTTGAGTCCGCGGTTGACCTTGCTTTATAATTTCACAGAAGACTTGCAATTTCGTGGGGGTTACGCTCGCGGATTTAGAGCGCCGCAGGCTTTTAATGAAGATTTGCACATCAGTTCTGTGGGCGGTGAGCAACGCTTTGTGATTCTCTCTGACGATTTAGAAAGTGAGTTTTCTAACGCTTATACCGCCTCCCTAAATTACAGCAAGGAATTTAATAAAATACAAACGAGTTTGCTTGTAGAAGGTTTTTATACCACACTCGAGAATCCGTTTACGCTAGTCAGCACAGGTACTTCTTTACCTAATGGTTCTATCTTAGAAGAATCCCGAAACGGCAGCGGCGCCTACGTTGCCGGAACCAATATCGAGTTTAACCTGTCGCCGAGTAAAGCGCTGCTTTTTCAGGCGGGAATCACCTGGCAACGCTCCATTTACGATGAAGATCAGGTTCTTTTTGAAGCTGACGGAACCAGTCCTTCGGAAACCGATGTGGTAACCGACCAGTTTGTACGCTCTCCGAATGCCTACGGCTTTTTTACTACCAACTGGACGGTAAGTGATTCTTTTAATGTGGATCTTACCGGAAGCTATACGGGTACGATGCTGGCTCCACACGTAATTAGCGATACGGGGTTTATTAAACTTGAAGAAACTACTGATTTTATGGATGTGACCGCAAAACTTACCTATCATCTGGATCTGGATGAGCACCTACACGTGGAGTTTAGCGGTGGGGTTCAGAATATATTTGACAGTTATCAGCAAAATTTTGATCTGGGGGCTTTACGGGATTCTGACTATATCTACGGTCCCAATCGTCCGCGCTCGTTTTTCTTCGGAATTCGCTTCGGCGACTTCTAGGTGCGGGCCGCACGGGCTAAAAGTGCGGGTCGCACGGGCTAAACTGGATTACTATGAAAAAAATACTCCTATTTCTTTTTCTTACTTGCGGAAGCCTTGCAGCTCAGGACCGGGAGCAAATCAACTGGTTAAGCTGGGAAGAACTCGACAGCGCTTTGGCAACAAAGCCTAAAAAGACCTTTGTCTTTTTTCACGCCGACTGGTGTGCCTACTGTAAAAAAATAGATCGCGTCGTGTTTACAAAACCCGAAGTGATCAAAAAAATAAATACAGACTATTACGCCGTTCGTATGGACACCGAAACGACAGATACCATTCGATTTGACGGGCGAACCTTTACAAACCGGCAGGCCTTGACCAAACGCAACGGCGTGCACGACCTGGCTTTGCTTTTGGGCTCCCGACCTGAAAAATCTTTTTCCTTACCGGTGACTATATTTTTTGATGAGCAATTTGGAATAAAACAGCGCGTTTTTGAATACTATACTTCTTGGGAACTCTTAAAAATTTTGGAACAATAAACACCTTTGGTTTTGCGGTATCGTTGAATAAGTTCTAGCTTTAAACCGCTATGCAAAACACGTTTTTAGACTACGATTACATCATTTTGGGCGCCGGTCTCTCGGGATTGATGCTGGCTAAAGCACTCGTTAGTGATCTATACTTTAAGGATAAGTCTATCTTAATTCTGGATAAAAGCGACAAAAACACCAATGACCGTACCTGGTGCTTTTGGAGCGAAAATACGCAGGATTGGGATGCGATTATTTCTAAAAAATGGGAATCGATTTTGTTTAAAGGCGAAAACTTTCAAGCTGAAATTCCGCTTAAAAAATACAGCTATAACAAAATAGAGGGAATCGATTTTTACGAGTCGGTTTTTAAAATGCTTCAGGCTTCTAAGCAAGTTACCTTTAAAACGGAAGCGTTCCAGAACCTGAAGGAAACAGAGAACGGAGTTGAAGTCACTACCTCACAAAGTACCTATAAAGCGACCAAGGTTTTTAGCAGCATCCTTCCGCCGGAACGGCTGAAAAATCAAACGCAATTCCCGGTTTTGCAGCAGCATTTTATCGGTTGGGAAGTGCGTACGCAAGAGCACATCTTTGACCCGGAAGTCGCGACTTTTATGGATTTTAGCATTCCGCAACGCGGAAATACCCGTTTTATGTATGTCTTGCCTACCGCTTCTAACCAAGCGCTGGTAGAATACACGCTTTTTTCGGAACACCTCTTACCCGACGCAGCATATGAAGCCGCTATTGAAGATTATATGGAAGGAATGGGTGCATCTGAGTATGAAGTAACTTCCATTGAAAAAGGCAGCATCCCAATGACCGCCTACCGGTTTGAGCAGCACAACACCAAAAACCTGATGTACATCGGCACGGCCGGTGGCTGGACGCGGGGCAGCACCGGCTTTACTTTTAGCTATACCTTGAAGCGTACCGCCGAACTTGTGGCCTTTCTGAAACAGGAAACCAATCTCAGTAAATTCAACATCAACGACCGCTACCGCTGGTACGACAAGCTTTTTCTGGACGTCCTGTACCGCAAAAATGAGCAGGGTGCTGCCTTGTTTACGCAGATGTTCAAAAAAAATGCTATCACTAAAATCTTTCGATTTCTGGACGGCACGAGTAGTTTAAAAGAAGATTTACAAATCATCTGGAGTTTGCCTAAGAAAGAATTCATCAAGTCGTTTTTTCACCTCAACTAAACAGTATGCATTTGCTTATCTTTGATTTTTACAACTAAGCGAAGTGATGGATATTAAGAATACCAGTCTTGAGGATTTCTACAAAGAAGCCGCAGCCTTTACCGGTAAAGATCTCAACAGTATTTTGCCCCCTGAGATTCATAAAGAAATAGGACATTTCAACATTTTTGATATCGCAGAAACCATCAGCGAAGTCAAGAAGAAAAACCAGATGCCATACAACCGGCGTGCGTATTACAAGATAAGTCTTATTCGTGGGAAAAACAGGGCGGAATATGCAGATAAGGTCATCGAGATCAACGCAAATGCGTTGCTTTTTGCCACTCCAAAAGTGCCCTATCACTGGGTACCGCTTGATGAAAATCAGCAAGGCAATTTTTGTGTCTTTACCGATGCTTTTTTGATGCAAAGTAAAAGCGGCATCAAGCTGGATCAACTGCCTATCTTTAAGCCGGGAAGTCTTCCGGTATTTGAAATTACTGATGAACAGGCCAAAGAAATCGCAGGCATCTTTGATAAAATGAAAGCGGAGATAAACTCAGATTATGAGTTTAAATACGATTTGCTACGCACCTATTTAATTGAACTCATCCACTACGGTCAAAAACTAAAACCGGGCCTTCAAATCAAGGAAGGACAACATGCTGCTAAACGCATTATTTCTCTATTTATAGAGTTATTAGAGCGTCAGTTTCCTATAGAATCACCCAACCAAAGACTTAGCTTACGCTCTGCAAAAGAATATGCTGAACGCCTTGCCATTCATGTAAATCACCTCAACAAAGTTTTAAAAGACAATCTGGGAAACACGACCACAGAGATCATTACCAAGCGTATGCTTCAGGAAGCAAAAATCCTGCTTAAACAAACCGACTGGACCGTTTCGGAAATTGCTTTTAGTTTAGGTTTTGAAGAAGTGGCGCATTTCTCCAACTTCTTTAAAAAACAAACCAATCTTTCTCCGCTCCATTTCAGAAATTGAAGACTTATGATTTGAATTTTGCAAACAACCCTTTGATGTTTGCAACTAAAGCAACTGCGTTTCTAAGACCTTTGTACTGTCTTTTAATCTAAAAAAATACAGATGGAAACTAGAAACAAAATAGCACTAATAACCGGTGCAAGTCGCGGTTTGGGAAGAGATATGGCCCTAAGCCTTGCCAAAAAAGGAACCGATATTCTATTTACGTACCACAGCAATAAAGCAGCTGCAGATGAAGTGATAAAAGAGCTCAATGATCTAGGCCGAAAAGCCTTAGCGCTACAGTTAGACACCGCGAAAGTAGCAAGCTTTGCTAATTTTATTGCTGAAGCTACAACGCATCTAAAAGAAGAAACAGGCAGCCCTAATTTTGATTTTTTAATAAACAATGCAGGGACTGCTTTATATGCCCCTTTTATGCAAACGACCGAAGAGCAGTTTGACGAGATGGTAAACATTCATCATAAAGGCGTGTTCTTTCTAACACAAAAAGCGCTTCCATTTATGAATGATGGTGGTAGCATTATCAATATATCTTCTGGTTTAGCGCGTTTTAGCCTACCGGGATCTTCAACTTATGCCTCTATGAAAGGTGCTGTGGAAGTCCTTACACGTTATCTGGCAAAAGAGTTGGGAGCTCGTAAAATCACAGCAAATGTGGTCGCACCGGGAGCAATAGAAACCGATTTTGGTAATGGTCACGTGCGTGATGACGCAAAGACTAACGAAATGGTTGCAAGTATGACCGCTTTAGGGCGTGCCGGTTTACCGGAAGACATAGGAGGTGTCGTTGCCTTTTTATGTTCGCCGGAAGCCCGCTGGGTTAACGGTCAGCGTATTGAAGTTTCAGGAGGAATGATGCTTTAAACCATTTAAAAATAAAAAAGGAGGTGTTGATCAAATCAACACCTCCTTTTTTATTTAAGGCTTATAGGGCCCCACAACCTTTAATGTATCCCCAGACCGATCTACTTCAAACAAATGCGGAACCCTATGATAATTTCCATTTACCACTTCGTGACTGTGAACCGCCATCAAATCCTTGCCATCAAAAGAGGTGAATAGCATACCGTGGCCAAAATTACGCGGTGTAATGGGTTCTTCTTCCTGAATCCATGGGCCGTCTAAGGTACCGCTTTTTGAATAGGCAACCCCTTGAACGTACTCATCATAAATCCAGCTGGTCCAGATCATCCCCAGTTTTCCGGTTTCCGTATTGAATAAAAAAGGACCGTCTGTTACTTTACTTTTCTTATCCTTTCCATTCTGGTCTTTTTCGCGGCTCCACGGTGAGTCACTGGCTTTAAAAAGCAAGACTCTTGTTCCAATAGAACCGCTTAAGTCGGGTTTCAATTCTATTTTTTCCATCGTACCGTTGCCGTTCTGCAACCATTCCCAACAATAGATCATATAGGGTTTTCCGTCTGTGTCAACCCAAAATGTCCCATCAAGTGTTGGTTTGTCTGCCGGCAAATAACTCTCATCTTCCATAGGCTTGTAGGGACCGTCTGGAGTATCGCTTACTAAAATATGACTGGCACGACGTTCTATTGTGTTTCCATTTACGGTATCAATCATTACTTCCCGATTCGTAAACGTAGCAAAATCATAATATTTCCCTTTGTATTGATGCAGTTCTGCCGCCCAGATCATCGGGTTGGGTCCCATCCACGAATCAGGGTCTGTATCTGTTATTTTAAAAGGTCCTTCCCAATACTTAAGGTCTTTACTCTTCCAGAGCTTTCCTCCTGTACCGGTCATATAGTAGGTTTGTGAAGCTTCATCCGCTAAAATATAGGGGTCGCTCAACCGAATAGCATCTAAGGGAATATTCTTTTTTGCTTTAAATCGCTGCGCAAAAACTGTTGCAACCATAAAAAGCGCTAAAACCAATACTAAACTTTTTTTCATATCAAAAACGGTATCAAAATACCCTGAAACTTACTGATTTTAATTTAGATCCATCAATGTGAGTGTCCCTCAGAACCCTCTTTAATGAGTTCAAAAGCACCATTAACTAAGAATTGAGCCCCCTTAGGAAAATCGGCTGCATTTTTAATTTCAATAAAGCCCTTGCGTGTTTTACCTGTTTCAACCGCAACTCTATTAAAAAAATAAGCTCCCTGCTCGTGCTCTTGCAATTGCAACACATAATAGGCATCCCCCAGATTCGCAACCGCTTCTTCCGGAAGTGCCAGCGCAGTACTTTCTCCGGTTTCGATTTGTGCTTCAATAAACATGCCTACTGCAAAATTAGGTGTAGTTGACTCATTTTCTAAATGCCCATGAACGGTAACCGTTCTACCTTCCTGATTCAATGAATTCCCGATTAAATGCACTTCGCCTTCGTAAAAAGTATCGGAAGATTCAGGGATTTTAAATTTAATTTTTTGTCCTTTTTTTACTTTAAGCATATCGCTCTCAAACACTTTAAGCTCCAGGTGAATATGATCTACATCTACGATTTCCATAATAGGATCTGCAGCCGAAACATAGCTTCCCTTACTCACAAAAGTCTCTGCGATGGTACCTGTAATCGGTGCATAGATACGCGCCTGAGATGTGTAATCACCTTGTAATACACGTTGCGGACTGATGTGTAGCATTTGTAACTTTTTACGTAAGCCGGTATAGGTCGCCACGCTGCGTTTATAGTCGCTTTCTGCCTTTAAAAAACTCTTTTGAGACGTGATGTTCTCTTCAACTAAAGCTTGTTGCCGCTCATATTCAGATTTCAGGTAATTAAGCTGCTCTGCTAATTCCTGAAACTGCTGCTGAATGGCTACAAACTCAGGATTCTCCAACGTGATTAAAACCTGTCCTTTTTTGACCGCATCACCTATCAACAACGGGTTATCTTTAATATACCCCCCCATAAATGCAGTTATAACCGCCCTGTTTTCTGGTGGAACATCGATCATCCCACTGGCCTCAACCCAGTCTGGAAACGTAGTTTCTTCAATAGTGCTAAGGGTCATCCCTGCATTCTTAAATTGTGCCTGAGTTACCGTAACATCTGCATGATGCTCAAGAGATGCGTCAGTAGTATCCCCTTGTTTTTCTTTAGTTCCGCAACTTATCATCAAAATCATCAGACTAATTTGCGCGAGTATTTGTATTGAATTTTTCATCATTATGTCTTTAAAGTAGCATATAGTTGAGTTGAATAACGGTCTGGTTATACTGATGCAGACTCTCCAGGTAAGCGAGTTTAATAGCATACGCCTGCTGCAGAATCTGGATGTATTCAAAGAAATTTACCTCCCCGTTTTTATAACTTGAAACCGCTGTTTTCTCGAGTTCGTCGGCCAGCGCTTTGCCTTCGGTATCGTAATACCTAAGGCTTTCGGCATATTTATTAAGATCGCTTTGAAGACCTGTAATTCGAGCCTGAAGCTGAATTTTATAATTTGCTGCCTCCTGACTTACCGCCTGGGCTTCTATTTTTGCCGTTTTTATACGACTGGAAGCACCAGAAAAGAATAAAGGAATCTTCACTCCAAACTGATACCCAATCAGGTTTTTATCTAAGCCGTCATTAGATCCCTGAAAATAATTCACGGTCAGATCTGGCAAGAGTTGTTGGCTACTGAGCTTTTGTTGTGCCTCGGCCAGATCTATTTTAGAATCGTAAAACGCCTTGGCTACTGCAGTGTTTTCTTGCGTGCTAGTGGGTAAAAGGCGTTGTATGGGCCCGGGTCTGACCCAAAGCGTATCTACCTGTACCAATTGCTTCAAATGTATTTGAGCCGCCTGAAATTCTTCAACAATTTGTTTACGTTGCGTTTGTATTTCTTTTTGTTTGGCTTGCGCCGAAATTTTCTCCAGATAATTGCTTTCCCCCAACTCAAACCGGCGCTTTGCCGCATAAGCAAAATTTTGATAAATACTGTCTAAACCTTCATACAGCTGAAGCTTTTCGTTTACATATTGCAAGGTGTAATACGCATTAGCCAAACTACGCTCCAGTTCTAGTTTTACGAGTTCGGCACGCGTTGCAGCGACGGTATAACTGGCCTTATTTGCTTTTGCCTGTGCAAAATAAACCGTAGGAAACGCAAACGACTGACTAATCCCAAAAACATCAATAGGTCTGTTGTTTGTAGCCAGATTGTTTTCGTCATAATGGTAATAGATTTCGGTTTTATCAAAAGAGAACGCACTGCCAATCGCTGCACTTGCTGCGTCCGTTCGTAATCCGGCAGCTTTGATACCGGCATTGTTTTTATAAGCCAACTCTTTGACTTGCTCAAAACCACTTACCTCCTGAGCTTGTGCAAAACCACCCATTAAAATAAGAATAAGTAAGCTTGATGTTGTTTTATTTTTTAAACGCATACTGCCTTCATTTTTCAATTCTTTATCAAACCAAGACACCAGAACCGGCAAGACTACCAGCGTGAGCAACGTTGCCGAGATCAATCCGCCTATTACCACTGTAGCCAACGGACGTTGCACTTCGGCACCCGCATTTGTAGAAACTGCCATTGGTAAAAAGCCTAATGCTGCTGCAGTAGCTGTTAATAGTACTGCTCTTAGGCGATCTGTTGCACCGCGTGTTATGAGTTCGTACCTATCGGTTATCCCTTGTTTTTTCAATTCTTTAAAATGCTCGAGCATTACAATACCGTTGAGCACCGCAATACCAAAAAGGGCTATAAACCCAACTCCTGCAGAGATACTAAACGGCATATCGCGCAACCACAATAAGAAGATTCCGCCTACCGCAGCAAGTGGAATTGCCGTAAAAATCAACAACGCTTCTTTAACCGAATTGAATGCGAAATACAGCATGATAAAAATGAGTAAGAGTGCTACCGGCACTGCTATTTGAAGCCGGGAAGTTGCACTCTGCAAATTCTCAAACTGTCCGCCATAGTCAATCGTATAACCGGCAGGTAACTTAATATTGGCTTTTACGCGTTTCTGAATTTCATCTACTACAGACTGTAAATCGCGTTTACGCACATTGACACCGACTACAATACGCCGCCGCGTATCATCTCTTGATATTTTAGCTGCACCTTTAGTATACCTGATCTCAGCGAGTTCGCTCAAGCGCACTTTACCAGCCATAGGGGTATCTACATACAGGTTTTGCAGGTTATCTATGTCCTTTCGTTGTGATTCTTCAAGACGCACCACCAGATCAAAACGCTTCTCCCCTTCAAAAATATTCCCAACCGTTTCCCCGGAAAAACCCATCTTAATAAGATCATTGATATCCGAAATATTCAATCCGTAGCGGGCGATTTTAGCGCGGTTGTAGTTGACACTCATCTGGGGCAGGCCGGTCACTTTTTCCACCGAAATATCTGCCGCTCCCTCAACATCAGCGATGAGGTCCCGTATTTGATTTGCTTTTTGATTGAGCACCTCCAGATCTTCGCCAAAAATCTTAATCGCGATATCTGCCCGCACGCCGGTGATGAGTTCGTTAAAACGCATTTCGATCGGCTGAGTAAATTCAATTCCCATTCCGGGAATTATACTCAAGGCTTCTTTAAAACGCGCTGCAAGTTCGTCTTTAGAATCCGCTGACACCCACTCGCTTTTATCTTTAAGCGTGATGATCACGTCACTGTCTTCCATAGACATCGGATCTGTAGGAACTTCTGCGGCACCTATACGACTAACCACTTGCTTAACTTCGGGGAAACTATCGAGCAGTATTTTTTCAATTTGGGTAGTGCGTTCAATAGTTCCGCTAAGGGAAGTGCCCGTTTTTAATATAGGCTGGATCACAAAATCCCCTTCATCCAGTTGCGGTACAAACTCGCCTCCCATGGTCGTAAAAATATAGGCCGCAATCACCATAAGCCCTACGGAAAGACCTATAACTAATTTTCTCGAGTCTAAAGCCCAGTGAATAACCCGCTCGTAGTGACGCTTTAAGTACTTCACCAGGCGTACAGAACTGTTTCGATCTGAAGGCGTTTCGGCTTTTAAAAACAGGGATGCTGCTACCGGCACATAGGTAAAACACAACAACATCGCGCCCATTACAGCAAAGCTGAACACCAGCGCCATGGGTATAAACATTTTACCTTCTACCCCACTTAAAGAAAGAATAGGGATGAATACGATAAGAATGATCAATTGCCCAAAAACCGCTGAATTCATCATCGTAGAAGCAGCCTCCCGCGTGATTTCATTCTTGATATCCTGTTTTTCTTTTGAAGACCGTTTTTGAAGCGTTTGTTGGCTTTGTGCCATTTTATAAGCCACATATTCTACGATGATCACGGCACCGTCTATGATGATCCCAAAGTCAATCGCTCCCAGGCTGAGCAAGTTGGCATCTACCTCAAAAATATGCATCATTCCCAGTGCAAAAAGCAAACATAAGGGAATGACCGAAGCCACTACGAGTCCGCTGCGCCAGTTGCCCAAAAGCAAAATCACAACAAAAATCACGATGAGAAACCCTAAAATTAAGTTCTCGCCAATGGTAAATGTAGTTTTAGCGATGAGTTCACTTCGGTCTAAAAAAGCATTGATGTAAACACCCTCGGGGAGGGAAGATTCTATCTCACTAACCCGTTGTTTTACCGCTTTAATAACTTCGTTAGAACTAGCGTCTTTAAGCATCATTATTTGCCCCAAAACCTTCTCCCCTTCACCGTTACCGGTAATTGCGCCAAACCGTGTCGCGTGACCAAACCCTACAGTCGCGACGTCTTTGACATACACGGGTATGCCCTCGTGATTAGTCACCACAATATCTTCTATATCCTCTAGCGAGGCAGCAAGGCCTTCACCGCGTATAAAATAGGACTGATTGGCTTTCTCAATATAACCACCACCGGCAATACTGTTGTTTTTCTCTAATGCAGCAAAAACCTCAGCTGCCAAAATACCCATCGCATTGAGTTTTTGGGTATTGATAGCTACCTCATACTGCTTGAGATAACCTCCCCAGGAATTGATCTCTACCACTCCGGGAATACCCGAAAGCTGGCGTTTAACCACCCAGTCTTGTATCGTACGCAGATCTGTTGCTGAGTATTTATCCTTATAACCCGGTTTTACATCAAGGACGTATTGATAAATTTCACCAAGACCGGTTGTGATAGGACCCATTTGCGGGGTTCCAAAACTGGAAGGGATTTTTTCTGAAGCAGACTTGATTTTTTCGGCTAAAAGTTGGCGCGGTAAGTAGGTACCCATATCGTCTTCAAAAACGACAGTAACCACCGAGAGACCAAACTTAGATACCGAACGAATTTCTTTAACCCCCGGTAAATTGGCCATTTCCAATTCAACCGGATAGGTGATGAATTGCTCCATATCTACAGTAGAGAGATTGTCTGAAGTGGTAATAACCTGCACCTGATTGTTAGTAACATCAGGAACAGCACCCAGAGATATTTGAGAAAGCGAATACAGCCCAAAGGCAACAATCGCAGCGGTTAGCAACAGGATAATTAACTTATTCCTGATGCTGAAATTTATAATAGCATTAAGCATGATAATAATATAAAAACGTGAATTAGAGCAGTAGCATTTACTACACGCAAATGCACTCTAGGTATTAAATCTGGTAAGAGATCTATACGTTTTTAGGAGGCTGAAAAATGCTGTTTGCTAACGAAAAAGAATAGGAATCCCGGTAAGCAAAATTAGAAGTTGTCTGGTCTAAGGGAATAATTTTAGGCGCTGGCAACAATTCAAAATCAGTTAAAAAAGCAACAACGCTATGAATACAGCAATGCTGATGCTCAAACGGAAGTTTCTCGTGATCTTCCCGTTCTTCCTGATGTTCTAGATTGTGTTCCGCTTTGAGCTCGCCATAATGTTTATTCAAAAATGAAAAAACATCATCCCCAAACGTCTCTTGATGGTACTCGTAATGATTTACCAAATCTTCAAAATGCAAAAAATCACCAAAGCTCAAATTGAAGCTCTGGGTCAATAGCATTATCGACAATATTGAGGTAACTAATTTTGACATCGGCGCAAAGTTACTTAAGAATTGAAAACAATTTACTTGGGCATTGGTATTTATAATTAATATAAGTAGTTAGTGCCGGGTCAGCAGTAAGCTTTCGTAATTAGCGGTATTGAGGTATTCTTTTTTAAGGTCACTCAGGTATTGCTTTGCCAATTTATAGTGCTCGTGTTCAGGATTCAACATATCCTTTACCGCCTCATCTCTTAAGATCATCACAATATACCAGTGACCGGTTCTACTCGCATAGGTATCTTCTAAAAGAGCATCATAATCGTTTACCTCGAGCGCAGCGTCTATTACTAACGGAATTAAATTGAGCGTATTTGAAGAGCGTTCTACCTCATAAAAGGTGAGATAGCCTTTTATTCCCTCAATATCTGCAGGTAAATTATAGGCGAAATCATCTGGATGCAAATCAGGATCTGGCCTTAATTTAAAATACAGATAGTCATAAAATTCTCCGGCACCCTTGATGTCTTCAAAGATAAAGGCATTTTGACGCGGTAGTTTTCTATGGAACTTCTTTGCAAGCTGAACGTGGTCTCCTTTTATTTTAGGAGCGAATTTATAGGGAATACAACTGGTCACAAGCAAGAAGGCAAGAACGGAATACAGGTGTTTCATAAATTGAATTTAGAAATACACCTCAATAAATGTTCCGTTTACTGAAGACTAACATAAAATTGATTCCCTATATGATTTTGAAGCTAACGCTTCAAGGTAAAATGCGCTTTAAATTCTGCCGGTTCGTCTTCAAAAGTATATGCTACTCTAAACCAGTAATCATCAGAAGGCATATTTCTGCCGCGATAGGTCCCATCCCATCCGGGTCCTGTGGGTGCGATATTTTTTATCAACTTGCCAAAGCGATCAAATATGAAGATCTGTGCTTCGGGGTGATCCGCTAATGAAGCTATATTCCACGTGTCGTGATACCCGTCGTTGTTGGGGGTAAAATACTTCGGGTAATTAATCACCTGAACTTCTAACACAGCTTCTCCACACGTACCCTTCACACCTCTAACCGTAACGGTATGAACTCCGGGAGCAACATTTATAAATTCCGGGGTGTTTTGAAAAGACTGATCGTCTAAACGGTACTCATATTCTCCAAAACCAGAAACAACAGTAATCTCAATAGCTGACACCTCTGCAAAGGGCTGTGTGACTTCTGCTTCAAAAATAGGCTCTGCAGACTCAAACACTTCTACTGTTGTGGGGTTGTAGTTACAGGCAGCTCCCACCTCAGGAATTATTTTTTCGGTTGAAACGGTATAAACACCAGCTTCTTCAGCAGTAAAGGTTTGCCCCTGACCAACCAACTGTTCGTTTAAAAACCAGCTCACTAAAAATTCTGATGGATTTAAACCAGAATCTAATACCACCGGATTTTCAACCGCTCCGGTCGCTGCATTTCGGCAGACGGTTCCACCTTCAACCGTAAAATCTAACAGGGGATAAACGATCACCTCAAAGACATCTTCAGCAAAACAATCCGGATTATCAGCAGCCTCGGCATATTTGTAAATGGTATACGTACCCGGTACCAATTCGTATTCGGCAGGATCCATGGGCGCCTGTTTATCAGGACCCAAATAATATCCCTGAGTAAATACATCCTGAGGTAATGTTGGTAAGGTATACCTTCCACATTGCTCCACATCAGGTTCAGGAACCAGGACTGGTGTTTCTGAAATAGTAAGCGTAAAGCTGCTTTCAGCTTCGCAGAAAAAACGCGTCCCATTTCTGGCATAAATAAATACTTCTTGTGTAGTGGTAAGAACATCTCCCGGAGCGAGCCTAGTTCCCTGACCTCCAGCTTCCGTAAAATAATCACCTTCAATTAAAGCAGGCAACGTATAGGAATCACAACTCGCCACATCTTCAAACTCTTCAACTTCTACTCCTAAGATATTTATGGTAAAGGTATTCTCACTATAACACGAAGGAAAGTCCTCGTACGCGTTATAAACGTAGATCGTTTGGGTTTGAGCAATTTCGGTTCCTGAAAACAATTCGGTCCCCTGCCCCTGAGGTTCTGTAAAATACCTGCCGTCATTTAATTCTGGTAAAACATACGCCTCACACGAATATACAAAGCTGAGATTATCAACGGGTAATAAGGGGCGTATTTCAACCGTAAATTGAGTTTCACTTTGACAAATACTTACTTCATTATTGATGTATAGTGTTTGCGTTGCGTCAATAACATCGCCCGGAACGTACTGTGCTCCTCCCCTTGCAGGTTCTTCAAAATACTCTCCATCGGTTAATGCAGGAAGTGTGTAAGTCTCTCCCTCACACAATAATTGATCTGATAAGGTATCAACCTCGGGGATGGCGATAACATCCAGATCAAAAAATGAATTATCAGTACAATTAGAACCTGCCGTGGTATTCACATAGTAATAGATGCGCTGTGAACTTGTTAGTTGAGTACCCTCAGGTATTGAAGCGCCTCCTCCCATTGCCGCAGTGTAAAAAGCACCTTCTTCTACAGCAGGGATCGTATAAGAACCACATACTTGTAGATCGCTAAACTCCGGAACTATAAAAATACGCCACTCATAGGTGTTTTCACATTGAGTTGTACTATCATAGTTATAAATATATACCGATTGTGTCGTAGTAATATCATCACCTGCATTAAGCGGTGCGCCTTGGCCATCAGGTTCGGTAAAGTAACTACCATCTGTTAATGTTAGAAGCATAAAACTGTTACAAGCCACTACGTCTGCAGGCTGATCTACCGGCGGAAGCGGATACACCATGATATCCAATGCTTCATCTCTACACACAGACCCGTTTTCTCTAAAATAAAAATAAATTGTTTGACTGCTAGTGAGTTCGTCTCCCGTGTTCAAACGCACACCTGTTCCATCAGGACCTCCAGATTCGGTATAAAAAGCACCAGCAGGAGTAGGTGGAATTACAAATGCGCCACAAGCCTCTACTTCACCCAAGTCATATTCTGAAACAAATGTGATACTAAACGAAGACTGACTGCTACAGCCATTGGCATCGGGGCCGTTGTAAATAAACAGAACCGTATCTTCAGTAATGATATCACCGGCATTGTATGGAATACCTGAACCGTTAGACCCTGAATAATAGTCTCCATTTGTGAGTGCTTCTAACTCATAGGCGTTACAGGTTATCACATTTCCTAATTGATCTACCGGTGGCAACTCATTAATCATGATATCAAAGGCTACTGCCTCGTAACAGGTATCCTGATCAACATAAGAAACACGTGCCCAGCGTGTCGTTGTGGCGGTTCCTCCAGAAACTAAATAGGGTGATTCTACAGGGTCAGTCTCGCTATTCGCATCTGCCTCAGATGCATAATAGGTTATTTGAAAAAGAGCCGGATTCTGACCTCCCAGAATACGATTATTAATCGGTGTTAAATCTACAGAAACATCATTTCCTTCAGGAGCGCACACGCGTAAAGGATTCGGTTCTGAAACCGCTATTTCGGGTAATACATCCAGTTCAAAATCATAAGTAGCATCACAAAAACTACCGGTATTTGTATTCCGCAATCTCAAATAAATAGTCTGGTTTCCTGTACTTGGGTATGCAGTTGTCTCATTTTCTGCTATAGGTTGATCTGCATTTAAATCGGCAAGTGACGCATAATACACGACATCAAATTGATCAGCGTTCAATCCCAGTGCTTCTGTATCATTTACCCGGAGATCAAATGCCGAAGGCTGACCGCCATTTGCGCATGCTTCTATATCTGGAGGTTCGGTTACCGAAAGTTCACTAACAATCACTTCGTCTGTAATGACACAACCCTTATTTGTTACCCGTACCGTATATGTTCCGCTTTGGTTTACGGTAATACTATTTCCCGTTTGCCCTGGAATGATCGTACCATTACGCAGCCACCTGTGTGCATAAACCGAAGCGTCAAGACCCGTGTCTAAAACAGCCACATCACCACTACACAAGGTGAGGTCTGGTCCAAGATCTACACGGGTATTAAAACTTCCACCGGCAAGAAAAATCGCTGAATCAAAATTGGTATCGTTAGAATCCCCGATAACGATCCGTATCGTATACGAGGTTCCCGGAGTAAGGGTTGAAGCGGCATTAAGAACCTCACTGTACCCCCGCATATTGATAACTGATTGGGCATTAGAGACTTCATACGAGTCAAAAAGCTCTGGATTTACCGAACTGCAAGACGGATTGTTCTGGTTATCTCTAATATTACGGACCGAAACGGATTCACCGGAAGGAGTTACAGCAAGATTTTGAGACTGACCGGTGCTCAAATCTGTTAATATAAAGGCTACAATATCTTGTGAAGCACATTGCCATTCGCCATACTCATTAGATGCGAAAATAAAATCGAAACTAAAATTGCTGGAAAGCGGTATAAAGTCAAATTCAAGAAAGGTCGTTTCTTCAATTTGAGCCCCGTTTCCGGTAGCCTCATTCAAGCTTTGGAGGTATGCATCATTATTGGTGTTGAGTTGGGTACTCAAATTAGTGTCTGTGTAGGGGCCCGCCGTAAATTGTGCATTACCGGTGCGTAAGACAACACCATTTGCTAATGGAAAAGCACCACCGTTATTGTTGAAAATTCCACCGGCTTGTGTAGCAGAAATGGAGATATTAGAAACCTCAGCACAGGCATCGTTAAAGAGTTGATTAACCAGGTTATCAGCAGGTTGAGGACTGCTAACACTAACCTGTTGCGCGAACGTATGTGCTGTAAAACATACCCATACAACAAGAAGAAGGAGACGTTTGCTCATAATGATATGGGGCTAATTCATTTAATTGCAAAGAGATAACGCTTTTATAGTGGATAAATTATTTCTATACCTAATACCTAAATTTAAACAAAAACCGAGACTTATTTTTTATTTTTTTGAAAATCAAACCCTTAGTGTAAGAACAACGGTTTACTTGGGCTTAGAATCCACGGGAAGTGGGAAGGTCTTATTTAAGAAATCTGGTTTGTTGATTTACAATCTGTATACAACTAAAAAAACCGCTCATCCCGATAGCTATCGGGACGGTTTAAATGAATACGTTTTTTAGAATTATGGGGTTGTGCTACGGCTACCATTTGTGTTGGCAACTGGGCTTTTTTCCTTCGTGCTCCTTATAATCCGAAAAATTCATAACTGATCCGTTTTTTATTTTAAAAAATCAATACACCAGTCCATTTTAAAATGAACATTATCAGAAATGTTGCTATAATACTCGGGAATATTACACCTTGCCAAAAAATCCATTTTGACTTCCATTTTTTGTAATTATTATCCGGTTGTTTTTTATTATTAGAACCAAAAATCTTCCAACTGAAAAAAGTTGTTATTAAAAGAATAATTATCCCAACTATTATTGTAGTTTTTTCCATAAAAATTTATTCATTTTCATTTTAGCTTGTTGCCAAACGCAGTCTGTCTCATAACCACCTGTTTATTCTTTAAAAGTAATTGAAGTGGCTGCGATATCCAATAAAATTTAAAGAAGAGACAAGAGTAGCCTTAAGGCAATACCGTTTGCATATTCTTCTTTTAACGGCCTTAGCAAACCAAAAACACGAGACATTGAATAATGAATAGCAGTATTGAATGCTATCCCAAGGTTGATGAGCCTTTTCAGGTTGTAAGCCTACAGCATTTAGGAAGCGATAAGGATACTCAGGAGAAAATCAAGACATCAAGCAACCAACCGGTTCAGTCAACACGGTTCATGCTGGGTTCCCGTTCTACAATGGGACAGGCTGTACCGGCTGCACGAACGTTAGTTATTGTGCAACGCACTTTATTTTCTCGGTTCCCAATGAATATTATTTTGTCCTACTATAATACTCAGAGAGAACAACAAGTTGCGTTTTTTATTAAAATAAAATTTGCCTTAATGTTCCGAATTTACTTTTCTTTCTTTAATTATTTGGGCATACAATCCAGCTATTATAATTACAGCAGTAAGGACAATAGTGGCTCTTCCATTTTTTTCATTGAATAAGATAATACTCCCAATTATCCATAAACAGATAGAAATTAATCCAGTGATTTTTACAGTATTAGATAACTTTATCATTATTTAAGTTTTACTTATTTTTCAGATTCGTGAATATTGGTGCTAACGGCAGTTTGTCTCACAACCACCTGTTTATAAAAGTAGTTGAAGTGACTGCGATATCCAAAACAAAAAGCGAATATTGGAATGTCTTTGTTTTAAGACTGTAGTTTACCTCATACGTTTTCTAAAGGCCTTAATGAGCATTAAAACGTACGCTATAACGCAATCAAGAGCTTTGAATACCCCAAGATTAAACCACCTTTTCAGGTTGTAAGGCAGAACCATCAGTCCTAAATCTGCAGATGTTGCCTGCATAACTCTGTTGGCTTATAGCGAGCAAACAGACAACCAACCGGTTCAGTCAACACGGTATTCATTCTGGGTTCCCGTTCTTCAACGGGACAGGCTGTAACGGCCTCACGAAGGCAAGCTATTTAGTGTAGTTTTATTCAATTCTTACAAATTCACTTCCAATTCCATCAGCATTGTTGTCAGAAATATTGAGTTTTTCGTTTTTGTAAATATTTATTATTCCAGTTTTCACAAACCCTAAATATTGTTCGTTTTCAGGAAATTGAATAAGTCTTTCCATTTTTCCAGAGTAAATAGACTCTTTCATAATTAACTCATAAGTTCCATTTGATATTTCAGTTCCATTTTCGGTTACTGAAAATTCATGGACCACATATAGGATGCTGAGCAAGTTATATAGGTATTGAATGATTGATAATCCTATCGGAATTATCAACGATTCAACACCCCAAAAACAACATTATGAGATAATTAAAAATTAAATAGTAACTTTAAAGAACTGGACTAGGGCTTTTCATAGGATACATTGTTGGCAACTGGCTTTTTATTCCGTTCTATATTTTGTTTGATGTTTTTAATTATTAAATAAGTTAGAATTATTGATGAAATCAGAAACGGAATACTTGTCCAAAAAGCTAATTCATAAAGTGAGTCATAATTCCAATTTCCAGAAGTCAGAAAATAAACTGAAACCCATAAAATTAAAATTCCGATTAAAGCAGTCAGGTTTTTAATCCTATTAATTTTTATAAACAGGCTAAAAATCAACAATATTTTTCCAATTAGAGATAAATGTCCGATTGACATAATATCATCATCAAAATTTCGATTTAACGTAAATCCGTAATTGTCTATTAAATTTGGAATACTCGCAAAATCAATTATTCCCATAATTCCAATTCCGTGTCCAGCTCCAATTATTATGAACGAATGAATTAGTATTGTAAAAATTTTGACTTTCTTAATTTCGTTCATTTTAGTTTGTTGTCAATTGGCTTTTTGTCAATTTTGTAATCCAAATTAGGTCAGTTATTCCAATTCCAATACTTCCAAAAGTTGCTATAAATTGTATTGGTGATTCCTTTCCATTGGCCAACAATATCATAATTAGAATAGGAATGAATCCAATTCCGATTTTTAAAATCAGATTTTGAGTTTTCAATTCCGTAAATCGAAGTAGGTATCCATTTAGAGTTGCTAAAATCAGTGCAGGAATTGGATATATAATTAACAAAAAGAAAATTTCTCCGTATTGCGTATTTTCATAAAATAATGGCGCAATCAAAATTCCGATTAAACAGAATAGGAATCCAATTATTATTATCGTTCGACGTTCCATTTGATTGATTTCAGCTTGTTGCCAACGTTTGGGTGTCGAGTAGGAAAAGGGAGTTTCACCCTTCCCCTCTCACAGAACCGTACGTGATAGTCTCCCATCATACGGCTCTTCTAATTTAATTTACAAAATATAAGCTCATCCTCTTTCAAGTTGGCAAATCATATTTTAAATTAGCTAACCCCTTTGCTCCACTCCCATTACAGGAGTTTCTTCACTACTACGAGTTAGTCCGCCACCTTACACTACATTGGTAATCATCTTGCAGTTGCTCTGCTTGATTTTTCCCTTTTACATTAATGTAAGGCTTCCTGCGTTCCATCCATAAGCCCAGATAAAAGTCATGCCCCCTATACGACGGTTGCCGAATAGCCAGTAAATAGGTTTCCGCTATCCTTGTCCCTGAGAACTCGACATTTCTCGGTTTTGGCAACATGTTTTGTCTTCTCGACGCTTCATCGGAAGGTTCGCTTTCGCTCATCTCTTTTATCAACACCTGACAGATCCAGTCTGCCTTTTCTTCTCTCGCTTCACACAAACAAATTACTTTGAATGCATTAGAGAAGTGGTTTAGAACCAGCTCCTACAAGCAGATTCTGGTGGGTCGGTTCCACCATCTTATAAATAGTTACGTGAGGTTTATGCCCCACTCACAGCACACGTCGAGTAGGCAAGGGGAATTTCACCCCGAGCCTCTCACAGAACCGTACGTGATAGTCTCCCATCATACGGCTCTTCTTATTCAATTTATACCTTTAATTCGAATAACCCAAATGCCAGTGGTAAAAGAGGCTGGGATATTGTTCCCGAACCCTGTCTAACCATTTATAGGCTTTTATCAAGTTAGTTCTATACCGTTTGTAACGATATCTAGCCCATCTTACCAATTTTATGCGTAGTACATAAAACACTTTGGATAAGCTGTAGCCACGGTATTTACCAAAGTAACGTATCCACCCTCGGAGTTTTGGGTTCAAGTGATGTGCTATGCCAACAATACTTTTACACTGCATTCTTGGGATTTCCATTTTCCTGATCTGTTCAAATACCCGTGATCTTGACTGGATGCTGATTGCACAATCAAAGCCCAAAAACAGTTTCCCTGTTTTCTTGGATTTTGAGGTGCGAGGCTGAAAAGTATATCCCAAGAAGTCAAACTTCACTTTTTCATACTTTTGTTGCCTTCTAAAATCCTTACAGTACACGATTTTCGTTTTCTCTGGGTGTAAGGTCAATCCACAATGCTCCACCCTTTCTTTGATTTCTTGTAGATTTTGCTCTGCCTGACTTTGTGTCGAACAATGGATGATAATATCATCGGCATAACGTACAAATTCAATAGAAGGGTTCAATCTTCCAAGCCAAACATCCAAGGTGTAATGCAAAAACAAATTGGCTAAGAGTGGGCTGATCACCCCACCTTGCGGTGTGCCTTTTGTTCTTGAAATAATTTCACCTCTTCGGGTTTGCAGTGGAGCTTTGAGCCATCTTTCAATGTATCGCAGCACCCACTTTTCATCCACGTGTTTGCCTAGCGCTTTAAGTAACTTGTCGTGGTCAATGTCATCAAAGAAATTCTTGATATCCAAGTCGATCACCCAATCGTATTTCCAACAGTTTGCACGAACCTGATCAAGTGCTTGATGAGCACTACGTTTTGGTCGATAACCATAGGAGTGTGGATGAAAGATCTTTTCCAGTCTTTCTTCTAGTTGATTCTTTATAACCGTTTGAGCTACTCTATCGCTAATGGTAGGAATCCCCAATTGACGGACAGAACCGTTTTTCTTAGGGATTTCAACTTGTAGGACTGGAGGTGGGAAATAGCTGCCCGAGGCTAAGCGGTTCCAGACTTTGTATAAGTGTCGATGTCTTTGTAGGTCGTACTGTGACATACTCAATTCATCTACCCCTGCACTTTTCCCTTTGCGCCTTACCTGTAGATAAGCTTCCCATACCATTTCTTTAGTAATAGGTAATGATTTTGTCTTCTCAAATTCAATCATCCTCTTGCGAGTTGTAAAAATTGATAAAACTGAATAAGTCAATCCCTTCGCTCCATTTCCATTACAGAAACTTCATCACTACTACAGACTGATCCGTCCCTGTGTCAAGCTTCGCTATTCTGCCTCTAGTTTGCGCTATTGTGCATTTCACTTTGCATCTTGGCACAGGTTCCCGAGTTCCGTAAATAAGCCCAAATACTGGTCATGCCTCCTAAATGACGCCTGCCGACCAGCCAATAAACAGGTGTCCGCTGGACTT
>Ga0207888_100200_pt1 | contig 33650 bp, 30 predicted proteins | sample LinPmetageLP43_FD_184055 | JGI IMG/M metagenome (GOLD analysis project Ga0207888, IMG submission 184055) | Marine viral communities from the Pacific Ocean - LP-43 (SPAdes) | ecosystem: Environmental > Aquatic > Marine > Oceanic | place: Pacific Ocean | collected 2010-08-27
TCGGCCGCATCAGCATAACAACGGTTTGAGCCCGAATCAGGCAGAGCAAAAATACTGGATTAACTATAAACCGGTGGCCAGTTTTTCTTGACCACTACATTCGTTTCTTTGTGACTGGATGCAGGTAATTAAAATTCCATAGCTTTGAACCACTAGAGGCTCTAACGCGCAACTGAAGCCCTCCACCATCAGAGAGAACATAGTCTTTTTCCTCTGGCTTAGCGTTTTTTATTTGAGTGTCGTTAAGCGGCGTCACAGCTCGTGGCATATCAATATCTCCAATCGTTGTATTCCTGGATTGTATGCCAATCGCTCAGGAATACAACCAGGAATACAAAAACGTTAGGCTCCCCTGGAATATCTTGAGATTAAATGAGAATCTAAAGTAGCTTGAGAGGCTCTATAAATGGGGCTTAAGACACAAAAAAGGGCGCTACTGGAGCGCCCTGATTTAATAATGTGGTGGAGCTGGCGGGAGTTGAACCCGCGTCCGCAATACCTACATCCTCGGTCCTACATGCTTAGTCAGTCATTTAGTTAATCAGTGTGACGCCGACTGACAGGCTTCACAACTGACGAGTCCGATTGGTTTTAACGCTTCAGCTCCGGACAAAGCCTCCACGCGAGTCTACATTAGTTTGAGCCATCCTGGTCCGGTCTCGCAGACAAAGCGCCGGGGGATGGGCTTAGCGGGTTATTAAGCCGCTAGAGCGTAGTTGTCGTCGTTTGCAACTATTAGGTTGAGGCTTTTTACGAGGCCTGCCTCACCTCGGCATGCACCTTGGGTTTCGTGTATCCCGTCGAATCCAGATCAGCCCCAAAGCTATTACTTACGTAACTTGTGTACTATAACTCAGACACCGCTTAAGTGCTATAAGTTCTGCACTCAAGCGGTTATTTATTGGACGTTAAGTCAGGTATTAGGCCGCCATATACAAAACTTTTTCAACCAGCTTGCGAATGCCCTCTTCGGCATCCGGCAGGTTTTCAGCCAGCATATAGGCCGGTGTGGTAACTAACTGGTGCTTGTCATCAACGACAATATCGCGAACACCACAGTTCACGTGCTCGCCACCCATTTTGTTAATGGCACTGGCCACTTCGCCGTCGTTACCAATGGTGACTTTCACACCTTTTCCGTATATGTGCGGCAACAAGACAGGGGAAATACACATATAGCCTGCTGGCTTCTTCGCCTCAACAAAGGCTTTACCAACTTTCAACACCTGGTCATTTACCGTCATATCAGCACCTTTAACGGCAAAATCGCAGAAGTTTTTGGCAACACCAAAACCGCCCGGCAATATCAACGCATCAAACTCAGACGAATCTAAGTCGGTTAAAGGTTTTACTTCACCGCGGGTAATGCGCGCCGCCTCTTCCAGAACATTGCGCTTATCACCGCTTTCCTCACCCTTAAGGTGGTTAATGGTGTGCATTTGTTCAATGTCTGGTGCAAAGCATTCGTAGCTGGCTCCCTGCTTTGCTATGTGCAATAAGGTTAATACAGCTTCGTTCACTTCGGCTCCGTCAAAAACACCGGAGCCGGATAAAATAACTGCTACTTTTTTCATAGTCGAAACCTCCTGTCCGCTACTTAAAATTCGCTTTAATCCAGTTCAATGTGCGCGTCGTTCTCGTCGCGCCACTTCCACTCATTCTCAAGTGTAGCGGTTGGTTGTAGCATGGCAAAATTTAACTGACGTATTGGCTCGGAAGACTTAATGCGAATAGGAAAGTCCGGATTCGCTAATGACGTTTTCGCCATAGCAAGCAAAGCATTAGGATAATGCCCCGCGACGTGCTCATAGTTTTTCTCGCTAATACCGCCGTTTACAATTAACGGAATGTCCGAAAACTCCTGCACAATATCGCCCAATGATTTATTACTTCCGCCTTTAAATGGCTTACGCATTACGTCCGTATCTGTTGTGTGAATGTAATCCACACCGGCTTTCTCCATGGCCTTGACCACTTTAATCATGGCGTCTTCGCCTTCCGGCCACTGATAATCAGAGTCCGTTACGGTAATCTGGCTTAAACGCACACCGACAATGAAGTCATCGCCCGCAGCGGATTTCGCAGCCTTAACCACTAATTCCAGAAAATGCATGCGTTTTGCCATGTCTCCGCCCCACTGGTCAGGGCGCTGGTTAAAGTAGTCACTTAAAAACTCATTCAGTAAGTACCCATTAGCTGCGTGCAACTCAACCCCGTCAAAACCCGCCTCTTTAGCCCGGTTTACGGAACCAACAAAACCGTTCATAACGGCATCAAAATCCGTTTCATCCATGGCTTTCACTTCGGGCCAGCCATCGGTTTTTCCATACAAGTCCAGCGGCTCACCTTTAGGCTTTATTTCGCTGGGCGCAATGGGTGTGTCTGTGTATTCATTATGCTGGAACTGAGCGCCAGCATGCATCAACTGCATAATAAACTTGCAGTCATGCTTGTGTACTCGTTCGACAATTTCTTTCCAGGCGTCGGTTTGTGGGGCGTCGGTAATGCCCGGCTGATTTTCATAGCCCTGACTTGCCTGCCGGTCTGTGTACACGCCCTCGCTGATGATCATGCTCCAGCCGCCTTTCGCGAAACGCTCGTAATACTCGCCCATTAACTCCGTTGGCTTGCCTTTCTTGTCGGCACTGGTTCGCGTCATGGGAGCCACAACAAAACGGTTCTCAAACTTGTGGCCTTTTAATTCAAAATCATCAAATGCTGAACTCATACGGAATTCCTTTTTCATCTAATACTGTTATATGACTTTGAGCATAATTACGCAGAATTCAAGGGGAATTGATCACTTTGTTGTTAAATCAGCTGAAAGTACAACCGCTGCTTTTTGCTTACGACCACCGTAGCCAAAGGCTTTGCTGAAGGTACTTATAGGCACCGGTAAATACTGACGTTCGGTAGGAGATTCCCAGGGTAAAGTGTCGTAATCGGGGTCGTTTATGTAGATAAAGTCATCGTCGGCCGCGCAAATTAAGACCCAATGCGGTGCCCTAATACCGTCAAACTGATAAGTAGAGATAAGCACCATAACCAGACAGCCCTGGCTTAAGTCCTCTTTTATTAACGTCACGTCATAGTCGCGTACAACAATGGGAACACCATGCTTTTCCAGGTAGGTCATATCGGCCTGCTGTATGCGCTGCATAACCGTTTTTTTCTGCTCCTGACGGACGGAATCCACAAATAATGGCTGGTCGGTATTGACCTCCACCCGAACTTTCAGGCCACGCTGAAACGCCGCCCGCGCAAGCCCATGAGGGCCGCAGCCACCGTGCCCGGAGGTCATATAAATGGTCGTCGCCTGACGCCAAATTTCCAGCTCTTCGGCTTGCGGGTCGCTACTGGGCCGGCCGAAGTAGTCCATAGCCATTAGCAAGCTTGCGGGGCCGCAGGTAAACTCCGTCGACTGGGTCAGCATAGGAACGTATTCTTCAGTTGCTCCCACGCCCGCATCTTCGCCCATTTCATAACGAGGCAATAGCTTTTGCAGCACCAGAGCGTCTGTCGATTGCGACGCAGAAGGCGGAAAGTAGGCTTCACGCAGCTCTATTGCCCGGAAGCCTTCGCTGTTCATCAGCTGTTGCCCTACGGTATTAGAGGTTGCTACCTCGGTACGTAAAAACAGGGAGTGCCGCTCATCGGCCAAGTCTTCTGCAGTTTGCAACAAACGGCGACCATAGCCATTACTGCGATGTTCCTTTTCGACAACCAAAGCATAGAGTCGAGCCAGATTTGTATTATTTCGGTACAGGACAACGGTATAACCAATGACCTTTTCGTTCAGCAGTAACACCTGAAAATCCGCACTAGGCGACTCAATAAACCGCCGAAAACTACGCTTACTGATCGCATCTTCGGGGAAAGTGACAGCTTCTAGTGCCGCTACAGCGTCTAAATGCTCATTACGTGCCGGTTGAATACTGGCCATAAAATAAAACCCCTTAATTTTACGCAGATTTTACGCCTAAAGACGCTTTCGGTATAGAGATTTTACGCCCTGCAGAATTAACCTTAGCAATAGAAAAAGTCGGTTCTTCGTATGAGGTTACAGTGAATCTAAAAGCAACGTTGCGCCTATTAACCTGGCCTATGATCTGGATTGCCTCAATTCAGTGTTTTTTTGGTTTGCTTTCGGTTTTTGTCTTTAGGGACAAAACCTTTACCGACTTTATTTATTCCTCTTTGCTCTGCCTTGTTCTCGCGCTCTTTCTATTCATACGCACTAATAACGGCGGGCAAAAGAAAATCTTTTTCCGCGAAGCCTTGGCGTTCGCTTCATTCACCTGGATTTTAATAGGCGTTCTGGGAGCATTACCCATTATGTCTGTTACCGGGGTTAGCTTTACCGACGCAGTATTTGAGTCGGTCAGCGCTATGACCACCACCGGTGCCACCATTCTCACCGGCCTTGATGAAATGCCCAAAAGCTTTTTACTGTACCGCCAGTTTCTGCAATGGATGGGCGGGCTCGGTATCGTGATTTTTGTAGTCGCCATTCTTCCCATGCTAAACGTGGGTGGCATGCGCCTGCTTAAGGCTGAAACTCCGGGTCCCATTAAAAATGAGAAGTTAGCACCACGTGTTGCGAGTACAAGCCGTTACCTCTGGTTAGTTTACCTGTGCCTGACAATAGGCTGTGCCGGCAGTTACTGGTTGGCCGGAATGTCTCCTTTCGATGCCATAGCTCATAGTCTGACGACCGTATCAACCGGCGGGTTTTCGCCCTACGACGCCAGTATGGGCCACTTTCAGCAACCAATTATTCTTATAGTTGCCGATGTGTTTATGATTCTGGGGGCTATCAGTTTTGCCTTGCACCATAAACTGTTTACAGCCAGAGCCATAAGTGGCTATTGGAAAGACGAGGAAACTCGCTGGTTTTTAATTGCATTGGCCGTTTTCAGCGTTATTCTTACCGCTCTGGCATTTAACGCTCAAACTCACCATTCCTTCGGGGAGTCTCTGAATCAGGCGGTTTTTCATGTCGTTTCCTTTATGACCAGTACCGGTTACGGTGCCGATGACCTTTCGGCGTGGCCTGCGGCTACTGCTGGCTTTTTAGTGGCTGCCAGTTACCTGGGCGGCTGCGCCGGGTCAACTGCCGGAGGCAACAAATTTATCCGTAATGTCATTACCTTACGCATCCTGAAACACCAAATGCTGCAGGCCATCCACCCGCGTGCCATTCTGAAAGTGGTGTATCAGGGAAAAGCGGTGACTAACGATGTGATTCAGGCGGTAATGAGCTTTATGCTAATGGTCGCAATTAGTTCCATGGTGCTTACCCTCATACTGATGCTGACCGGGCTGGATTTTTTCTCGGCATTTACCGCCGTTTCGGCGTGTCTGAACGTACTTGGTCCGGGTTTTGGCGAAGTTTCCAGTAACTTTATTCCGGTATCAGACACCGGAACCTGGGTACTGACGTTAGCAATGATTTTAGGACGCCTTGAATACTTTACTTTGCTAACATTGTTACTTCCTCAATTCTGGCGGGACTAGCACATGAGATTAGAACATGAGTAAACAGCCGTGGTTAGGTTACCTGGCGTCCGCTGCCATCACCGGCACTGCGGCGGGCCTTGCTTACCTGCTCGATCACTGGTTATTGCCCACCTCCGGCACGGTGCTCATTCTGCAACTGGCGGTGTTGCTTATTGCGTTTTTAACCAATTTTCGCGCGGCACTACTTGCCGTTGTTCTGGCCTTGCTGCTGTTTAATTTTTTATTTACAGAACCGCGCTATTCGCTGCACATGACTGACATAGACGAAATGGTTACTGCAATTGTATTTATTGCCGTGGGCGTTATTACCAGCCACTTAGTCACCTTGTTCAGAAACCAAAAAGAAAGCTTACGTCAGGCCCAGCTGCGCTCAAACATTCTGCTATCGGTTTCACACGATCTGAGAACCCCGCTGGCCAGCGTCATTGGCAATTTAAGTACATTGCAGGCGTATCAGGAACGCTTGCCCGAACAAGAACGAGCCGAGCTGTTACAGGGTGCGCTGGATGAAAGTGACCGCCTGCATCGTTATATCGAAAACTTGTTACAGGCCACACGACTGCAGCACGGCGAAATTCGTCTGACTCATGCAGTGCAGGATATTCGTCCGGTTATCAGTAAAACGCTTTCGCGCTTTGCTTCACAAGAACGGTTACTGGTTAAAGATAACCTGCAGCACGCTATGGTTGAGGTTCAGTCCTCGCTGCTGGAGCAGGCATTGTTTAATGTTATTGATAACGCGATGCGCTTTTCCGGCGAGACAGCGCCGGTTACTTTGTCACTGTCAGAAACCGACAAGTTCATTGTCATTGATATTAAAGATGAAGGCCCCGGCATAGAAACCAGTAAGCGCTCGCTTGTATTTAATGTTTTTTATTCGTCGCGCGAGAAAGACTCAGGCACTGGCGGAACCGGCCTGGGGCTGTCTGTTGCTAAAGGAATAATCGACATTCATAACGGCCAAATAAGTATTGAAGAAAGCTCTGATGGCTGCCTTGTCCGAATTAAATTACCACGCGCCAACATCACAGAGGAAGTCTCATGAATGCACAAGCCCGCACCGACGGCCCCCGCATTTTAGTCATTGATGACGAACCACAGATACGACGCTTTATGCGTGCCTCGCTCACCGCCGAAGGTTACACCTACCTGGAAGCGTCGACAGCCGGGCAAGGGATAAAGCAGATTACCAGCCAGAACCCGCATTTGGTTATTCTGGACTTAGGCCTGCCTGACGCTGACGGCTATCAGGTAATGCGACAGCTGCGCGAATGGAGCCAGGTGCCGGTATTGGTACTGACCGCACGTGACGACGAACTGCAGAAAGTGAAACTTCTGGAAGGTGGTGCTAACGACTACCTGACCAAACCCTTTGGTATTCGGGAGCTTATGGCGCGTATTCATGTTTTATTGCGCGACCTCTCCGATCAACAACCCACAACTGAAGCTCAGCTCAGTTTCGGCGAATTACTCATTGACCGCGAGCAACACAAAGTATTTCTGCAAAACGAAATGGTTAACTTGTCCCGTAAAGAATACGCCTTACTGGATTTCTTAGTTAGTCACCCGCAGAAACTCGTGACCCAGCAACAGTTGCTGGAGAAAATTTGGGGCCAAACACACCAGGAAGACACCCACTATTTGCGTATTTTTGTCAGCCAGGTGCGTAAAAAGCTCAAAGATGACCCGGCACAACCAAAGTATATAGAAACAGAACCCGGTGTCGGCTACCGGTTTATCGCAGAGAAATCCTGACACAATAAGGAGCCGCTTAAGCTACCTTTTCTGGCTTAAATCGTGTTAAACTTGCGCGCAAATTTTGCCAGTCGGGATTATTCTGTGAGCGATAAAAAACCTTCTCTAAGTTATAAAGACGCGGGCGTCGACATTGACGCTGGTAATGCATTGGTTGAACGTATTAAAGGCGTTACCAAGCGCACGCACCGGCCTGAAGTCATGGGGAACATTGGTGGGTTTGGCGCTCTGTGTGAAATTCCGGCGGGTTATAAACAACCGGTTCTGGTTTCGGGCACCGACGGTGTGGGTACCAAGCTGCGTTTAGCTATAGACCTTAAGCGTCATCGTGGTGTAGGTATCGACTTAGTTGCTATGTGCGTCAACGACCTTATTGTACAAGGCGCTGAGCCACTGTTTTTCCTTGACTACTACGCAACCGGCAAACTGGACGTTGACGTAGCAGCTGACGTGGTTGCCGGTATCGGCGACGGTTGTGAACAGTCGGGCTGTGCTCTTATTGGTGGCGAAACCGCAGAAATGCCGGGCATGTACGAAGGCGGCGATTATGACTTAGCCGGTTTCTGTACCGGTGTTGTTGAAAAGTCTGAAATTATAGACGGCACCAAAGTTGCCGACGGCGACGCCTTAATTGCTCTGGCCTCCAGCGGTCCTCACTCAAATGGTTATTCGCTTATTCGCAAAATTATTGAAGTCAGCGGTGCTGATTTAGAATCTCACTTACAAGGCAAAACACTGGCTGATCATTTATTAGAACCTACCCGCATATACGTTAAGTCGGTTCTGGAACTGATTAAACACGTGCCGGTACACGCGTTGTCACACATTACCGGCGGCGGCTTCTGGGAAAACATCCCTCGCGTACTGCCTAAAGGTAGTAAAGCCGTTATTGACGGCAATAGCTGGGACTGGCCGGTTATTTTTGACTGGTTAAAAGAAAACGGCAATGTCAGCATGAAAGAAATGTACCGCACCTTTAACTGTGGTGTGGGTATGGTCATCGCCGTACCTAACGAGCAAGCAGATAAAGCCATTCAAATTCTGACAGACGCCGGTGAAGACGCATGGAAAATTGGCCGTATTGCCAACGCGGCTGAAGGTGAAGAGCAAGTCGACATTCTGGCCGACGAGACTCACTAATGAAGCGTATTGTTGTACTAATTTCAGGCACCGGTAGTAATATGCAGGCCATTCAACAGGCCTGCGAAGATGGAAAAGTAGCCGGTGAAGTGGTTGCGGTTATTTCCAATAAAGCCTCGGCTAAAGGCTTAGAGAAAGCAGCTGCTAAAGGCATTGATACCGAGGTATTGAGTCATAAAGAGTTTGACTCTCGCGAGGCTTATGACGCCGAACTAAAATCGCTGATTGATAGTTACCAGCCCGATTTAGTGGTTCTGGCGGGCTTTATGCGCATTCTGACAGGTAATTTTACGCGCCATTATGAAGGCCGCATGTTCAACATTCACCCGTCTCTTCTGCCTAAATATAAAGGTGTGAATACGCACCAGCGCGCATTAGACGCGGGCGATACCGAACACGGCGTGAGTGTGCATTTTGTGACAGAAGAACTCGACGGTGGTCCCGTGGTATTGCAGGCCAAAGTGCCTATTTTTGAGGGCGACACAGTGGAAGAAGTTCAGGCTCGCGTGCACGAGCAGGAACACCGTATTTATCCGCTTGTGGTTAACTGGTTTTGTCAGAACAGGCTTAAACTGGAAGGCGGCCGCGTTACATTAGACGGCGAAGTCCTGGGCGCTAAAGGCTACGCAACCGAATAATTGCGTAGCCTGACATTTATGTCAGGTGAGGTATTGAACATTGAACCTGACATGAATGTCATATATGGTCCCCTCCCGTTTTGCAACGGCAACTCGTGGTAAATGTCGGGGCGCTCGCATATATACGGCCTGTTTATGGTGCGCGCTTTGCGCACCTGGCCTGGATGAACTCCGCACGACAACTGGCTTATCAGGCTAACGTACTTTATGTACGGACGTTCAACAGTCTCAGTTGTCGTCGGTTTACCCTATTTTACCATCCTGTTGACGTTTGCAACTCCCGGAAGGAATGAACCTTCGCTGTGCTCTTTTACTGAATGCTGTTAAGCAGCAGTCATCCGGTAATCTTCTTTATTCTTTAACATCGCCCAGATTATCCGGGCGTGCTTGTTAGCCAGTGCCACCGCTGCAACGTTGTTGCCTCTGCGTTTAGCGACATCCTGTGCCCAGAGGCTCAGCCTGTCGTGGCGCTGTTGTGCCACCCGCAGTGCCGAGCGGGCGCCATGCACCAGCAGTGTCCTGAGTTTGGTGTTCCCTTTTTTGGTAATACCGCCTAAACGGTCTTTACCGCCACTGCTGTTTTGCCGTGGTACCAGTCCCAGGTATTCCGACAGGTTGCGGCCGCGTTTAAATTCACTCACATCACCTATCAGTGCCAGCAGCGAGGTCGCTGTTATCGGTCCGATACCCGGCAGGGTCATCAGCCGCTGACTGTCTTCATTCCTTTCGGCCTGTGTCGCTAAGTGCTTATCCAGCGCTTTAACTTCTTCATCCACCGCTCGCAGCATCTGATAGAGCCGGTTGATGAGGTCCCGTGACTGAAGCGTCAGCGCATTGCTGTCGTCTTCCAGTACCTCCGGTACTCTCTGTAATATCGTACCGACTCGCTTCGGTAAAAGAATGCCGTATTCGGCCAGTTGCCCCCGCAACCTATTCGAGAACTGCGTTCTCGTCTGCACGAAGCCTTCCCGCTGATTGACCATCAATGCTAAGTCCTGCTGCTCAATGCTTTTCAGCCTGACCGTCTGACGGTTGGGTCGTGATGCCGCCTCGGCTATTGCCCGGGCGTCATTCGCATCGTTCTTCTCACCCTGCAGGTACGCTTTGACGAAACGCGGTGGCAACGCCACCGTTTTATAACCCAGCTTTTCACATTCGCGGCGCCAGTAATGACTCATGCCGCAGGACTCAACCGCTACTTCACAGTCATCCGTACGGCTCAGCGTCGCCAGCTTCGCTAACACTTTATTGCTGCGCAGTTTTTTATTAAAAACTTCCTGCTCATTTTCATCCAGCGCCAAAACCTGAATAAAATCCTTTGCCAAATCCAGGGCAATTCTGTTTACAATAGCCATTGGTCCTCTCCACTCCGTTCTATAGAATCTTCGAAACTCTATATTGGCACATTGCGATGCCGCTTAGGAGGGAGGGGACCATCTCATCAGGCTACATAAATGCCAGAGCAGATACATATCGTGTCAAACAAGCACTAGTTCACATAGACAAGCTTTTCAGTGACATGGTGGCCTGCTCGTCACCTTCTTTAAACTGCTGCATTTTAACCATGACGTAATTTAACTCCGGCGCAAACCAGAAAAAGGTCTGGCGCCGGTTATTATCCCTTATACGCCCAACTTTTATGGCGTTAACCTCACCATAAGGTAAAGATAATTGCTGGTCTCGCGCCAGCACCTCAAAACGGTATTCATCTTCTTGACCTTTTTCATCAACCACCTGGTACTTAAAAGTTTCAGAACCACTGGCCAAATCCACACGCAATTGTTCGGTCACATTGGCTTCATCAAATAAAGCGTCTTTCCAGTTCACATCCAGCATGCGCCCGGTATCCACATTGCGAACCTTTTTCTCATTCGGTTTAAATTCACCGTGAAAGGACTTGTCCGATCCGGTGCCGGATCTCATGTAAATAAACTCTCGAGGCTCCAGTCGGCTATTCTCCTCATCGACAATAAATACGGAACGAGCTTCACGGGTGTCCGACAAAATAAACCAGGAAATGTCCGACTTTGTCCGCAGTTGCCATTCGTCCTCAGGCGACACCTCAAGATAACGGTAACCTTCACCATATTCGCTGTCACCACGCGTGATCACATAGTCAGCCTGATACGGCTTCATTGATTGTTCGATGGGTTGCCCGGCGTTCTGCTGACTATCTGCAACAGCAATATTCATTGCCAAACCACTTAATAATACGCTGGATACCAGCCAACTGACGGTCCTTTTCACTTTCACTTCTCCCCTTCTGTTCACTACTGGACGTTTATATTGACAACAAAATTCAAACGCCCGTTCAATTTTTCCTTGAAAATATACTCCGGTTGATCTAACTTGCACAGTATCACTGGTCAGACCTCCAAGTCGGAGTATTACATTATGAGTATTGCACTTTGGATTGTCGCTACTGTTATAGTCGCGGCTGCATTAATCTACAAACGAGCCAGCCTGGCTATGTTCAGCGCTGGTCTGGTTATTATGTTCGCTATTGGCAGCGCAATTGACATTGTCGGCCCCGTGCTTTGGGCTATTTTGGCAATTGTTCTGGTTCCGCTTAATATAGCGCCAATTCGTTTAAACCTGCTGACTAAGCCTATTCTTAGCGCATATCGCAAAGTAATGCCAGAAATGTCTGATACTGAGCGCGACGCACTGGAAGCCGGTACGGTCTGGTGGGACGGCGATTTATTCAGTGGTGACCCTGACTGGTCAAAACTTCACAAGGTACCTAAAGCCGAGCTAACGGCTGAAGAAAAAGCCTTTTTAGAAGGCCCATGTGAAGAAGTCTGCAAAATGCTAGACGACTGGGAAGTGACCCACGAATTAACAGACATGCCTGAGCACGTCTGGCAGTATCTGAAAGACGAGAAATTCTTCGCCATGATCATCAAGAAAGAATACGGTGGTCTGGAGTTTTCTGCCTACGCACAGTCTCGTGTTCTACAGAAGCTTGCCGGTGTCAGCACCGTGCTGGCCTCAACCGTCGGCGTACCTAACTCATTAGGCCCGGGCGAATTGTTGCAGCATTATGGTACCAAAGAACAGCAAGACCATTACCTGCCACGCCTAGCCAGCGGTGACGAAATTCCCTGTTTCGCACTAACCAGCCCGGAAGCCGGTTCTGACGCAGGCGCTATTCCTGACTCAGGTGTGGTTTGTAAAGGTGAGTGGAACGGCGAAGAAATTGTCGGTATTAAACTGAATTTCAATAAGCGCTACATTACCTTAGCACCAGTAGCTACTGTTTTAGGTCTGGCATTTAAAATGTACGACCCTGACAACCTTATTGGTGAAGAAGAAGAGCTGGGTATTACCTGTGCGCTTATTCCTCGCGACACCAAAGGTGTTGAAATTGGTCGCCGTCACTTCCCGCTGAACGTGCCGTTCCAGAACGGTCCTATCCGCGGTAACGACGTCTTCGTTCCATTAGATTACATTATTGGTGGACAGAAAATGGCCGGTAAGGGCTGGCGTATGCTGGTTGAATGTCTGTCAGTCGGCCGTTCAATTACCTTGCCTTCAAACAGTGCCGGTGGCATTAAGCAAATGGCTCTGGCAACTGGTGCTTACTCACGCATCCGTCGTCAGTTCAAACTACCTATTGGTAAAATGGAAGGTGTTGAAGAGCCAATGGCTCGCATAGGTGGTAACGCGTACCTGATGGATGCGGTGACTATGTTATCCACCAAAGGTATTGATTTAGGCGAGAAGCCTGGCGTTATCGGTGCCATTGCGAAATACCACATGACTGAGAAGCTACGTGCTTGCATGGACGACGCTATGGACGTTCACGGTGGTAAAGGTATCTGTTTAGGACCGAATAACTATCTTGGTCGTGGTTACCAGGGTGTTCCGGTCGCCATTACAGTAGAAGGTGCCAACATTCTTACCCGCAGTATGATGATATACGGCCAGGGCGCTATCCGTTGCCACCCATTTGTTTTGAAAGAAATGGAAGCCTCGGCTGAAAAAGGCCCGGATGCCTTGAAGAAATTTGATAAAGCCGTGTTTGGTCATATTGGTTTTGCCATCAGCAACTTTGTTCGTTCACTGTTCTATGGTTTTGGTGGTCACCGCCTGAGCTCTGTTCCGGCTAGCGACGAAACCCGTAAATACTACCAGCAGATGAACCGCTTTAGTGCCAACATGGCGTTATTATCAGACATTGCTATGGGTAAACTGGGTGGTAGTCTTAAACGCAAGGAACGAGTTTCTGCGCGCTTAGGTGATATGCTCAGCTACCTGTACATCGGTTCTTGTGTATTGAAACGCTATCATGATCAGGGTCGCATTAAAGAAGACTTACCATTAGTTCACTGGGCTATGCAGGACACTCTGCATAAGTTACAGGAAGCACAGCTGGAAATGCTGGCGAACTTTGGTGGTGTTGGTAGCTTCATGCGCGCCGTTATGTATCCGTTAGGTCGTATTGCTAAACGTCCTACAGATAAAAACGATCATGAAATTGCCCGTATGCTTATGTCACCAAACGACGTCCGTACGCGTTTAGGCGAAGGCCAGTTCCTTAGCCCTGAAGGTCACTTCGGTTTCCTTGAAGAAACCCTGAAAAACGTGATTGCCTCAGAGCCACTGTACGACAAAGTTTGTAAAGCAGCCGGTAAACGCTTCAGCTTTACTCAATTAGACCAGCTGGCCGCTAAAGGTAAAGAGCTGGGCGTATTGAGTGACGACGAAGTTGCTCTGCTTGAGCGCACGGAAGTCGGTCGCCTGCGTACCATTAACGTAGATGACTTTGCTCCGGAAGATTTATTAGCCGGTCAGGCAGCATTCGATTATGCCCTGAAAAACCTTAAGAAAGACGAAGCTGCATAACAGCTGAAGGTTAACCTGCAAACGGCGCCCCTGATTTCAGCGGCGCCGTTTTTTTATGCTAGAATCCTGCGCTGGTCTAAAACTTATAATAAAGGCGCGAGTTATGCAGTCTCCCAATAATGACTATAACGCGACCAGCAAACGAGGCTGGTTTACCCGTTTTCTCGACGGCGTTGAGTGGCTTGGTAACTTGTTACCCCACCCCATTACCCTATTCGCCGTTTTCTGCTTATTCATTATTTTCATTAGTGGCATCGCTGCTTATTTTGGTGTCAGCGCAGTAGACCCCAGAGATGGTGAAACCGTTATCAAAGCGGTCAGCTTACTGAATGCTGAGGGAATACAGCGCATTGTCACTAACCTGGTCACCAACTTTACCGGCTTCACGCCTCTAGGTACGGTTTTGGTTGCTCTTTTAGGGGTTGGTGTTGCTGAGCGCTCGGGCTTAATTTCTGCGGCTATGCGGGGGCTGGTCATGAAAGCTCCGCCGCGCCTGGTAACTGTAACCATTGTCTTTGCCGGTGTCATTTCTAACACCGCAGCCGAGCTGGGCTATGTTGTACTGGTACCACTTGCTGCCATGATTTTCTACGGCCTGGGGCGTCACCCGTTAGCCGGTTTGTCGGCCGCTTTTGCCGGGGTTTCCGCAGGCTACAGTGCCAACCTGCTCATTGGTACAGTAGACCCTTTACTGTCGGGTATTACCGAAGAAGCCGCTAAAATTATTGACCCAGCCTATACCGTTGGCGCAGAAGCCAATTGGTATTTTATGATGGTCAGTACCTTCTTAATTGCCATTATGGGCGCGTTGATAACCGACAAAATTGTCGAACCTAAACTCGGTAAATACAACAAAGACGAAGCCTCTATTGATTTGTCCGATCAATCCTCAATGGACCCTCTGAACAAACAGGAAAAACGAGGATTAATTTACGCCGGGTTAAGCGTTCTGGTTCTTGCCGGTATTCTGGCATTAACCGTTGTACCTGAGTGGGGTATTTTACGTCACCCGGAAACCGGTGATGTTAAAGGTTCGCCGTTCCTGAAAGGCGTGGTTGTTTACATCTTCTTCTTTTTCGCCATTCCCGGCTTCGTCTATGGTCGCACGGTTGAGACCATGCGAAACGATCGCGATGTTATCGATGCGATGTCGCACAGCATGAGCACTATGGGCATGTATATTGTGCTGGTATTTTTTGCGGCTCAATTCGTTAACTTCTTTAAATGGACGAATTTCGGGACTATTTTTGCCATTAATGGCGCGGAGTTTCTGACCAATATTGGCATGACCGGACCTATCATTTTCTTGTTCTTCATTATGGTCTGTGGCTTCGTTAACCTGATGCTGGGCTCGGCTTCTGCGCAGTGGGCTATTACCGCTCCTATTTTTGTGCCGATGCTGATGCTGGTTGGCTACTCACCAGAAGTAATTCAGGCGGCATACCGCATTGGAGATTCAGTCACCAACGTTATTACCCCAATGATGAGTTACTTTGGCTTAATATTGGCCGTTGCGGCTCGTTACAAGAAGGATTTAGGTATTGGCACTCTCGTTGCCATGATGTTGCCCTATTCCATGTTCTTCTTTGTTGGTTGGTCGATGCTTTTCTTCCTTTGGGTCTTTGTCTTTGGATTCCCTGTAGGACCAGCCGCACCGACTTATTATAACTAAAAAGCTTATTCCGGCCGGCGCATTACGCGGTATGCAATTACTGCGAGTAAGCCGGCCACACCAATGACCCAGGCCATGGCGTAATCAGTAAAGGAGCCTGCCTGACTCACCCCGGCAGAAACCAAACCCGCAATTAAAAACTGTAAGCTACCGGTTACGGCAGACGCCGAACCTGCGCGCTCTTTCTGTTCAGCCAAAGCCCCAGCCATAGCATTTGGGAAAACCATGCCTAAAGTCGAAATATAGGCAAATAACGGCAGCAATATTCCCCAGAAGCCGGCATTAAAATACGCCATAACGCACATTACAATGGACACCACTGCCAACACCGGTAAGGAAAAATTAAGGATTTTGCGTGAGGAGTGGTACTTTAGTAACCAGCCATTAAGCTGCGAAAAGCCAATAATACCAATAGCGTTTAATCCAAACAGCCAACTGTAGTGCATGGGCTCAAGGCCAAAAACCTCAATAAACATCTTCGGTGAGCCGGTGATGTAGGCAAACAACCCCGACTGAGCAATAGCCCCCGTTAATGAGTAACGCAGAAAAGAAGGGTCTCGCAAAACCGCCCAGTAAGTGCTGCCCGTATTTCGCATACGCACGTCGTAGCGGCGCCCGCGGGTTTCCGGCAACACAAAGTGGATAGTCACGGCGGAGGCAACACCTAAACCGGCGACAATTAAGAATAGAGCGCGCCATCCCATCCATTCGGTTACATAGGCACCAAACAGAGGTGCCAGAATAGGCGCAACTCCCATTACCAGTATCAGGAATGAAAACACACGAGCCGAAGCCTGCGGGGTATACAAATCACGCACCACAGCCCTTGCAATAACGATACCGGCACAAGCCCCTATCGCCTGCAGAAAACGTAAAGCAATAAGCCACTGAATATCCGGCGCAAAAGCACAGCCAATGGATGTCACCACGTATATAGCCAAACCGATATACAGCGGGTTCTTACGCCCAAATTTATCGGTCGCCGTACCATACAATAACTGGCCAATAAAAAGCCCAAAGAAAAAAGCCGTCAGCGACAGTTCAACATGATGTGTATCGGTCGCATAGTCCGACGCAATAGCGCTGAAAGCAGGGAGATACATATCAATGGAGAGTGGCGCAAAGGCCGTCAATAACGCCAGAATAACAACTATAAAATCGAATCTGGCGTTATCGGAAACAGGGGCTGGCTCGAATGATCGAACCATTATTTATCTCCCACAGGAACATACGACTGCGTGGCAAATTCTTGCGGACGCTTCAGAACCTCCTGCTCTCTGGCATAATCTACCAGTGACTGAGCATAATCTATTCCCGTATTGCGGGCACGTCCGCGCTCACTGACTCGATAAAAGGTGTCATAACCGTCCTGACCGCCTGCAATAAAGCTGTTTGTCACCATCACGTAGGTGGCTCTGGCGGTCATTGGCTGCCAACTCTTACTGCCTTTATCCCACACTTGCAGGTTAGACACGCGGCTGCCTTTTTCTTTAGTTAAGTCCACCGAGTAACGAATACCGGCACCATAGGGGTAAGCTCGAGTTGAACCACCATCAGAAATAGAATAAGCCAGCGCTTCTTCCATTGCCTGTTTGAACTCAGAGCCGCTCAGTTCCAGCTTAACCAGAGTATTCGCAAAAGGCAGTACATTGAAAGCGTCGCCCACGGTAAAGTCCCCCTGACTAATACCAGAGCGGACACCACCACCATTTTGAATAGCAAAGTCGGCTTCCGGCACTGAGTTCAGGAAAGCTTCAGCAACCAGACGATGAGCACCAGAACTCATAATGTCAGCACAACCATCGCGTCTCGGCAAGTCAATTTCCTGACTGCAAATTTGCTGTGGCGCCTGCGCCAGCACTTCGGCAGAAAACTCTTCAACTTTGCCTTGATACTCCTGCAACATGCTTTGCAGCTCAGCGTCAGGTTCAACAAAGCTGAAGACTTCACTTTCTTCCAGTGCGGTTTTAATCGGCTCGTAAGTTGTCACAATGCCGTCGCTGACCTGAATGTCTTCACTCAGAAGATAATGCGGACGCCCGCCGCACTCTGCAATTTTGTCACCTTCAAATACGGCCTGCATCTCGCCAACTACCAATGAATATTGATAAGCATGGCCAATACAAACTTTGTCGCCGTCGGCATTGGTCAGTTCGGTTGGATAAGGCCCGTCAGACTCCATACCAAAATCACTGAAATCGCCTAACAGCGTATGCGAATCACCACCAATAACAATATCCACGCCTGGCAACTGCTGCACCAGCTCTTTGTCCCGCTCGTATTGAATGTGCGTCAGCAGCACTATTTTCTCGATACCCTGCTGTTGAACTTCCGCGATATACTTGCGCGCTGTTTCCAGCTCGTCTAAAAACTCAGTCGATTCATCCGGCTGTGATGATTTCTTGGTTTTACTGGCAATATCCAGACCAATAATGGCTATTTCTTCACCGCCTCGCTCAACTATTGTGTAGGGCTGGAACATTTCCCATTCGCGGTTCGGAGTTAACGGCGATTCACCAACTTTGGGTTTTATATTAGCTCCGAGCTTTACGGTAGGACAGCTTTCAGTCCCCAGTGCCTGCAGGAACTCGGCCAGGCCGGCGTCACCGGTGTCAAATTCATGGTTACCAATAGTGAAGGCATCGAAACAGACGTTGTTCATCATGCGGGCGTCGGCTTCACTACCAAACAAAGTGAAATATAAACTGCCTGTCAGAGCGTCACCGGCATGCAATGTCAGCACATTTTCGTTAGCCGCGCGGAGCTTTTTAATTTGCGCGCCTACACGCGGGAAACCGCCGGCTTCAACTTGCCACTCCTGCTCTCCCCACACTAAGGTTTGCCGCTTAGCATCCAAATTAGAATGGTGGTCATCAATGTGTAGCAACGTCAACCGAAACTCATTGCTTTCAGGCTCCTGCGGAGCAGATGCGCAACTGATTAATAATGCAGAAACAGTGACAGCAGCCACACCCCGAACTATGCGTTTTAGATTAAACTCGCCTGTTTTCACCAGCTGTTCCTTTTAGTCTTTTATCAAACCAATTTCACGTAAGCGCTGCATTAGATAGTCATCAGCCGTAATAGGTTCATCTCGCTGAGGATTTTCATCCGAAATACAGCTTTCCAGCGGTGTGATCATCACATCCGGATTAAAATGTAAAAAGAAAGGTATTGAGTAACGCGATTTTTCATTAAATGGTGCCGGCGGATTAACCACCCGATGCGTTGTCGATGGCAGCACATGATTCGTTAAGCGCTGCATCATGTCACCCACGTTACAAATAATAGCACCTTCAATAATCGTTACCGGCACCCAGGTGCCGTCTTTCGCCAGCACTTCTAATCCCGGTTCACGCGACCCCACCAATAGTGTCAGAACGTTGATGTCTTCATGCGCACCGGCACGAACCGATGGCGTATCTTCATCAATAATAGGTGGATAGTGTAAAGGCCGCAAAATTGAATTGCCGTTATTCACTTTATTGCGGAAAAAGTCTTTCGGCTGACCCAAATAAACTGACAGAGCTTCCAGCACCTGATTACCAAGGTTATCCAAAGCCGCATAAATAGCCAGCATATCGTCTTTAAATTTAGGCAACTCTTGTGGCCAGACGTTTGGCAATAGCTGCGAGTACGGCGGCTCGCCTTCAATTTCACGACCCACATGCCAGAACTCCTTTAAGTCGACATGTTTGGCGTCTTTAGCCACTTCAGTACCAAAGGGCGTGTAGCCTCTGGCGCCGCCCTGACCCGGGCGGTGATATTGTTTTTTTACATCTTCAGGCAATGCAAACAGTTCACGACAGGTATCCAGTGCCCGCTCAATAAGCGCAGTATCGACGCCGTGCTGAGTTAAGGCAATAAAACCGTATTTTTCGTAACCATTACCGACATCTTGAGTAAAAGCATCAAAATCATTCTGATAACGGCGCATATCAACGTGCGGGATAGACTGCATGGTGAATTCCAACTTCCTGAAAGAGCTTAGTGAATAGGCCGTTATTGTATGAATTTTCGGGTTAAATCACAAGTTAGCAAGGAGCCGCTTAACCGGGTTAAAGCCTTTACGGTGTATAGGACAAGGCCCGTATTTTTCTAATAATTCCAGATGTTTGGGTGTACCATAAGCTTTGTGTTTATCAAATTCATACTGTGGGTACAATTCATGCCACTTTAGCATCTGTCTGTCCCGCTCCACTTTCGCTAAAATTGAGGCGGCAGCAATGCACTGTTCGCTGGCATCGCCGCCAACAATGGCTTTTGCCGGTACATTCAACTCCGGAACCCGATTACCGTCCACCAGCACCATATCAGGCTTGACCGGCAGCGCTTCCACAGCTCGCTGCATGGCTTTCATCGACGCCCAGAGAATATTAATGGCTTCTATTTCGTCGGGGTCAGACTGAGCAATAGCCCAGTAAAGTGCCTTTTCTTTTATTTCCAGACTCAGTTTTTCACGCTTCTTCTCGCTCAGTTTTTTTGAGTCGTTAAGCCCTTCAATGGGATTGTCCGGATCTAAAATGACAGCCGCTGCCACAACCGGCCCGGCAATAGGCCCACGACCCGCTTCATCTGTACCACAAATCATTGACACTTTTTCACCTTGTTCGCTTTGTTCCACCTTACAATAATGGTTATGATACCTGCGCATAATAATTAGACCAATAAAATAACAACCAGGGGTTTCACCATGGCTCAATCTCCACAACCAGACCGTTCGCAAAAGGATAAGCCAGACAGTCTGTTAAATCGCCTTCTAGATGGCGTTGAAAAGGTCGGTAATAAACTGCCCGATCCGGCCGTCATGTTCTTTGGCTTATTAATCATTGTCTGGGTCATGTCGTGGCTGTTGTCCGGCGTGAGTTTTGATGAGAAGCACCCGCTTACGGGTGACTCTATTGGCGTCATCAACTTATTAAGCGGCACCGAATTTGCGGCTTTTCTTGCCAATATGGTTGATACCTTTATGGGTTTTGCACCCCTGGGTGTTGTGCTGGTAGCTATGCTGGGTGTGGGTGTAGCCGAACGCTCGGGCTTTATTAATGTTGCCATAAAACTCATGTTGAACGTTACGCCGAAAATGTTGCTGACGCCGGTTTTGATTCTGGTTGCTATAGTCAGCCATACGGCAGTTGATGCCGGCTACGTTCTGGTTATTCCTTTAGGTGGTGTAATTTTCTACGCGGCCGGCAGACATCCGCTGGCGGGTATTGCTGCAGCCTTTGCTGGTGTTTCCGGCGGTTTCAGTGCCAACTTCGTACCTTCGGCTATCGATCCGTTGTTGCAGGGCTTTACTGAAAGCGCCGCACAAATTATTGACGCCGACATGCAGTTAAATCCACTGAATAACTATTACTTTACAGCCGCTTCGTCAATTGTCGTTGTTGCCATTGGTTGGTTCCTGACGGACAAAGTGGTTGAGCCCCGTTTACGCGGTGCCGAAATTGATGGTGACGCCGAAGATATGCCTGCGCTAGACGACGTCTCCCCACGTGATCGCAAAGCGTTTTATGCTGGCGTAATCACCATGGCCGTAGGTTTGGCTCTGTTGTATTTCTCAGCAACGGCTGAAAATACTCCTTTGGCTGACCCGGCAACCGGTGAATTGGCATCTTACTCAGCACCTCTTATGGGTATGATTGTACCGCTCATTTTCTTACTGTTTATTATTCCGGGTATTGTTCACGGCTATGTTTCCGGTAACTTTACCAACTCGCAGGATGTTATCGGCGCAATGACTAAGTCAATGGAAGGCATGGCCTACTATATGGTTATGGCGTTCTTCTGTGCCTTATTCATAAAAGCGTTCGGAGATTCACAGCTCGGCACTTTAATATCCGTTAAAGGCGCTAACTTCCTGGCCAGCTTAGAGCTGTCTGGTGGGGTTACTATGGTCGGCATCGTTTTCTTAGTAGCCTTTATTAACTTATTCGTAGGTTCAGCATCGGCTAAATGGGCCCTGATATCCCCTATTTTTGTGCCTATGCTAATGCAGTTAGGCTATTCACCCGACTTAACCCAGGCGGCGTATCGTGTCGGTGATTCATCCAGTAATATTATTACGCCACTACTGCCTTACTTCCCGCTGGTCGTTCTTTATTGCCAACGCTATGTTAAAGGCACAGGCATAGGTACTTTAGTAGCAATGATGCTGCCCTATACTGTAGCGCTCTTAATACTATGGTCAGCCTTCCTTATCCTCTACTGGACTCTTGGCTTTCCTCTGGGTATCCAGGCAAATTACGTTTACCCTGCGGGCTAAATATCCGAATTTAAACTCGTATGAAAAACCAGTGAGTCACCTTAAGAAAGGTGGCTCACCGCATTTACGACATTCGTCGCACCTTCATCTATCTCTTCTATCAAGCTTTTCACTTTTTCAATTTGCTCTTTTCCGCGCTTTGCCATTTCCTGAATATCGTCAATAGACAACGAGATAGCTTCTGAAACTTCTGAACTGCGCTGCATAACGCCCGATATCTCGCTTGTTGCCTGCGTCGTTCTGGTTGCCAAATTTCTTACTTCGTCAGCAACCACAGCAAACCCACGCCCATGCTCACCCGCTCTAGCCGCTTCAATCGCCGCATTTAATGCCAGAAGATTTGTTTGTTCAGCTAGTGCGTTAATGGTTTTGACAATGTCTTCAATACTAACGGCTTGCTCTTGTAACTGCTCAATAATATCGTCGGTTTTCTGGCTTTTAGTCAGAATTTCATTAGAGGTTTCCACAGAGACATCAATAGAGGCTTTACCGTCTTTCACTATCATCGCCGTTTGCTGAGACGTCGAATACGCAATTTCTGCAGCTTCTGTGGTTTGCTGGGCTTTTAACACTTGCTCCGTCACGTCGCTGGCAAACTTAATGATTTTTACAACTCGACCATTACTATCAAAAATTGGGTTGTAACTGGCTTCCAGCCAAATCGGTTGCCCGTGCTTGCTGACACGCTTAAAACGTCCGGTTTTAAACTCACCTTTACCAAGTTCTCGCCAAAAACCCGGATTTTCATCGTAAAAGCTTTGCTCACAAAACAGCTTATGGTGCTTGCCGGTAATATCGCTGAGCGAGTAACCCAAAGTGTTCAGAAAGTTATCATTTGCCCAGGTAATGACTCCGTCAGGTGAAAACTCGATAGTCGCCATTGACTTATTAATTGCCGTATTAATGGCGGTTTGCTGCTCTAAGGCGGTGACTTCGTCAGTGACATCACTGGCAATTTTCGTAATGAAAACAACCTCGCTTTTCTCGTTTTTAACAGGAAAGTACGTCGCTTCTAACCAAATAATGTCGCCATTACTGCGAATGCGCTTAAATCGCTCATGCTGCGACTTACCCTCTGCCAGCTGCTGCCAAAAATTTCGATACGCCTGAGAAGATGAATAACTCGGTTCACAAAACATTTTGTGATGTTTAGAGATAACATCATCGAGACCATATCCCATGGTTTCCAGAAACTGGTTATTGGCATTTAAAACATAGCCCTGAGGGGTAAAGTCAATACGCGCAACATTACTGTCAATGGCATTCATTAACTGTTTATATTGCGACAGCTCTTCAGTGGTTTTAGCGAGCTGGTGTTTCGTTTTAGCGCAAAGCATTAAGGTATTCCTACAACAAACAAAGAACTTTTGAATGCGATAGTTTACGCTTTGCTGGTCTAATCAGATCAAAAAAAGATCTATTTTAGAGTAAATACTTACCAATACTTGATCTGTATCAAATTCGCTAAAGCCGGCATTAAGAACTCCATGCCGGGTTCCAGGTAACTTCCCAAATATGACCGTCCGGATCTTTGAAGAAACCGCCGTAGCCACCCCAAAATAAGTCTTTAGCCTCATGAAGAATGGTTGCTCCTGCCAATTTAGCCTCATTCATAACTGCATCAACTTCAGAGTGGGAACTGACATTATGGCTCAGCAGCACCTCATTAGCATTTTTAGCGACATCAACACCCATTTCAGCAGCAATGCTTTTACGCGGCCACAAAGCCAACCTCAAACCACTAGGCAGTTTAAAGAAAGCAACGGCACCGTTTTCAATGTCCTCACCGACAATGCCCTTCGTTTCCCAGCCTAAACCGTCCTGATAAAAAGCAAGTGCGCGCTTTAAGTCATCGACTCCCAGCGTAATAACACTGATACTTGGGTTCATAGAATCTTACTGCCTCAAAAGTTAAACTCTTACTTTAATTAACGCTTAAGTGATGGTCAAAGTATGGACGCAACATTGCTGGAACATTATAAAAATACCGACTACTGGTTTGTTGTGAATGGCCAAAAAATGACTTTATCGGTAGGTAGCACCAATAGCGACTTTAATACACTCTGTCATGACTTAAACTGCAAAACAGGGGCCTTTATTACCGCTTTTAACCCTCAAAGTCGGCAGTTAACCTTTGACGAGAATTGCGAAAGGAACCAACAGTTAGAAGCTGAATTAGTGGGTTTTAAAGGCATTCGATACTTTTACGGAGTAGGTCAAGACCGCAGTTTCCAATGGCCAGCCGAAAAAAGCTTTATGGTTTTAGGGTTGAGTCAACAAACAGTCATTGACCTTGCCCGCCGATATCAGCAGAATGCCTTTCTCTGGATTGAACACCAACAAGCTGCAGTGCTCATCGACGTATGAGTTAAGGGGGGCACCATGCCATCACACCATAGCCGCTGATAAACTCGCGTTTATCTACGCCCTTATTGCCGTTTTATTATGGTCGACGGTCGCTACGGCGTTTAAAATCACACTAGAGTACATGACGCCATTACAAATGGTAACAGCCGCCAGTGTCGTTTCCTTTGCTATTCTAAGCCTAGTCTGTGTGATTCAGAGAAAGTCTCACTTGTTGCTGCTTGAGCTGCGGAAAATGCCCTTGTACTACGTACTAATGGGGCTTATTAACCCTCTTATTTACTATTTAGTGCTTTTTCAAGCTTATAAACTGCTACCTGCCTCCGAAGCTCAGCCCCTGAATTACACATGGGCAATAGCACTCAGTATTATGGCCGCCCTGTTTCTAAAGCAGCATATTCGTCGCCGCGACTGGGTCGCCTGCGCACTGGGTTATTTTGGAGTGCTAGTTATAGCGACCCGCGGTGACTTATTAGGGCTAAGCTTTAGCAACCCCTGGGGTGTTTTACTAGCCTTAATATCAACCTTCCTGTGGGCAGGATACTGGATACTCAACACCCGACGTAATGCAGATTCAGTCGTTAGCCTGGTCTTGTCCTTTGGCCTAGCATTGCCAATTCTAATTATTGCCAGCTTTGTCTGGAGCGACTGGTCGAACATACCCTGGCAAGGCTGGGCAGCTGTCAGTTATGTCGGATTATTTGAAATGGGTATTACCTTTCTGTTTTGGCTAAAGGCCATGAAAACAGCCACCAACACCGCACTTATCAGCAACTTAATTTTTATTTCGCCCTTTATCTCGCTGTTGCTGCTCTCGGTCGTGATTGGCGAAACCATTTACCCAAGTACGCTAGTTGGGCTTATGCTTATTATTTTCGGACTGTTAGTTCAACGTATTCACATTCGACGTAAGCTTAAGCCATAGCCTTATCCACAATCTCATCAGCAGCTTCTTTGTCATCTTTATCCGGCGACGGACCATCACCGGCACCATTTTCTCCCGGAGCTAAAGCAAGCTCTGTCAGTAATGGAAAATGATCTGACCCAAAACCCGGTAAACGAGTCATTGAAACCAGTGCAAAATGGTGGCTATGAAAAATATGATCGAGCGGCCAGCGAGCAAACCAATAGTCCGCGTGGAAAGTGTTAAACATACCCCGTCCCACGCGCGGGTCTAATAAACCACTTAGCTTTCGAAAAAGCAGTGTCGTTCTCGACCAGGCCACATCGTTCAAGTCGCCAGTGACTATAGTCGGATGCTTCTCGGGCTCTACGTGTTTCGCAACTAACAGGAGTTCACCATCACGCTCCTCCGACTCCTCATTTTCCGTTGGACTCGGCGGCGCCGGATGCACAAAGTGCGCTTTCACTTTCTGCCCTGTCGGTAACTCAATAAAACAATGTATCGATGGCTTATCGTCTTCAATTAGGTATTCAATGCTAATGTCAGATAACGGCAGCCGAGAATAGAGATGCATACCATAGAGATTATCCAAAGGTACTTTAACCGTATGAGGGTAGTTCTCTTCAATAGCCTCTAACTGCTCCCCCCACCATCCATCAGACTCAAGCGTTACCAGAACATCCGGCGTATAGTCCCGAACCAACTTAATAAGGCCATCACTGTTACGGTTAGGCGTCAGTACATTCGCCGTCATAATTCTAAGCCGAGCCCCTGCCTCGCCTACATCAACCGCTTTCACTTCTTTCGGGAATAAAGCCGTATAAGGCACCACCCACCACAGCTGACAAACAAGACAACCAATAATCAGCCCCATAGCCACCGCAGTGACCGACGTCCAGTCACGTATAACCACAAAGCCAACTATCAACAGCACACTTAGCACCACCGAAAGCTGTAACCTGGGAAAATCTAACCCGCGAATCCACCAAACCTGCGACCACGACAACGGCGCTAACGTCAGTACCGCCAGTAATATCGCTAAAGAAAGGTAAATAATTTCAAACATCTTGGCTCTCTATGCTTCTCAGATAAGAAAACCATAGCACAGCTGTAGAAAATAAGGGGAAAGGAAGGTTAAAGTCTTAGTAAACGAGGCTCCGCGGGCATTGTGTGTAGCGCTAAGAGTTAAGGCCCGCTGATACAGGAGTGTCGAAGGCCATGGATGGCCTTCGTCAAGCCCTCATGGATGAGCTCGTTGCGTCTCCTGTATCAGCGGGCCTTAGCTCCAAGCGGAGCACTATGTCCGCGGAGCCTTGCCGTTATCTCAGACCATGTTAACCAGCATGCTGGTTGGGTCTTCGAGGTATTCCTGCCAGAGCTTGTTGAAGCGAGCAATGGTGCCGCCGTCGATAATACGATGGTCGCCTGACCAGCTTACCGTCATTATCTTACGAGCTACCACGTTGCCGCTTTCGTCAAAACGCGGTAATTCCTGCACTTTACCTAAGGCAACAATAGCTGCTTCCGGCTTATTAATGATAGGTGTTGCCACCGTACCGCCAATAACGCCAATATTTGAAATGCTGATGGTACCGCCTTTCATATCGGCCTGCGGCAACTTACCTTCGCGCGATGCCTGAGTCAGACGAGTCACTTCATTGGCTACATCGATGATGCTTTTGTTTTGTACCTGTTTTACGTTAGGTACTAACAGGCCAATTTTGGTGTCAACGGCCATACCAATGTTGTGATCATCAAAATAAGTGATCTCAGTACAATCTTCATTTACCTGCGCATTCATCACAGGGAATTCTTTCAGTGCCAGCGACAGAGCTTTGATAAAGAATGGCATGACAGTTAAACGAATGCCCTTCTCTTTGTATTGCTCTTTTAGCTTTTCACGCAATGCGATTAAGTCAGTAACATCAAACTCATCGGCGTAAGTAAAATGCGGAATCGTACTGACCGAGCTCATCATTTGCTTAGCCATGGCTGCTTTCACACCGCGGATAGCTTCGGTACGAGTACCACCGCTAGCAGCAGCTTTTTGCGGTTGCTGACTATCGCTTGATACCGCTGACTTCTGCTCACCCGATTTAAAGGCTTCAATATCTTGCTTCAGAACCCGGCCTTTTTTACCTGAACCTGGTACTTCAGCAATGTTAATATCGCTCTCACGTGCCAAACGACGCACTGCCGGGCTGGCAACTGCTTTGCCCTGACGCGCTTTCGCTGGTGGCTCCGCTTCTGCTTTGGATGCAGATGGCGAAGTCTTAGAATCGGGGTCAACATGACTCTGCGGTGCATTTGAACCCGATTCTTGAGCGCCACCCGCAGGCTTCAACGCAAACAACGGCTTATGTACCTCCGCAATATCACCTTTTTTGTGATACAGCTTGACCACGGTGCCATCGTCTTTAGCCGGAATTTCAACCGTTGCTTTGTCCGTCATGACTTCAACAACCGGCTGATCTTCTTTAACTTCGTCGCCTTCAGACACCAGCCATTCAACGATTTCGCACTCAACAATACCTTCGCCAATATCAGGCAAAATAAAGTCGGTTGTATCACCGCTGCTTGAGGTTTGTTTTTCCTCTGTTTTCGGTTCTTCTTTTTTAGTCGGCTCGCTTTCTTTAGCAGGCGCCTCATCAGAAGATCCGTCAGCTGGCTTAATGGCAAATAACGGTTCGTGAACCTTGGCAATATCACCTTTTTGGTAATACAGTTTTTCCACAATGCCGTCGTCTTTGGCCGGGATCTCAACCATAGCTTTGTCAGTCATGACCTCAACTACGGGTTGGTCTTCTTTAACTTCGTCACCTTCGGCAACCAGCCACTCAACGATTTCGCACTCTACGATCCCTTCGCCGATATCGGGCAGAATAAAGTCTTTACTCATGTCGATGGGTCCTTAGTAGTTCATTGAGCGTTTGATCGCTTCATAAATCTTCAAGTGATCAGCCATGTACTCTTTTTCGTGACACAGCGGATACGGTACGTCGATACCGCACACTCGGCCAATTGGTGATTCCAGGTACAGGAAGCATTTGTCCTGAACGGTTGCCGCAATTTCGCTGGCGAAGCCACCGGTAATCGGTGCTTCCTGAGTGATCACCAAACGACCGGTTTTTAAAACAGATTGTGTAACAGTTTCAACATCCCATGGAGAAATAGTACGCAAGTCAATGACTTCGCATGAAACGCCGTCTTCTTCAGACTTTTCCACCGCTTTTTCAATCATTTCCATCTGCGCGCCCCAGCCAAGAACGGTAATATCTTTACCTTCTTTAACTACCTCGGCTTTGCCTAATGGAATAGTATATTCTTCTTCCGGAACATCGCCTGTCGACGCGCGGTACAACCGCTTCGGTTCCATAAATAACACCGGGTTTTTATCAAAAATAGCGCTCAGCAATAACCCTTTTGCTTCGTACGGGTTACGCGGGGTCACTATTTTAATACCCGGCGTATGCGCAAAGTAAGCTTCCGGAGACTGCGAGTGGTAATGACCACCGGCGATACCACCACCGTACGGGGTACGAATAGTTAAACCACCAACGTTAAATTCATTACCTGAACGATAACGGAACTTGGCCGTTTCATTCACAATTTGGTCAAACGCCGGGAAGATGTAGTCGCCGAACTGAATTTCGGCAATGGCATAGCTGCCTTGTGACGCCAGGCCATTGGCAAAACCAATAATCCCCTGCTCTACCAGTGGAGTATTAAAGTTACGGTGCTTGCCGTATTTTTCAGTCAAGCCTGAAGTGGCGCGGAATACACCACCAAAGCCACCGGTATCTTCACCAAAACTGTATACGTTGTCATGCTTAGCCATCGCCAGGTCTAGCGCGCTGTTGATGGCCTGTAGTAAATTCATTTTAGCCATTAGTCCAGTCTCCCCGACGTTTTACTATAGGCATCCGGGTATTTACGGATGTGCTCTTTCAACTCGTCTAACTGCTCTTTCAGCATGTCAGTCGGTTCGTCGTAAACATCATTGATCAGCTCATCAATGTGCGGGACCGGCACTTTTTCTGACTCTTTTAACGCCGCCAGAACTTTCGCCTTAACTTCAGCATGATGTTCTTCAACGTGGTCTTTATCCAACCAGCCTTCGTTCATCATCCACTTTTGTAAACGCTCAAGCGGATCTTTCGCCTGCCAACCCGCTTCTTCATCACGCGTACGGTAACCAGTAGGGTCATCCGAGGTCGAGTGACCAGACATGCGGTAAGACATGGCTTCAATTAAAACAGGTTCGTTTTCTTCTACAGCCAGACGACGAGCTTCCTGTGTCGCTTTGAGTACAGCGAAAACATCGTTACCGTCTATGCGTATGGTTTTCATGCCATAGCCTATACCACGCGGGGCAATACCGTCACCGGCATACTGTTCGCCTTGCGCCGGTGTAGAAATAGCGTAACCATTATTACGGCAGAAGAAGATGACTGGCACTTTATAAACCGATGCCATATTCAGAGCCGCGTGGAAATCACCTTCAGAGGCAGCACCTTCACCGAAGTAACAGATAGTGCACTTCTCGGTTTTATCCATTTTCTGACCAAACGCATAACCTGTTGCCTGTGGAATTTGTGTTCCCAACGGCGAAGAAATAGTCATAAAGTTTAAGTCAGCACAACCGTAGTGAACCGGCATTTGGCGACCTTTACCTAAGTCTTTTTCGTTCGAAAACAGCTGATTCATAAACTGTTCAACGGTAAAGCCACGGTAAGCTAATGCGCCCTGCTCACGATATTGGCCCATGATCATATCACCAGCATCCAGCGCGGCGGCAGACGCCACACTCTCGGCTTCCTCACCTCGTGAAGCCAGGTAAAAACTGATACGGCCCTGACGCTGTGCGGCAATCATGCGTTCATCAAGAATACGGATAAATTGCATGGTGTCGTGAATTTTCACGATCAGCTCTTTATCGTACTCCGGCATGTCCGCATCTTTATGAAAACTGCCATCTTCTTTTAAGATTTGCAGCATTGGAATTGTGACTGAGTCTTTATCAAACCATTTCGGTTTCGTCACAATTTCTGTGTCGTGTTTTTTATCCTTGACCATAACCTTCTCTTTCGGTTTTAAGCTGGGTTGGAAATTGCCGCTACTTTACCTTTACGTAAAGTGACATGCAAACCACTCCCTAATGAAAACTGAGTGCGCTAAGTGTAAATAGAAACGAACAGTCTTAACAAAGTTCGGTAACTTAGGCTCAATAATTTCAGACTAAATCGAGCGACTCTGTGGGTACTCTAACCACAGTTAACAACGCCCGGTGCCCCAGCGCCACTTTGGCATTAGGGAAAATAATATGTTCGCCGTCATGCTGCGCGTAACATGCCTTGTCACCGTCTCTGGCCAGTAGCTCCCCTTTATTAAAAGAGGTGAAGTTAGCCACATCATCCGCAAAGTTTAGCTCAAAGTCAGGTTGTGTGCGGTTTATGGTTTGAGCTTCCTTAAACACATAGTGTTGTTCTGGTTCAAAGGGACCAAAATCCAGCTCAGTTTGCGAAATTAAGTCGCGCAAGGTGGTTTCCGCTGCGGCAAACTTAGCCCTGTCATTTTCGCCAAATGGACGGACTTTACCCAGCTCAACGGTAAATGCATGAGCATTAAACTGACGTGCGCTAAAATACGAAAATGTCGTTGTCGGTGCCTGGTTCAATAATACCGTATCCACACCACAAGCCAGCAAAAACTGAAGCTGTTGGCGACTGTAAGGTGCGCCGTGAGTAAACGGATAAACGGCAAATTTCTCGCGTTTAGAGTCACGGATGGCAGTATGTAAGTCGTAATGAAAACGTTCGCGGGAACCTTCCGGAGCCGATTGGTAGAAGCGCTCTACATAGTTTTCCATCTTTGCTGCACGCTCGCGTTCTTTATTTTGCGTACTGCCTTTACCATGCTCGCCACTAAACAGGCGGTTCATATTTTCTTCAACAAACCGCTCGCCTTTGTTTATTGAGGCCGGATTTGCAATTAAAAACAGCGTTCGGTGCGTTACTGTCTGCTTTTCATCAATAATGTCATTAATGATATCCCGGCATATTTCAATAGGAGCCGTTTCATTTCCATGCACCGCACAGGATAACACAATATCCTTGTGTCCCGGGCTAGCCGGTGAAACTTCTAACACACCGCTATCCCAGACCGACAGTTTTGTGCCATTGCTCAATGTTAAGTTATAACTCTCGTCACAACCCCACTCATGTTCACGAGTCCAGGCCAGAAAATCAGAAAATACCTTATTCACAACCTTCTCCTATTATTTTTTTCCCGGCACATAGCCTTTCGTTGCCAACAATTCACGTAACACCCGTGAACGATATTCACGACGATAAAGCACGGCGACGACCACAGCGCTTGAAGCAATTAAGATGACGGGATGCAGAAACCAGGATAAATATGCCAAAGCAAAATAATATGTACGCAGACCCTTATTGTACTCATGTCCGGACTGATCCAGTACTTTTGCCGCGTGCATAGCAAAACGCCGACGCTCTTCTTCTGGTTTATTGCCCTGATGATACTCAACAGAAGCTCCCAGAAGAACAGACACAAAACCGAACTGACGAATAGACCAGGTAAACTTAAAAAAGGCGTAGATAAAGATAATGGCTAACACCGACAGCTTGAACTGCACCAAAATAGAACTGGTATCTGGACTCATCGGAATTTCATTTAGCACTAACACCACTTCATCGGCATGCGCTAAGACCGTAATAACACCAGCCAGAACTAAAATGGTAGAGGAAGCAAAGAAGGTTACAGTACGCTCGACATTACCAATAAGTGACGCGTCAGCAACTTGATTCTCTTTGTGCATGACAGTGGTAAACCAGTCAATTCTTAACGAGCACAAAATACTCGACAGACAATGCGTGGTTCGGGCTCGCTTGCGGGCAAACAATGAATAGCCTATCCAGCAGAAAAAGAAAAATAGCAATGCGGCAAGATCAAGAAGCGACAGCAACATGTCAGCGTTTCCTCTGGAGTTTTCGGTTATTAATAATTTAACAGTTTAGAATAGTTAGTTTACCAGTTTATGACGAACCATACGATAAAGCCGGAGACTTAGCTCCGGCTTTCTTTCATTTGCTCAGACACTTAGTAGTGTTCCAGTGCCTCTTTAGTACTCATGTCTTTAGGTTCAGGCGGTGTTGCCAGCCCATACCAGGACAACATGGTGCGCAGCCCTCGCTTAGTATCAGCCAAAATCAAGTACAGGCAAGGTATTAACAGCAAGGTAATAATCGTTGCGAAAATAATACCGAAGGCCAGCGATATTGCCATTGGTATCACTATCTTAGCCTGCAGACTCTTCTCCAGCACTATCGGAAGCAAACCGAAGAAAGTCGTTAACGAGGTTAAGGTTATTGCGCGGAAGCGGCGACAACCGGCATCCAGCACCGCTTTACGCAAATCCGTCCCCATCTCCCGGGCTCGGTTAACGTAATCAACCATGACCAGACTGTCGTTCACCACAACCCCGGCTAACGCGATAATACCAAACAAGCTCAAAATGCTGACCGGCATACCAATAACCCAGTGGCCAATAACCGCACCAATCATACCGAAAGGTATCACCGACATAATAATTAATGGCTGGCTATAGGATTTCAGCGGAATAGCCATTAACGCATAGACAGCAAACATTGCCAGCAGACCACCAATTGCCAGCGAGCCCGTTGCTTCAGCTTCGTCCTGAGTAGCGCCCTGCAATTGAAAGCTAACGCTTGGGTACTTATCCAGAATTGGCTGAATTTTCTCTTCACGCACCTCTTTGACGACCCGGAAAGGCTCGACTTTGTCTTTGTCGGCACGCGCACGAACATTCACAGAGCGCTGGCGGTCAATACGGGTAATGGTGCTGTAGCCTTCGGCAAATTCAATATCTGCCAACTCAGTAAACGGAATTTCAGAACCATCCGCTGCGCGCAGCTTCATATCCTGTAAATTGCCAACCGACTCACGCTGGTCACGAGGATAGCGAACCATCACTTTAATTTCCTCGTCGCCTCGTTGTATACGCTGTGCCTCGGCACCGTAAAATGCGTAGCGTACCTGCGTTGCCAATTCAGCCAGATTAATCCCCATAGCTGTCGCTAAAGGCTTAGTCTGCAGCAAAATCTCTTCTTTACCGTCACCAAAGGTATCTTCAATATCGAACACACCGTCGTAGTCAGCCAGTTCCAATTTCAACTCATCAGCTGCGGCTTTCAGTTCGTCCAGGTCTTCACCCACTAACTGAAATTCAATATCAAAGCCACTACCGCCGCTCATGCTTCCCTGAAAATTAAGAGCTCGCACTCCGGCCAGTTCAGGAACAGCTTCACGCCACTGGTTCACAATTTCAAACCCGTCTATCTGGCGATCTTCACCTTTTTTCAATTCAACAAAAACAGTACCAGCAGTATTACCGTCCATCCAGATATTGGTATGGCGGACAACAGCTTCGCCATCCTCTTCTTTTATTCTACTGTTTACTGCGTTGAGTGATTTTTCAACACTGTTCAGAACTTCAATGGTACG
>Ga0207888_100205_pt1 | contig 33424 bp, 32 predicted proteins | sample LinPmetageLP43_FD_184055 | JGI IMG/M metagenome (GOLD analysis project Ga0207888, IMG submission 184055) | Marine viral communities from the Pacific Ocean - LP-43 (SPAdes) | ecosystem: Environmental > Aquatic > Marine > Oceanic | place: Pacific Ocean | collected 2010-08-27
ATTACTCCTACTAACACAGCTAGAGCCAGGTTGTGCAAAATAACAGTGATCACCGCCACAATAATTACAAGGAAGACATCCTTTTTAGGTACTTTATTTATAATTTTTAAACTCACCCATTCAAAGGTTCCTATTGCCACCATAATCATAACTCCTACCAGTGCCGCCATAGGTACTTTTTCGATTACCGGAGCTCCAAACAAAACAATAATCAGGATGGTAAGTGCTGCAATAATACCCGAAAGTCTCGCGCGAGATCCTGCTGAAAGGTTTACCAAAGTTTGAGCGATCATAGGGCACCCTCCCATTCCAAAGAAAAAGCCATTCAACATATTAGAACTTCCTTGTGCAATACACTCCCGGTTACCATTTCCTTTAGTTTCTGTGATCTCATCAACTAAGTTTAAGGTTAACAAACCTTCGGTAAGCCCTACAGCTGCCATCACCATAGAATAGGGTGCGATAATCTTTAAAGTTTCAAAAGAAATAGGAATTTCAGGAATGTGAAATGGAGGAAAACCACCGCTTACAGAAGCGATATCTTTTACTGTTTTGGTGTCAATCCCTAAGAAATAAACCAAAAGAAAAACCACAACAATTGCTACTAAAGAAGAAGGAACTGCTTTGGTTAATTTCGGTAAAAAGATCACAATTGCAATCGTCAAAGCTACCAGTCCGGCCATAATCAATAAAGGCGTTCCGGTCAGCCAGGAAACTTCACCATTTACAATGGTTTTAAACTGCTTGATCTGAGACATGAAAATCACAATTGCCAGACCGTTTACAAACCCAAACATCACCGGATGTGGGACCAGCCTGATAAATTTTCCCAGCTTAAAAAGTCCTATAAAAATCTGGATAACTCCCGCTAAAGCAACAGCCGCCAACACGTATTCCAGTCCGTTAGAATTCATCAAGGCTATCAGGGTAATAACAGTAGCACCTGCTCCCCCGGAGATCATTCCCGGTCTTCCACCAAAAATTGCTGTGATCAATCCTGCTATAAAAGAAGCATATAAGCCCATCAATGGCGGAAAGCCAGCCAGGATAGCAAAAGATAACGACTCGGGTATCATCGTCATCGCAACAGTCAAACCTGCTAATACTTCTGTTTTATAATTAACCTTTTGAGTGAGATCAAATAAGTTGAATACTTTTTTCATAAAGGTAGTTTAATGCCTAGTGCTTCGGTTTTTAGGTCTTTACGCGTTAAGTGGATTAAAAAAACAAGAGCAAACTACCTCGGGGCAGGCCCACGAGGCATTTGTTAGAAACAAATTTTCAATTTCGCGGCAAGCCTCAGGGGTAGTAAACCCTTTGGCAGTGCCATTAAAAACTGAACGTATTGGAATTTAGCTTGTTAACATCCTTCTCAATTTGGCTGCAAAAATAGCTTTTTTAATCAGAAAGCAAAGCGATAAACCTGCTCATTAGCACTCAGAAGTAAAGGTTTACATCAGCTAATTTCACTACAAGGATTTCGCTATCAGATCAGGTCTGTTTCAGTTCAAAATCTCGTTAAACTTATACTAATGCAGATTGGTGGAGTTGCCAGCCTGTATCAATGTCTTATTTTCGTATAAAATGAATACTTATGAAAGCACACTTATATTTACTAGCCGGCTTATTAGTTCTGGGTAGTTGTAAAAACGATACCAAAGTCTCTGAAGATGAAAAAGAAGAACTTGCAGACAATGGACCGGTTACTGTACAAACTACTGTTGGTCCTTTGGAACTTCCTGCTCCCTTTACCTCAGAGTCCGTGACCAAACAAAGCAAGGTCGTTAATTGGCCTGCTGGGAAAACCCCTATTGCTGCTGAAGGGTTTAAAGTAGAGCGTTTTGCAGATTCTTTAAAGCATCCTCGCTGGACCTATGTAGCTCCTAATAACGACATTTTTGTTGCAGAATCTAATACTAAAGACAGCGCCAACCGAATCACATTATTACGCGATACAGACGAGGATGGAAAAATAGATGAACGCTTTGTTTTTAAGGATAAATTGAATCAAAACTTCGGAATGCTGGTTCTTGGTGATTTTTTCTACATCGCTAATACAGATGGACTTTATCGCTTTCCCTATACCGAAGGGCAAACCAAATTAGAAGGTGAAGGAGAAAAAATAGTAGAACTTTCTGCTAGTGGTTACAACAACCACTGGACGCGAAATATCATCACGAACGAAGCTGGCGATAAGATTTACATCTCTGTAGGTTCTGCAAGTAATGTAGGGGAACAAGGAATGGAGAAAGAAGAACGCCGCGCGAATATTCTAGAGGTTAATCCGGACGGAAGCGGAGAAATGGTTTATGCTTCTGGTTTGAGAAACCCTGTAGGTATGGACTGGAATCCGGTTACTGGTGATCTTTGGACTGCTGTTAACGAGCGTGACGAGTTGGGCAATAATCTGGTTCCTGATTATGCTACAAGTGTAAAAAAAGGCGGCTGGTATGGATGGCCTTATAGCTACTATGGTCAAATCAATGACCCAAGATGGGATGAAGATCCGCATCAGGATTTGGTAGACAAAGCAATTATTCCAGATGTGCCTTTAGGACCACATACAGCCTCATTAGGTTTTACCTTTTATACTGCAGATCAATTTCCTCAGATGTATCAAAACGGAGCATTTGTTGGGCAACACGGTTCTTGGAATCGCGAACCGTTCTCAGGCTACAAAGTGGTTTTCATTCCCTTTGAAAATGGGATTCCAAAAGAACCTGTTGATTTCCTAACCGGCTTTGTTCCTGATGAAAATGGAAATGAAGTTTACGGTCGCCCTGTTGCAACTACAGTTGCTCCAGATGGCTCTCTTTTAGTTAACGATGATGACGGCGGAGTGATCTGGCGTGTATCTGTAAAATAATATATGGGCAACTATATTTTAAGTTTTCTGCTGTTACTTTCTTGTTTTGCTTATGCTCAAGAACCGGTAACAGCAGATTCTGTTTTAGTACGCAACACATTAGGAGAAGTCATCCTGACTTCTACCCCTATTCAAGATAAATTGCAGCGCATTCCGGCGGCTGTAAACCTTATCAATGCTGAAGACCTACAGCGCGGCACACCACTTTCAATAGCTAACGAGATCAATAAAAATCCCGGAATTCAAATGCAACAGGGTGCCTTAAACACCAGCCGCATAAGCATACGCGGATTGGGCGCGCGCAGCCAGTATTCTACAAACCGTGTCAAAGCCTATATCGAAGGCATACCGCTTACTACAGGTGAAGGCGAGACTACTTTAGAAGATCTGGACCTCAACCTGATCGAGCGTCTCGAAATTATTAAAGGTCCAGCTTCCAGCAGCTATGGTGCTGGTTTAGGAGGGGCGATCAATATTTCAGTCATCAAACCCCAAAAAACCACTGTCAGCATCAACGGACTCACGGGTTCATACGGCTTGCTAAAAAGTGGAGCAACAGCGGCTTTAGCTTCTGCCAAAACAAAGGGGTTTATCAGCTATAATCATTTAGAGAAAGACGGATATCGGGAAAACAGCAACTACAATAGAAATACGTATACAGCTTATGCGAAAACAGCTTTAAACGCCGTCAGTTCGCTTAGCTTTTTCGGGAACTACACGCGTTTAAAAGCTTTCATACCCAGCTCTGTCAATAAGGAAACTTTAATCAATAGTCCTCAAAATGCTGCATTCACCTGGGGACAAGCTCAGGGATACGAATCCTATGATAAAGCCTTAGCCGGTATTTCATATTCTTGGAATTTTAGTGAAAATAATTTGTGGCAAACCAGTGTTTTTGGAAACTACCGCGATGGCTATGAGCCCCGCCCCTTTGATATTTTAGATGAAGAATCCTTTGCTTTTGGGATTAGAAGCAATCTAAAATCGCAGTTTACGATTTTTAATATTCCTGCGAAAAGCAGCATAGGTGTTGAGTATTTTGATGAAAACTACAAAGCCCAGCTCTTTGAAAATTTATACGAAGACAATTCCGGTAACGGAAGTTTGCAAGGTGCTCGCTTTAGCAATCAGGAGCAAGACCGAAAATACCTCAACCTTTTTGCACAAATAAGTCTGCAGCTTACTCAACGCCTTAAAGCAGATCTGGGGCTCAACTATAATCACAGTAGATATATTTTAGATGATTATCTAAATAAATCTGACACAGATAATAGTGGAGTATACACCTACCCAAGAATCTTTTTGCCGCAAGCTGGCTTGTCTTATGAAGTAGCGACTGATAAGTTTTTGTATGCTACGGTTAGCAGAGGTTTTTCGCTTCCTACTGTTGCAGAGACTTTAACTCCCGAAGGCGCCATAAACCCTGAGATCAAACCCGAAACCGGAGTGAATTATGAACTGGGTTTAAAAGCGCAATGGCTTGATAAAAGCCTGTATACCGAGTTGGCTTTGTATACCGTGCAAGTAAATGATTTGTTGGTTGCTGAACGTGTGGGCAATGACCAATATGTAGGACGGAATGCCGGAGCTACTGATCACAACGGAATAGAAGTATTGGTGAATTACAGAACTCATCTTACTACAAACTGGATGATTCAGCCGTATGGATCTCTAGCTTTAAACGATTATTCTTTTGATGAATTTACCGATAACGACATCAATTATAACGGGAACGACTTGACCGGAGTTGCCGACAAAGTAATCAACCTTGGTCTGGATCTGAAGTATAAAAACAGATATTCATTCCATATCAATTACAGACATAATGGAAACATTCCACTGGATGATGCCAACACGATCTATAGTGATTCGTACAAGCTCGTCAATCTAAGAACCGATTACACTTTTAATTTTTTGAATAAGCTACAAGCTGCTGCTTATGCTGGGGTCAACAATGTGTTTGACACCGCTTATGCAGCGCAGGTGTTACCTAATGCAACCGGTTTTGGCGGGGCTGCTCCTCGTTATTATTACCCGGGAGAACCTATTAATTTTTACGTGGGATTGAATTTTAATTTGAATTGATTCAGAATAAGTAGAAGTTACTAATTGTCTTCGGGAAGTGAAGTTTCTTGCTCTTCAAACTTTTTGAGTTCGGCTCTAAAATCGCCACTTAACTTCATCAAGGCATCCAGAAGATCCAATTGACGCTCGGGTAACAACAAATCTCCCGGTAATTGCATCGCATCACAATATTCAAAAAACAAACTCTGATAATAGGGTTCTATTTGCAATTGACGATTTAAGAATTTTTGATCAAAATAATCATCTGTGGCAAACAGTATTTGATACTGCTCGTAGGTTATGGGAGCATATTCTTTTTGCTGCTTAGAAGGGTCTTTTTTAAACAACCCTATAAATCGCTTCGCCAGCATAATAAAATCGATCCCGTTACTGGTATATTTAGGTCTGTACTCCTGCGGGCTTTGTTTGACATCATTACGCACCAACTCATTTACTTGCTCATTGTATTCAGTCTGATCAAATTTTTTCTCTTTTGGTGCTTCGGTAAGACGTACTTCAGCAAGTTCATTTAAACTTTCACTGAGTTCCACCACCCAGACTTTCTCCAGTTGATATTTTTCAACCGTAAAAAATTGTGTTTCCATAAAAGGCGCGCTAAACACTAAAGAATCATTGAGCCGTGCGGCAATACTAAAATCCCCGGCATCTGTAGTAACCGTACTCTTATTCTGAGTCCTGTTCTCCACTAAAACACCCGGAACGCGTTTGTCGCCTGCATAGACCTTCCCCGTTGTATTCTGAGCAAATACTGAAGTGCAAACAGCTAAAAAACAAATTGTAAAAAAGATCTTAATACTCATAAGTGTGTTTAGGTTGTACAAAGTACTTTTAATTTAAAGTTTCTTGCGACAACTTATGAAACTCTTTACTTCGTTTTAACAGATAATCTAAAAATCGTATTTGATTTTTCTTTTGCAGCAAACGCGCATCTACTTGCTGACTCTCACAATAGTCAAAAAACATACCTTCTTCTTTGGCGCTAATTTCTAATTGATTTCTCAATAGATTTTTATCAAAAAAAGCATCGGTTTTAAAAAAAGCTACCAGTTCTTCTAACTCAAGGATTCTAAATTGGACAGGGGAATTATCTGTTTTTTCATTTTTATTACTTTTTATTTTTTTCCATAATTTTCTACCAATTGTCTTGAAATTAATACCCAAAGTTGAAGGCCCAGGACGATACAAAAACCGATTTTTTTGTATATCCTTCTGTAGCCAGGTGTTGAAATTCTTATCGTATTCCACCACACTGAATTCTTTGATTTTTGAAGTGGTGCTTGTAAGTCGCACTTCATCTAATTGATTCAAAACTTCTTTAAGCTCTACCACCCACTTCTCTTCAAGCTGATACGGCTGCACTTTAAATTTTTGAGTCCCAAAAAACGAAGCGCTAAAAATGAGAGAGTCTCCTACTGCTGCAGCGATTTCAAAATTCCCCCACTTATCTGTAGATACCATTTTATCTTGAGTAGTATTAATGATAAGTACACCTTCTTTAGTCTTATCCTCAGCATATACTTTACCCGCAGTAGTCTGAGAATGGATTTTAATTCCGAAGAAAATAATGAAAAGGCAACTGAAAATTCTTGGCATAAACTAGAGCTGTGCTTAAAAGACCCGAGTTTTACGCCTGCGTTGCATCAATTTATACCCGCACAGCGTCTGGCACCAGGCCGGTATAATCACCTCCATTACGTATTACATCTCGCACTATAGAAGAAGATATATAACTTTTACCCGAAGAAGTCAATAAAAAAACAGTCTCTATTTGAGACAGCTTTCTATTCGTATGTGCGATTGCTTTCTCAAACTCAAAATCACCCGGATTGCGTAAACCTCTCAAGATAAACCCGGAATCTGTAGCATTACAAAAATCAACTGTCAGCCCTTTATAAGTCATTACTTTTATCTTGGGCTCATCTTTAAATGACTCTTTCAAAAAATGCTCGCGCTGCTCCAGGCTGAACATATATTTCTTATCTGCATTCACACCTATAGCCAGAATGATCTCATCAAAAAGTTTGAGTCCGCGCTCTATAATATCATAATGACCTAAAGTAAGTGGATCAAAAGATCCGGGAAATACAGCACGTTTCATAGTTAGTTTTTCAAGGTTGAAAATGAAATATAAAAATACAAATTATAGCTGGCTTTTAGGTTTCACCTAGTACAACTCTGACTTCATATTTTGCATTTCTTACTTGGAGATCGCTTGCTGAATAACATTGTCAAACAAATCGGATAAATTGATACCGGCTACCTTTGCCTGCTGCGGGATAATACTCGCCGGACTCAACCCCGGAGTGGTATTTACCTCTAAGAAATGCGGTTCGCCCTTATGAAAAATAAACTCTGCACGCGTAAGTCCTTTTAGCTTCAATAGTTTAAAAACCTTTTCTGCCTCGCGTTGAACCGCTTCTGTTTGTTCTGGTGAGATTCGGGCAGGTGTGATCTCCTGACTCTTCCCTTCGTATTTGGCTTGATAATCAAAGAAATCATTCTCGCTAACAATTTCAGTTACCGGCAATGCCATTACCTTACCTTGATAATTGATCACACCTACAGAAACTTCGGTACCCTCTAAGAAGGATTCAATAATAATTTCATCATCTTCTTTAAAAGAAACTGCAATTGCCCCTTCAAGTTCTTCTTCTTCATAAACCTTAGAAACCCCAAAACTACTACCCGCTTTATTGGCTTTCACAAAACACGGCAACCCCACCTTCTCAACAATTTCTGAAGTATTGATCGCATCACCTGTATTCAACAGATAGTTTGTAGCCGTTTTTATACCATAGGCCTTCAAAACACTGATGCAGTCTCGTTTATTAAAAGTAAGTGCTGCTTCATAATAATTACAAGCAGTTTGCGGAATACCAAGTAAGTTGAAATAAGCCTGCAGAATACCATCCTCTCCAGGCGTACCGTGAATGGAATTAAACACACAGTCAAAGGTGATTTTAGTTCCTTCAACATGTATCGAAAAATCGTGTTTATCAACAGGAATGGGTTTATGGTCGGCGTGCTTACAAAACCAACCCTCTTTTAAAATATGAATGGGATAAACCGCATATTTTGAAGCATCAAGATGTTTGCAAACCGTATTTCCGCTCAATATAGAGATATTCACCTCACTGGAATATCCACCCATTACGACTGCAATATTTTTTTTTGACATAGTAAAACAGAAAGCTTAACGTTACGTATTTAGAAAGTCTGGCAAAATTGCTCAAATCTTTCAGTAAATCACCTTGCAGGCAAACCTACGAGGTATTTAAATGAAACAATTTTTTAATTTCGAGGCAAGCCCCGAAACATTTAAACTTCGATTATCGAGTAAATTTTAAAACAAGATAATTTTCAACTCATTCAACCCTCGATTATCGAGTAAACAAGGCTTCAAAGAACGTTATTTTTAGAATAAATAGGCAAAAAAAATGATTGCAATTGAGCGTCAGCCAATTTTAAACTAAGTTTGTAGCCGCAAAATCGCGTACCTATGGGATTCTTTAAATTTTTATTTAGCAAGACCTTTTTAATGCAGCTTGTGCTCGCAGTACTAGCTCTTGTTATACTAACCTTCGTGCTCCTGTATGGGCTGCGCGCTTCTACCAATCACGACGAACGCATTGCCGTGCCAGACCTCAGCAAAATGTCTCTGGGACTGGTACAACAAGAGCTTGACAACGCAGATTTAAACTATGTCGTTATAGACTCTTCTAACTACAACCCAGACTATCCTACTTTTTCTGTAATAGAGCAAAATCCCGCTGCCGGTAAATTTGTAAAAGAAGGAAGAAAAATATATCTAGTGCTCAACCCAAGTGGATTTCGTGAAATTGAAATCCCACAATTGGTAGGAAGAACACAACGCCAAGTAGAACCAACGCTTTTGGCTCTTGGTTTTAAAATAGGCAAAATAGATTACCGCGATCATATTTCGCCAGACGAAGTTTTAGAATTGAGACACGACGGACAAACAATACAAGCAGGTGACGCCCTGCGTAAAACTTCTGTTATTGACATGGTAGTAGGCAACGGCAAAGGCAGTTATCGCACTTCAGCAGACGCAGCAGAAGATTCTATTAACGAGGCAGATGATTTAGAAGATGCAGGATATTAATACCGAAGGACCAGACGAGCAGGATGATGAATTGTATGAGCATTACAGCTTTACCGCAGGTAAAGGTCAGGAACCTCTACGTGTAGATAAATTCTTGATGAATTTTATCGAAAAAGCAACACGTAATAAAATTCAACAGGCAGCAAAAAATGGAAATATCCAAGTTAACGGAGTTGTTGTTAAACAGAATTATAAAGTAAAAGCTGATGATGTGGTGCGCGTGCTATTTGAACACCCGCCGTATGAGTTTTTATTGACCCCGGAAGATATCCCTCTGGATATTGTTTATGAAGATGACACCCTTCTCGTAGTTAACAAGCCTGCCGGAATGGTCGTTCATCCCGGTCACGGCAATTACAGCGGTACCCTGATCAATGCGCTGATCTATCATTTTGAAAACCTACCGGAAAACAGCAGCGGCAGACCTGGCCTCGTTCACCGTATAGACAAAGACACCAGCGGTCTTCTTGTAGTAGCTAAAACCGAAGCTGCAATGACCCATCTTGCTAAACAATTCTTTGACAAAACCAGCGAACGGGAATACATCGCTATTGTTTGGGGTAATGTAGAAGCAGAGAGCGGCACTATAGAAGGTCATATAGGTCGTCATCCTAAAAACCGCATGCAAAACACCGTTTATGAAGATGGTGATCAGGGTAAAGAAGCCGTAACGCATTATGCAGTATTAGAGCGTTTAGGTTATGTGACCAAAATCTCATGCAGGCTTGAAACAGGTCGAACGCATCAGATTAGAGTGCATATGAAGTATATTGGCCATACCCTCTTTAATGACGAGCGCTATGGTGGTGATGCTATTTTAAAAGGAACAACCTTTACGAAGTACAAACAGTTTGTAGATAACTGCTTTAAAATATTACCCAGACAAGCCTTACATGCTAAGACTCTGGGATTTGAACATCCTAAAACTGGCGAGTGGATGCGTTTTGACAGCGAACTCCCAGAAGATATGGTTGCTTGTATTGAAAAGTGGCGCAGCTATGCCAAGCATGCTATGGAATAGCCTTGCGCTATAAATACTATACCTTTGTATTATGCTAGATTTTATACCCGAAAATTTACAATCCATTATAATTGTTATCGTACTGGCAGTGCTTTTTCTGGCAGTAATGGCAAATAACAAGCGTAATCAAAGCAAATTACGTAAACATAGAAAACGCAGTTTTAAAGCAGATTATATCGAGCGAAAAAAAGCTTTAGAACGCGAAGAGCAAGAAAAGGCTAAATAGCGATTCTACTATTAATTTCCGCTATGCGGAATAAAACGATCCCTGTGAAAATTTATACTAAAACCGGTGATAATGGTACTACTGCCCTTTTTGGGGGCACTCGTGTTGCCAAGCACAATATTCGTATAGAAAGCTACGGCACATTAGATGAGCTCAATTCATACCTGGGATTGCTACGAGATCAGAATATTGATGCACACAGTAAAGAAGTACTGATCAAAATTCAGGAAAAACTTTTTGTAATCGGTGCAATTTTAGCAACAGACCCTGAGAAAGCAACTTTAAAAAACGGTAAAGAACGCCTGAATATTGATAAAGTAAGTCTTGACGATATTTCCTTTTTAGAAAATGAAATGGATACTATGGACGAGCAGTTACCGCCTATGACCCATTTTATACTTCCTGGAGGACATCAAACCGTGTCATTCTGTCACATAAGCCGTTCAGTCTGTCGCAGAGCAGAACGCCTTGCAACAGCTCTTTATCAGGAAGTTCCGTTTGAAGAAAATGCTTTAAAATATTTGAACCGTCTTTCTGACTATCTATTTGTGCTGGCACGAATGTTGTCAAAACAGCTACAAGCAGAAGAGATTAAATGGATACCCGAAAAGAAATGATTTTCAGGTTTTCTCCTAAAAAAATGAAACTTCAATGCTCGTAATCACAAGAGGTTACGTACGTTCTTAAAAATAATTTTGAAATAATCTTCAATTTTCTTGGATTTTATGGTAATAAATTTATTTTTGCAAAAAAATAAATACGTTAACCTATGTACTGGACATTAGAACTGGCTTCTCATTTGAGCGACGCACCTTGGCCTGCAACTAAAGATGAATTGATTGATTATGCGATTAGAACGGGAGCACCATTAGAGGTCGTAGAGAATTTACAATCTATGGAAGACGAAGGTGATTCTTACGATTCTATCGATGAAATATGGCCAGACTATCCGTCTGATGACGACTACCTCTGGAACGAGGATGAATACTAGATTTTACATCATGTAAACACATAAAAAGTCTCGCTATGAGGCTTTTTTTTTGCTTAAATTTGAAACGCTTTAAAAAAGTTTTGATTACCACTATAGTGATCAAATAAGCATTTAAAAATAAACAACCGGTTAATACTGGTTATTACTTCCGCAGAGCGGAAAAAACAGGAAATTAATTTCCCGTTAAAAGAGCCACGGGGATCCAGAGACCCTTTGGCGGGAATAAATTTAAATACCAATTATGGGATTATTAGACAAAGTATTAAAGGTATTTGTAGGAGACAAATCTAAACAGGATGTCGCCGCAATTCAACCTATTGTAGATCAGATAAAAAGTTTTGAAGCTGCTCTTGAAAAATTGTCTCACGATGAACTCAGGCAAAAGACCACAGCGTTTAAAGCCAAAATAGCTGATGCTCTTGCAGATACAAATGCTAAGCTACTCGCCCTTGAGAAAGAAGCAGACGAGACTGACGATATAGACCGCAAAGAAGAAATTTATGCTGAAATCGACAAGCTTAAAGATGAATCTTACTCAATAAGTGAAGGGGTTCTCAACGAAATACTGCCTGAGGCATTTGCCGTTGTAAAAGAAACCGCAAAACGATTTTTCCACAATCCTCAAATCAAAGTTACAGCAAGTGCCTTTGACCGTGAGCTTAGCGCAGAACAAGCTTACGTTCAACTTGAAGGTGATGATGCCATTTGGTCTAACAGCTGGGATGCTGCAGGAAAACCAATAACCTGGGATATGATTCACTATGATGTGCAGCTTATAGGTGGTGTTGCAATGCATCAAGGTAAAATTGCAGAGATGCAAACAGGTGAGGGTAAAACATTGGTTGCTACCCTTCCGGTTTATCTCAATGCCTTAACCGGAAACGGAGTTCACCTCGTTACTGTTAACGATTATCTTGCAAAACGAGATAGCGCATGGATGGCTCCTTTGTTTAACTTTCACGGTTTAACCGTAGACTGTATTGATTATCACAAACCCAATTCTGCAGCACGTCGTAAGGCCTATGCAGCAGATATCACCTATGGAACTAATAATGAATTTGGTTTTGACTACCTGCGTGATAATATGGCGCACGCACCCAATGATTTGGTGCAGCGCGCTCCTAACTATGCCATTGTAGATGAGGTCGACTCGGTATTAGTAGATGATGCGCGTACACCCTTGATTATTTCAGGTCCTGTACCAAAAGGAGATCAACACGAGTTTGACGCTTTAAAACCTAAAATTGACAGCATCGTAAGCCTTCAACGTCAGCAATTAACAAGTGTATTAGCGGAAGCTAAAAAACTTATTGCTGCTGGAGATTCTAAAGAAGGAGCTATAAAATTATTGCGGGTTTACAGAGGTCTTCCTAAAAACAAAGCACTTATAAAATATTTAAGTGAAGATGGGATTCGTCAACTTTTACAGAAGACCGAAAACCACTATATGCAAGACAACAATCGCGAAATGCACTTGATTGATGAAGATCTGTATTTCACTATAGATGAAAAGAACAATCAGATAGAACTGACTGATAAGGGTATTGACCACCTTTCTGGTAAAGACGATCCTAACTTCTTTATCATGCCAGAAATGGGTGTTGAGATCAGCAAGATCGAGAATGCCAACTTATCTCCAGAAGAAGAAGCTGAGAAAAAAGAAGAACTTTTTAGAGAATTCAGCGTTAAGAGTGAGCGTATTCACACGATGAATCAATTGCTTAAGGCATACACCTTGTTTGAGAAAGACACCGAGTATGTGGTGATGGATAATAAAGTGAAAATCGTTGACGAGCAAACCGGTCGTATTATGGATGGACGTCGTTATAGCGATGGCTTACACCAGGCGATCGAAGCAAAAGAGAATGTAAAGATTGAAGATGCGACCCAAACTTTTGCAACAGTAACCCTTCAGAATTACTTTAGAATGTACCGCAAATTGAGTGGTATGACGGGTACTGCGGTAACTGAAGCCGGTGAATTATGGGAAATCTATAAACTTGATGTTGTTGAAATCCCTACAAATCGTCCTATCGCCCGTGATGATAAAGATGACAAGGTTTACAAAACCAAGCGTGAAAAATACAACGCTGTTATTGACGAAGTTCAGCATCTTGTTGAACAGAACAGACCGGTACTTATCGGTACAACATCCGTAGAGATTTCAGAATTATTGGGACGTATGCTTTCATTAAGAAAGATTCCTCATAATGTATTGAATGCGAAACTCCATAAAAAAGAGGCTGATATTGTTGCTGATGCGGGTAACTCTGGTCAGGTAACAATCGCTACAAACATGGCGGGTCGTGGAACCGATATTAAACTAAGTAAAGAAGTAAAAGAAGCAGGAGGTCTGGCCATTATAGGTACAGAACGTCACGATTCACGTCGTGTTGACCGCCAGTTAAGAGGGCGTTCTGGTCGTCAGGGAGATCCGGGCAGTTCACAGTTTTATGTGTCTCTTGAAGACAACCTGATGCGCTTGTTTGGTTCTGAACGTATCGCTAAAATGATGGACCGAATGGGGCTTCAGGAAGGCGAAGTGATTCAGCACGGAATGATCTCAAAATCTATTGAACGAGCTCAGAAGAAAGTAGAAGAAAATAACTTTGGGGTTCGTAAGCGTTTGCTTGAGTATGATGATGTGATGAACGCACAACGTGAAGTTATTTACAAGCGTCGTTACCACGCGTTATTTGGAGAGCGTCTGCGTGTAGATATTGCAAATATGATCTACGACACTTCAGAAGTGATTGCTGAGACCAATAAAATGGCTCAGGACTTTAAGAATTTTGAATTTGAATTGATCCGTTTCTTCTCAATGAGTAGTCCGGTTGATGAAGCAGAATTTGGTAGTTCTTCAGCAAAACAACTTGCCGTAAAAGTGTATGATGCTGCGCTAAAACATTATAGAGAAAAAATGGAGCGTAATGCAGCAATTGCATTTCCTATCATTAGTAATGTTTACGAAAATCCAGACAGCAACTACGAACGTATCGTGGTTCCTTTCTCTGACGGAAACAAAGAACTCAAAGTGGTTACAAACCTAAAAGAGGCTTATGAATCTCAAGGGAAACAACTTATCACAGACTTTGAGAAAAACATTACTCTTGCCATTATAGATGATGCGTGGAAAACGCATTTACGCAAGATGGATGAATTGAAGCAGAGTGTACAGTTAGCGGTTCACGAACAAAAAGATCCATTATTGATCTATAAGTTTGAAGCTTTTGAACTCTTCAAACAAATGATGGATCAAGTGAATAAAGATGTGATCTCATTCTTGTTTAAGGGAGAGCTTCCGGTTCAACAGCAAAATCAGATACGCGAAGCGCGCCAGATTCAGCAAAAAGAACAGACACAAACATCAAAAGAAGAAATCCCCAATCTTGACGAGCGTGCTGCACAAAGCAGAGCTGCCAGCGGTAATACACAAGCACAACGTCAGCAAATTACCGAAACCATTACGCGGGAGCGACCTAAAATAGGCCGTAACGACAAAGTGACGATAAAACACGTCATGAATGGCGAAAATAAAACAATGAAGTTTAAACAAGCTATTCCTCTTCTTGATAAAGGAGATTGGGTGCTTGTAGATGAGTAAGATAATAACTCATAATAATCATATTAAAGGCTTGCGTTATCGCAGGCCTTTTTCTTTTAAACCCACCCCGACAAGATTCTAACTAAAAAACCTATAAATATTTATTAAACCTGTTGCCAATCTTTGTTAATAGATAATTTGACTTCGATAATAAAATATAGTTTTAGATAATAATTGCTGAGTTGAATTTTGCTTTTCAATTCTTCGAATACTAGTATCTATTATCTATGACAACTACCGAAATACCAGAAACATCCATACCGCTTAAATCCAAATCCAGGTCTACCCCTTATTATAAGATGTTTAAAGATTTCATTTTAAAGAATGATCATCCGTGCATTATGGCCCAAACCACATTCAAACAAAAGTCAGTCAATTTTGAGGTGTTTCAAGAGCGCCTTGACTCAGATTCGGTAACTTCAAGATTATTAGTTGCTGTCAAAAATTACATAGAATCTTATCAGTTTGAAAACAATGATTTTGAAACACTAATTGCTGTATTTCCTAATCACCCAAGAGAAGATGAGCGTCGTTTTGAAAAAGCACTATGGAAACAACTACAATCATTGCACGAGCTGGACACTAAAGACTGGGATACTTCAGTGAGTAGTGATCCTGATGACACGAAGTTTAGCTTTAGTCTTAACGGAGTTTCATTTTATATTGTAGGGATGCATCCTGATAGCTCCAGAAATGCGCGTAAAGCTCCATTTGCGACTTTGGTGTTCAATCTACATTGGCAGTTCGAAAAATTAAGAACGATGAATGTTTATGATAATGTAAGAGATCGTATTCGAAAACGCGATGCCGAAACGAATGGCAGTATTAACCCGATGCTTAAAGATTTTGGTAAACAAAGTGAAGCCAAACAATATAGTGGAAGAGCTGTTGATAATTCTTGGAAATGCCCCTTTCTAAATAAAAATGTAGAAATCAGATAACTCATGAGTGACTTAATTACCATTGCAAAACAAACAGGCAGTGCCTTTAGACTTAAAAAAGGACAACTGCTGAAAGTAATAGATCCACAAGGTGGCCAGGTAAGTGATCTTGTTCTTTTTAATGAAGCTGATGTTCGAGAAAAAATTTCCGCAGGAAAAACGATGGATTTCGAAGAATCTATACTGATTTCTGAAAATAATTTTCTGTGGAGCAACCGCAGCAGAAAAATGATGAAAATCATTAAAGACACAAATGGTCGCAATGATATCTTACTCGCACCTTGTAGCCCGGAAACCTTTGAGATAATGTATGATCACAAGGGGTATCATCCCAGTTGTTTTGAGAATCTACATACCAACTTGGAAAATTTCGGAATTACACCAGACGACATTCCCACAGCATTCAATATTTTTATGAATGTTCAATTTGAACCAGATGGTAAACTTTCGGTTTTACCTCCTACCAGTACAGCTGGTGATTATGTCCTTCTTGAAGCTCAAATGGATCTTATCATCGGAATGACAGCCTGTAGTGCAGAAGACAGCAATGGAGGTACTTTTAAACCCATTCAATATCAAATTTTAGGATCAGAGGACAAGCCTAAAAATTAATCAAAAACGGTATTGTATATTCTTTACATAAACTTAATATTGCAGCCTTTTTGAGCTATGTGAATACCGCTAGCTTTGTCACCTAAAATTATATTATATTGTTTTCTAAAGAACGTCTACACAACGAGTTATTACAGTCTACAAATATGACTGCAGTAGAATTACGCGCTTGGTTACGCACCGATATTGCGCCTATTACTGTGGCCAATTATAAAGATGCTCCATCACTGGATCAATCTAACAGATTGCTGATGATTCTAATGAAATCTACAGACGAACTAACCAAAACAGATTGCTTTTTTATTCAGAGTATTTTGCAACGCATTAAATACCTTAAAAATAATCGCAGTACTGATCGTTATGCAAGGTTAGACTGGGAAAACAGCCTGCGCAATTTAGGCTACGATATCAAAAAGCAGGTTAAAACTATTAAAAAGGCTAAAGCTTATTACTAGGCTTTTATCAGTTACAAGTGCTTTACTTTTTACAGGATTTGCAGTACCTTCATCTTTTATATTGAAGGGCATCTATGAATAATTATCAACTTGAATTAAAATGGGCTGCTATCTACACCGTCTTTTTATTGGTGTGGATGATCTTTGAACGGCTTATGGGTTGGCACGATGCACATATAGATAGGCATCACATCTATACCCTTATATTCTACATTCCGGCGGCAGTGCTCTACTATTGTGCTTTGAGCGACAAACGCAATAATTTTTACGGCGGAATCATTAGTTTTCAACAAGCCTTCATATCAGGGTTTATTTTTACTGTATTTATAGCTGTACTGGCAGCTCCCGCCCAATACATCATAAGCACATTTATTACGCCTTATTATTTTGAAAATGTCATTGCCTATGCCATTGAAACCGGAAAAACTTCTCCTGAAGAAGCCGAAGGTTTTTTCAATCTACAGAGCTACATTATACAGGCTGTGGTAAGTAGTCTTACTTTTGGCTTGGTCTTTAGTGCTTTGGTAGCACTTGTAGTAAAAAGAAAATAAGCGTTCTCAATATTAAATTCTCTAATATCAAACAAACAAGGACCCCCAGAATTTTCTTTGGGAAATTTGCTTCATTTATCTTTGTAAAATGAAAGATCAAATTAAACTGCTATGTTGTGACATAGACGGTACACTTCTCAACGCAAAACGCGATATCGCTCCAGAAACAGCTGATGCAATTAATAAGTTACCGGCAGATTTTCCGGTGATTCTGGCCTCTTCAAGAATGCCTTCTGCTATGTATTATTTACAAGAAAAATTAAACAGAATAGGTAGTCCAATAATCAGCTACAATGGCGGACTGGTTTTAGACACTGACGGTACAAAATTAAGAAGCAATACTGTTTCTTTAGATTTGCTTGCTACTGTTATTGAGCATCAAAAAAAATATGATTACAACATCAGTACCTATTGCACTGATACTTGGCGCACGGCACAAGTAGATTACTGGACCTTACGTGAAATACGAAGTACTCGAGTAGAACCTGTTTTAACTCCGATTAACGAGCACATAGCCATTTTGGAATCCATTAATGAGCAACCACATAAAATCATGTGTATGGGCTCTCCACGAGCTTTAGACAGTCTTATAGAGGTTTTACAACATAAGCATGGTGACGAAGCGCATTTTTACAGATCTAAGGATGTTTATGTTGAGATCACACCTAAAAATATTGATAAGAGCACCGCATTAAATGAATTGATCGAAAAGAAATATAAGCTAACGCTCGATCAGGTTATTGCCTTTGGTGACAATTTTAACGACACGACGATGATAAAAACCGTTGGCTTTGGGGTAGCGGTGGCTAATGCTACTCAAGAAGTTAAAGATGTTGCAGATTATGTGAGTGCGTTTACAAACAAAGAGCACGCTGTAGCAAAGACATTGGAAGAGTTTATACTTAATTAAGTAAACAGCTAAAAATAGAGAGGCGCACTCCAACCAAAAAGTACGCCTCTCCAAACAACCTAACCAATAGTCTTACTAACTATTTATTTAAATAATTTTCATAGTTATTTACCTTTATTTTTGCTCCTAAATCGTGCATCAGATTATATAAACCAAAGAATGTACGGTTGATGTATAAAAAATGTTTACTTCCTCTGTTTCCGTTCATTTTACGAAGCTGAGTATCTTTTGAATATTTGTCGCTTAAATCTGCGATTTGAGCAAAAAAGCGTTCGTCACTAAAGTCAAAATCTTCTAGATGGAAAGGTTTTGTAAACAGACTCAGCATCTCGTGAAATAATTCTGAAAAGAATTTGATTTCTTCTGGGGAATCATCTTTTCTCAAGATTTCTAACTCAAACATTTTTGTCATAAAAATATCTGGATTATTGATGTTTTCCGGCTCTGCCAATTCAAAATAGGGAGTATAAAATTCGTGTGGGACTTTCTTTATACAACCAAAATCTATAGCAATAAGATTTTGGTCCTTATCCACTAAAAAATTACCGGGATGAGGATCTGCATGCACCTGCTTCAAATGATGCATTTGATACATATAAAAATCCCAAAGTGCCTGCCCTATTTTATCTGCAGAATTCTGATCTGTATTTCTAGCAGTGAACTCACTCAAGTGCTCCCCTACCATCCAATCCATTGTAATGATACGCTCGCTAGACCATTCCGGGTAATACTTTGGAAATTTAAGATTAGGGATCACGCCACATTTTTCAGTGATTTCCTGACTCTGCTTTACTTCAAGAATATAATCTGTTTCTTCAAGTAGTTTATCTTCTACCTCCTTAAAATACTTTTCTTTATCCTTTCCTTTTAGATTAAACATCCGGCTGGCGATTGGCTTCACTAGAGCCAAATCGCTACTGATACTGTCTGCAACCCCAGGGTATTGAATTTTCACAGCAAGTTTTTTCCCATCTTTCGTCGCCTGGTGCACCTGACCGATGCTCGCGGCGTTTATACTTTGGGTTGTAAACGTATCGTATAGCTCTTCCGGATATTTATCTAAATACTTTTTAAATGTTTTTCTAACTAATGCTGCAGAAAGGGGTGGCACCGAAAATTGCGAAAGCGAAAATTTCTCAACATATGCCTTCGGAAGAATATTCTTCTCCATACTTAGCATTTGCGCCACCTTTAGCGCACTTCCTTTTAAGCTTTTGAGGCCGTCGTATATATCTTCTGCATTATCATCATCTAACTCCTCACGGGTAAGTTCGCTATTAAACGCTTTCTTTCCATAATATTTTGCGTAGTTACCTCCCACTTTCACTCCTGTTTTAACCAGTTTAGAAGCACGCTGTAACTTATTAGTCGGGATATAATCTATCGTTTTCATAAGCGTTTATTTAGATCTTGAAAAATTCTCTTTGAATAAAAACTTTCCAAAATCAAGAACACTTTCTAAAGGTGTTGTATTAAATACGTCAAAAATGGCATTAACAGATTTCTCAATTGCAACATCTGTTTTTTCAAAACGTGCGGAGTTGTCGTCCATCCAATATTTTAAAAGAAATAAGGTTTGTAACCAAGCCCCTTCACTAAATACAGAAACCGGATTTTTTGTAAGTCTAGACGACTTTTCGTCGTTGGCTTGCTCAATTAGGTCTCCCGCAAAATTTCTCACTTTTAATCGTAGATCTCTCAACTGTCCCAACTTCTTCAAACTATCTTTTTGCTCTTGCAAAGCGAAAAGTATATAACTTCTGTTTGCTGTTAAAACTTCAAAGAAAGTATAAAAGAATGAAAGCATTTTTTCCCGGTTAGGGTAGGTTGCATATTCTTTATTTTTGTGAAGTACAGCACTTGTATTGTCAAAGAATGCAACCCATATAGCTTCACGAATTCCCTGAAAAGAACCAAAAAAGTTATAAAAGGCACCTTCTTCAATCCCATGATCTTTACAAAATTTAAATACTGAAGCAGGTCGCTCACCGTGTTCCAAAACATACTCCATATACAGTGTCATTACACGTTGTTGAGTTAATCCTGGTTTCTTTTTAGCAGTAGTTTTCTTTTGGGTAGTCGCCATATCTTAAGTGATTTAGATAAGTAAAATTAAGCCTGTTTAATATTATTTCAAAATTCTTAAACAAAACCTTACGTTAAAGTTCTTTCAGTAAAAATGAAAGTTGTGTCAGTTTGTCACGCACCTGCCTTTGGTACTTTTTTTGACTCTTAGCTTTCAGATTTGCTATAATGCAAACCTTTCAAATAAAATCATATAATCCGATTTTAAAGAATCGGTACTAAAAATCACATAACACTATGTCTACAGGTAAAATTAATGTTGCTGTTGAGAACATTTTCCCGCTGATAAAGAAGTTCTTATACAGTGATCACGAGATCTTTTTGCGGGAGCTAATCTCTAATGCAACTGATGCTACTTTAAAACTGAAACACTTAACTAACATTGGCGAAGCTAGTGTTGAATATGGGAACCCTGTAATCGAAGTTAAGGTTGATAAGGATGCAAAAACCTTAAGTATCATAGATCAGGGTATCGGGATGACCGAAGAAGAAGTTCAGAAATACATCAACGAAGTTGCATTTTCTGGCGCTGAAGAATTCTTAGATAAGTATAAAGATTCTGCTAAAGATAGTGGGATCATTGGCCATTTTGGTCTTGGTTTTTACTCTGCTTTTATGGTTGCCCGTAAAGTTGAGATCATCACTAAGTCTTTTAAAGAGGAGCCTGCTGTAAAATGGGAATGTGATGGATCTCCTGAGTTCACCATTTCTCCTGCTGATAAGACAGAGCGAGGTACCGAAATCATCTTACATATCGCAGAGGATTCTGAAGAGTTTTTAGAAGAAAATCGCATCAGCGAGTTGCTTACTAAATACAACAAGTTTATGCCGGTGCCAATTAAATTTGGTACTAAAGAAGAAACGCTACCAGTACCAGAAGATGCTGCTGAAGATGCAGTAGCAGAGACTAAAACTGTTGATAATATCATCAACAACCCTAATCCAGCCTGGACGAAGCAACCTGTAGATCTTGAAGAAAAAGACTACAACGAATTCTATCGCGAACTGTACCCTATGCAGTTTGAAGAGCCACTTTTCCACATTCATTTAAATGTTGATTATCCTTTTAATCTAACCGGTATTTTATATTTCCCGCGTTTAGGTCAGGATATGAATATTCAGAAAGATAAAATTCAGCTGTATCAAAACCAGGTTTTTGTAACCGATAATGTAGAAGGAATTGTTCCTGAATTTTTAACGATGCTTCGTGGTGTCATTGACTCACCAGATATTCCACTTAATGTTTCTCGTTCTTATCTTCAGGCAGATGGAGCTGTTAAGAAAATCTCGAGTTACATCACCCGTAAGGTTGCTGATAAGCTAAAATCTCTTTTCAACGAAGATCGTGAGGATTTTGAAAAGAAATGGAACGACATCAAGGTGGTTATTGAATACGGAATGCTTAGTGAAGACAAATTCTTTGATAAAGCAGATGCTTTTGCATTATATCCTACCGTTGATGGCGCGTATTACACATTTGCAGAGCTTCAGGAAAAAATCAAAGACAATCAGACTGATAAAGATGGAAAACTTGTAATTCTCTATGCTTCTAATCAAGATGCACAGCATTCTTACATTCAGGCTGCAAAAGATAAAGGTTATCAGGTATTGTTATTAGACTCTCCTATCGTTTCACATTTGCTACAAAAACTAGAAACTTCTAAAGAGAATGTAAGTTTTGTACGAGTAGATGGTGATGATGTAAACAATCTCATCAAGAAAGATGAAGAGCAGATCTCTAAACTTTCTGACGAAGAAAAAGAAAGTTTAAAAACTTTGCTTGAAGAGACCATTGCAGATAAATCTTACACAGTTAAGTTAGAAGCGATGGATAGCAATGCAGCGCCGTTTATGATCACACAACCCGAGTTTATGCGTCGTATGAAAGAGATGCAAGCAACCGGTGGTGGTGGCGGTATGTTTGGTATGGGTAATATGCCAGATATGTACAACGTCGTGGTAAACACTAACAGTGAGTTGGTTAACGAGATATTAAGTACAAAAACTAAGAAAAAACAAGAGCGTTTAATTTCTCAGTCTATGGATTTAGCTCGTTTATCTCAGGGCTTGCTAAAAGGAGAAGCTTTAACTAACTTTGTAAAACGCTCCTATGAGATGATTAAATAGGTAGTTAGATCTTAGATTTGAGACACTAGATCTAAAACCCTGACTTCATAACTAAAACCGCTCTTTAAAAAGAGCGGTTTTTTATTGCCAAAACTTTAAAAAATCCTCATCTCATAAGCACTTAACTTCTAACGTTTCTTTAACCCCTAATTGAGATAGATTCATACATAATTTGTTAAATTCACTTAATTAAAGTTTTAGAATGTTTCAATTTACTGCAACCTATACCGACCTCTATCAGCTAAGCATGGCTCAGGTCTATTTCAATAAAAATCAAAATCAGCAGGCTGTTTTTGATTACTTTTTTAGAAAACTTCCATTTAAAGGGGGGTATGCGATTTTTGCAGGATTAGAAGAGATCCTTTCTATACTAGAAGATCTACGCTTTTCTGAAGAAGATATTGAATATCTCAAACAACACGATTTTGAACCAAAATTTTTAAATTATTTAAAGGATTTTCGCTTCCGCGGAACTATCAACTCTGTGGCTGAAGGCGAAGTCGTTTTCCCTACTGCTCCTATTTTACAGGTTGAAGCCAACCTGATCGAAGCACAAATTATTGAAACCATACTGCTCAACACCTTAAACTTTCAAACACTAATCGCGACCAAAGCGAGCCGTATTCGTAACGTAGCCGGAGACAAAACACTACTTGATTTTGGTTTACGAAGAGCTCAGGGGCCAGGTGGATATTACGCAACACGTGCAGCAATGGTAGGTGGTTTTAACGGCAGTAGCAACGTAATTACAGGGCGTGATTATAACATTTCTATTAGCGGGACAATGGCACACGCATTTGTACAAAGCTATGATGACGAGTTGGTTGCTTTTAGAGATTTTGCCGAGAACAGACCTAAGAATTGTGTATTACTTGTAGACACGTACAATACCTTAAAAAGCGGAATGCCTAACGCAATAACCGTCGCAAAAGAAATGGAATCCAGAGGTCAAAAACTCCTTGCCATTCGTTTAGACAGCGGGGACCTTGCTTATCTATCTAAACAATGCCGCAAAATGCTGGATGCAGCAGGATTGGATTATGTGAAAATTGCTGCTTCTAATCAGCTAGATGAATATGTGATCCAAAGTTTACAAAATCAAAATGCACCTATAGACATTTATGGTGTAGGAACCAATCTTGTTATTGGTAAACCAGACGGTGCATTAGACGGTGTTTATAAGCTGTCTTTTGCAAATAATAAACCACGTATTAAAATTTCAGAAAGCATCTCTAAAGTTACGCTTCCACATAAAAAACAGGTGTATCGAATTTTTAATGGAGACGGGCAGCAAATAGGCGCAGATGCCATTGGCCTTGCTGATGAATGGCATCTTAACCGTATGCATCACCCGGTAGAACCGTTTAAAAATCTTGTTATAGCAACACTAAAACAAGAAGCCTTGTTAAAACCCGTAATGCAAAATGGAAAACGCAATCACCCCAAAAAATCGATTGAAGAAATTGCTAACTTCAGCAAACAACAATTGGCTTTGTTACCTGATGAATACAAACGGTTTGACAATCCGCATATTTACAAAGTAGGAATTAGTGATCGCCTAAAAGAAGAACGCGACCGCCTCATTGCCGAACATAAAAATTAGATAGATGATCATTAAATTTTTCTCTTTTCTTTTTCTATTTATTTCCCTGTCCTCTTTTTCGCAAAGCGAAAAAACAGCAGGTTATTTGTCAAGAGAAGATAATGAAACTTGGTTGGCAAATTTTGAAAAGCTAGCCAGCAAAGACCTAAAACTAGAAGCGATTAAGCAAAAAACACTTAGCGATTCAGAGTATGTTGAGCCAAGACCCGGCATGTGTTTTACTGGCTTAAACAATAAACAACGTGCGGCTCTAAGAAAAAGCAATAATACAAAGCCTAAACCTACTGCAGCTTGCAAAATACTGTTTGCATTACACACGGAAAACACATACCCCATAGATCTACAGAAAAGTCCTCAATACTTACCTTTAGTTAAAATGCTCAAAGCAGAAAACATTACGTCGGTACACGTTTTAAAAGGAATATCAGCTTCAGCATTATATGGCTCTCGGGCAAGTTGCGGGGTAGTGATAATGACTTCTGAAGATGATAGAATCACTGAAGCGTTACAAAAACTTAACAACCAAAAAACAACCAAATCTTAAAATATGAAAGCTCTCATTATAATTGATATGCAAAATGATTTTATGCCTGGTGGTGCACTTGCTGTTCCCGGTGGCGATCAGATCATTCCATTAGTAAATAAATTGCAAGAGAAATTTGACCTAGTCATTGCTACGCAGGATTGGCATCCTGAAAACCACTCTAGTTTTGCAGATAATCATCATGATAAAGAAGACTTTGACACTACAAATATTGATGGTATTGAGCAAACTCTTTGGCCCGTACATTGTATTCAAACAACAGATGGTGCCGATTTTCACCCACATATGAATGCTGCTAAAATAGAAGCTATCTTCAGAAAAGGAACAGATCCTAAAATTGATAGTTACAGCGGTTTTTATGATAATGCACATAAAAAGTCAACAGGTCTTGCCGGTTACTTAAAAGGAAAAGGAATCACCTCCTTATACTTCTGTGGTCTTGCTGCAGAATTCTGTGTGAGTTATTCAGTTTTAGATGCATTAAATGAAGGGTTTAAAGTAACCTTATATGAAGATGCAACTCGCGCGCTAGACTCGGATGCCTTTGATCTGATGAAAGACAAAATTTACGAGAAAGGCGGGAGAATTAAACGCGCTGAAGAATTAGTGTAAGTTACCAAGTATTATATAAATCACAAAGGCAGTTGCACTAAGCAACTGCTTTTTTTATTCTTCTTTATTAGTTTTTGAGCTTTCTCCTGTTACAACTTTTAAATCACCGGTTTTTCCCTGAATTTCAGGAATCAAGAAAAAAGTATATAGCGTTTGCTTATCTAAAGCTTGGCTCATTTCTAAACGCTTAATAGGTGAACTTTTTGATCTCCAAATAACCGAATACGTCCCGATGTCAAACTTCTGTGAAGCGTGGTCATTTCCGTAAGCAGTAGTACCAAAATTAATATCAGAATCTAAAGATGCTTCAGCAGTAAATGATTTCTCAAAGGGAACAAGATTCACCCAGCGCATTTGAGCCGTAGTTTTACCTCCTTCATAATGATCATCCAGAAGACGCATCTGAGGTAAATAACCATTAGCGGTGCGCGCTTCTGCCCCACTAACGATACTATGCAATTGAGAAGAAGTTGTGGTCTGGTTAACAACTTGATTTTCTGACAATAGACCATAAATAAAAAGCGTGAATTTTCCTCCGGCAGCAAAACCAATTTTCTTCTCTAGAATAACTTTTTCATGTACGACGACCTGAATTTGATACACGCCAGGCTTTATTTTATAATATGAAGTAAGGTCGCTATAATTTAGGCTGTACTTTTCGGTGGCACCATCAGAAATAAGCTTCATACTAACCGCTGAATTTTCAACTAAAAAATCTCCCAATCGCAATTCAACATATTGATCACCTTTTTCTGAGCAACTTATTAAGTATAGAAGAAAAACAGGAATTAGGTATTTAATCGCTCTCATTTTGATTACTTCTTTTAATAGTTTTTTTCAGTAAATAAGGTCTCCCCACAACAATTAATAAAACAAGTGCTCCCACAGCTACTAATGCTAAAGGCTTAGAAATTGAAAGTCTAAATACCAGTGCCAAACCTATTATTCCACTTATAATGATACCACATAGAGGTATCCATTTTTTTGAATCTGACTCTTTTAAAGCTATCCAATTCACAATACCAAAAGTGCATAAAAACGCTAGACTAGCTGCTTCCACAAGTGAACTTAGACTCCCTATTACCGCCATACCTGCAGCCAAAGCCCCGAGAAGAATAATAGAACGATCTGGCACATCGTTAGTATTTGTATGGTTAAACCAAGAAGGTAATTCGTTTTGTTTTGCAATACGTTTCGATAGATTTGCGGTGGAGAATAATGTCGAATTTATTGCTGCGGCCGTTGCAAATGCAGCAGCAATAGTCATAACTATAGTTCCGGTTTTTCCAAATGCATTTTGAGCAGATATGCTGAGTGCTATCTCTTTAAAACGCACAAGAGATAATGCACCTCCTAGCATAGTCGCTCCAAGAGCAACGAGGATATAAAGTATAACCACAAACCCAACAGCACTTAGTAACGTAGGCATTAAATACTTTTTAGGATTTTTTATTTTACTATACTCATACGTAAGCAGCTGAAAACCTTCGTAAGCCATAAATATAGCTGCACCTCCTATAAGGCTTGACCAAAACGGTCTGGGTTCAATTCCCGAGACTAATTGATTTGGATCCCAGTTGATAATCCCATAAATCGCCAGGCTAAACAATACGATGAGATTGACAGAAACTATTGCTATTTCTACTTTAGAGAGTTTACCTACACCAGCAAGATTAAGAACGACTAAAGAGGCTACGATTGTCAACGCAAGCAAACGAGTTATTAACGGATCAAAATTGAATGCAAAAGATACATAGTGACCAAAAGCGAAAGCGTAAACTGAAATAGTCAAAACATAACCCAGAATCAACATCCAGGCCAGATTACCTGCCATATTTTTAGCTTTGATTGCTTCTAAAAAAACAAATACCCCACCTTCTTTATGAAATTTTTTAGTCAGGAAAACGTAGCTGTATGCAGAAGGTAATGCAACTAATCCGGTTAATAAAAAGGCCAACCACGCCCATTGAGCTGAAACTGCTATTACTACGCCAAGTACGGTATAAATACCTCCGCCTACCATTCCACCAGCAGCTAACGCCCAAACAGCTAATACTCCTAAAGATTTTGATGACTTTGAGCCCATCACTAAGTTATTTCTATTTAGTGTTCAATTTAGACAACCTATTATTTATTATCTCAAGTCAAACCGTATTTACAATAGATTTAACCTTCACCAAATGAATTTACCAATCGCTTTAAACTATATTTTGCAAAAAGATTTATTATGATTTTAGGCGGAATAGATGGCTGCAAATATGGATGGATTGTTATCACTAAATCTCAATCTATTTTTCAATATTTCCTCATTAAAAAAATCGAAGAGCTAACAGAATTATTCAAAAACCAAAAGGCCCGATTTTTTATTGATATTCCTATTGGTTTATCATCTAGAGAATTCACTAGAACAGTTGACACCCGGTTAAGATCTGAACTAGGCCCCAGAAGCTCAACTGTTTTTAACGCTCCGTGCAGGCCGGCAGCATATGAATCAGATAGACAAAAGGCCAAAGAATTAAATATTCAAATTGAGGGTAAAAGCCTATCTGAACAAACCTTGAATATAAAAGACAGAATTCAAGAAGTTGACAAGTTTATTCTTAAAAATAATGCTGCTATTGAACTATTAGAAAGTCACCCTGAGATCTGTTTTAAATACCTCAACCACACGCAAATTATACACTCTAAAAAATCAGACAAAACAGGTATTAGACAACGTCTGTCTCTTTTGAAAAAATATGAGCCCGGTATTGAAAAAATCTATAATAAAATCCTTGAAGAAACCAAACGCAAAGACGTTAAGAGAGATGACAGTTTAGATGCGCTTTGCCTCTGCATTTCTAATGCTCTGGCATACCCAGATCAAACCAGCTATATTGAAGATCTTAACAAAATAGACAAGCGACAAATCCCTATTAAAGTTGCATTCTATGATTCTTCAACATAAAAGCTCACTAAACATATTGATTTGTAAGGAATTCCGTAATGTTTTTGTTAGAATTTGATTTAAATTGCTCCGGATTAAAAGTCCCTACCTTTTTACAAAATCCCAACTTGATGAAAATCAAAATTACTATTTAAATAGCATCTTGTTTATAAAAAGCAAAAAGCTTGGTTTAGCAATCTATCAAAATTAATTAAATGCAGTTACTTTTCAAAAAACGTAGGGTTTATTTAAACCTAATAATAGGTATAACTTGGGTGCTTCTTGTTCTGTCTAAATTTATCATCAAAGAGCCTATCAATTGGTTTGATTTCGCAATGCTTGTCTTAGCCTTGTATTATTTTACTCAATATTATTTTAATTATAAATTTCAATACCTTACGATAACAGATAAAGAAATAGTCAAGCAGCGGATTATCTATAAAAAAACAATCCCTATTAAAAAAGTAAGACGGTTCTACCGCAATAAAGCAGGAGACTATGTTATTGAAGGAAGTAAAAAAAAGATTAAAATTAATCCTTTAGAGGTACAACCCGAATCACTTATAAAATTCAAACATTTTACTTCGCGGTTAAAAGTAGCTAAAGATATTTTTTAGAGCATCATCAACCAATTCACCAGCAATGATCTATAAATTTCGTTTAGCTTAATTACAAAATTTTAAAGCTAATCAGATATTCTACAAAAACTATTAATCAATATTCTGTTAGCTCAGATCTACTGAACGCAAAAGTTAGACGCTTAACTAATCCTAGTTAAAGCAGCTATTGATAAAATATTGTAATCTAAGCAACAGCCAACTTTAGATTGATGAATTAGCTGTTTTTTTGTCTACTTTTAAAAGAAAATTCAACTATGATTTACCCTTGGCATCTTTACCTGATGGCGGCTATGTATATAATTGCCGGCATTATGCACTTTATAAAACCTAAAGCTTATTTGCGCATAATGCCAAGATATTTACCGGCTCCTAAGAGTTTGGTTTATTTGAGCGGCTTTGCTGAAATTCTTCTTGGAGTTGGGTTGTGTTTTTCAGAAACAAAAAATACTGCGATCTGGTTAATTATTTTGATGCTTGCCGTTTTTTTACTCGTCCATTTTTATATGTTATCCTCTAAAAAAGCAGGGCTCAATTTACCCTCTTGGGTTTTATGGGGAAGAGTTTTTTTACAATTTGGTTTGATGTACTGGGCTTATTTTTATTTAACAGCATAAAAAAGCCTTTGCTAAATTAGCAAAGGCCTATAAATTATTGATTATAATTTCTTATTTAATCTCAATTTGCTTTGAGAAATAATCTTTACCAACAGACACTCCTATTCTGTAATTACCAGCTGGCAATTCCTGAAAGTCTAGTGCTTGCTTCACTACTAGGTTATGATCTGTAAGTGATTCTATAATAGAACCATTCTCATCATATACACGAGTAGTAGTTTTTACTTCTTTAGGATTTGTAAAAGAGATCATTACGATATCATCTTGAACTTTGTAGTTAGGCTTAAAGATTGTTTTGCTTTCGTCCTTAATAACATCTAATCCTTTATACTCTTTTTTAATGGTAGTATAAGATTTAGCATAATCATCTTCATAGATAAGATAATACTTTCCTACAGGAAGTTCTTCTAAACTTAATGTTTTTGTATCATTAGCAACACTACCTGCATATTCTGTATAAAGACGCTCTCCATTAACATCCTCAAGATAAATCTGAGCTCCTTCAATCGCATTTGTGTATTCCACTTGAACCATGAAGTTCTCGTTAACCGTCACTGCAATTCCATCTGCTGCACTGGCATTTAAACTAAAAGCTAATGTCAATGCTAATACCAAAGTTTTAATACTTGTTTTCATAGGTTTGGTTTTTTGTGAGTGATTTAATTTATTCACATTGCAAATGTATGGTGATAATTCACTCTAAAATAGAACCCATTGTGCTAAATTATGTGCTATTTTAACTTAACAAATATCTTTTTATTTATTTTTGTGAAAATTATATATATTTAGGTTAATATAGCACAAGTTATAAGTTAAACGCTTGTCTAAATTTATATTGAACTAACAATTAATCCCATGATAAAATCTCCAAAACCAGCATTTGAGAAAATTGAACCCGGTTTTGGCAGTTCATTTTCATACCGCATGTATGATGAAAATCACGAAAACAACAACCACAATTTCTGGCATTATCATCCTGAACTTGAATTAGTTTATGTAAAGGGCGGTACAGGTAAGAGACAAGTAGGTAGTCACATTTCTTATTACCGCAATGGAGAGCTCATACTCATAGGTTCTAATTTACCCCACTGTGGCTTTACAGATTCATTAAATAATTATGAACGTGAAACTGTTATACAAATGCGTCCAGACTTTTTAGGAGAGTCTTTTTTTAATATTCCTGAAATGCGAAGTATAAAAGCTCTCTTTGAGCGTGCTAAAATGGGCATAGTCTTTCACGGGGAATTAAAGAGAGATGTAGGCGCCAAAATCGAAGCATTAAAAGATGTATCTAATTACGAACGTTTATTGGGCTTACTTGAAATTTTAAAACTCTTAGAAATTGCAGATAAATACACAGTTCTCAATGCGCAAGGATTTATTTTAGAGACTGAATTACAAGATAATAATCGAATTAATATAATTTTCAATTTTGTAAAGGAAGAGTTTAAAAGACAAATCACTCTTGAAGAAATTTCTGAATTGGTTAGTATGACCGTTCCTGCCTTTTGCAGATATTTCAAAAAAATTACCGGAAAAACATTTACCCAGTTTGTAAATGAATATCGACTTGTGCATGCTGCAAAACTTCTGCATGAAAAACCAATAAGTATAACAGATGTTTGTTTTGAAAGTGGGTTTAATAATTTTAGTCACTTTAATAAACAGTTCAAAAAGTTTACAGGTAAAACACCATCTACATATCGTAATGAACTCAAATTTATTGTCTCCTAGAATATTATAGCCGTTTTAACTGAATTCTCAACACATAATTTACTTTAAAATCTTTTCTGTTTAACAAATAGTTTTGTTAAATAGAATCTTATCAGGACACTACATGTTTAGATTATTTAGTTTAACTAAACTATTTACCACCAGCTAAACTAATAGTCACTAGACGTTAAAAATTTTTAGCAAATTATTACATCCCAAGTCATTCTCTTAATTTTTTGTTAAATTATATGCAGTTTTGAAAATCCCCTTAAAATACTGTAACTTTTAAACAACCCTAATGACTTATAAATCCCCCTATGATGCTACACAAAAATCTACAAAACTCAAAATGCCATGGCACAGTTAAACTGGCAAGACATATTTATAATAAATCGATTTTCAACGTCAAGATGGGATTCTGACTTTGATGATGATTTATACTTTCAGATAATTTTTATTGAAGACGGAAGCGGGAGAATAACTCTTGATGGCAAAGTCACTGCTTTTAAAAGCCGTGATGTTTTTATTTTCAGTAAACAAGAAGTCCCTCAGATTAAAATTCACGAGACTACAACCTTTATAATATTTAAATTCACAGACTTATTGTTTTCTAGCAAGATAAGCCTTCCTGATAAGCAATATTGGTTAAGGCGTAGTGAGTTTATACTTAATCACCCCAAGAGAAGATTTCAAGAAGCTCTGAAGTCAATGGAAGAGCGTGATCTGATCTGGAGAATTATATTTTTTATCCGTAAGGAAAATGCAAATAAAGAGCAATATCATTTGCAAATAATCGCTAATATGGTTAGTACACTCTTAAGTATATTAGCACGTAATATCACAGAAAACAATCCGGAAATTAATACATACAGGCAGTCTAAAAAAACGGAACGTATAGATGAGATCTATGCTTATATTCGATATAACATATATGACTCAAATATGCTTAAAATATCTGTTATTGCTAAGCATTTTCATATTACAAGCAGCACGTTGAGTAATTATTTTAAGAAAGAAACAGGGAATTCTCTTCATAATTACATTCTACTCTATAAACTAGAGATAGTTAAAGACAGACTTTTAAATTCAGAATTTACGGTATCTCAAATAGCGATACAATTAGGGTTTACAGACGAAAGTCATCTTACGCGTATTTTTAAAAAATATTGTAAAGCAACTCCTAAGCAATACAAAGATGCTCATGTAGCCACAGATGAATAGCTATATGAATTAGAGATTTGGTTTTTAACCAAATAGTTCATTCAAAACGGCAGCAAGACGCACTCCTCCTTTTTGAAGTTGTTCTTGCACAATTCCTATATGATCTGCTTGATACCTGTAACTCAGCTTCTCTCCTATTTCAGCCGAATCGTAAACCATTTCTGCCAGAGTTTGCCCTTCGGTTACCCAATCAAGAACACTTCCTTTAGTTAATTCTTTATATTGGTCTTTAGAAACTGAACCAAAATTTTCAGCAATCTCGCTATAAGACATCCCATAACTTTCTAGCATTTTGGTATCCCAAAGTGAGTGTAAATTGGTACCATCATTAAACCAACGCACCTGAAAGTCGTTGCCTCCTTTGTCTTCAGCATGACCTAAATGTAAGGGTTGATGCAAATCTCCAATAAAGTGCACTAACAGTTTAAGGTAAAAAACCTTATCACTCTTAGAAGTAGTTTTTGAGCTAAGAACATCTTTACATTTCTCGATACCCATAACGATATCTCCGTATTTGTTATGCTCAGCTTCTGCATAAGAAAGACCCGGAGCTATATTCACATAATGCCAACTACCATATTTTCTATAGGCATCATAACTTTTTATCTCGTCTGCATAGGTAGAGATGACTACTAAAGTTTCTTCTCCCAGTAACTTTTCAAGTTCTCGCTGGGTTTTCTTATTTAAATAGTTTGTTGCAATTGCTGCAGTTGCACGATGCCCCTTACTTCCCCAATCATCTGCTTTAACGATAACAGTACTCAAAACCAATAGTAAAAGGCTTAAAAATGTATTTCTCATCAGAATATTTTTGGCAAATTTAAACCTTTATAAGGCTTTAGAAACGTTATGGACAATCATTACAAAACACCGTCATATATAACACTCAAAATAAAACAATTATGATTTAAAGATTTTTTAGCAAAACCTCGCGTTGTTATCTAAAACAATTAAGTTTAACTTACGTTTAAAAG
>Ga0207888_100206_pt1 | contig 33331 bp, 29 predicted proteins | sample LinPmetageLP43_FD_184055 | JGI IMG/M metagenome (GOLD analysis project Ga0207888, IMG submission 184055) | Marine viral communities from the Pacific Ocean - LP-43 (SPAdes) | ecosystem: Environmental > Aquatic > Marine > Oceanic | place: Pacific Ocean | collected 2010-08-27
AGCATTGATGGTATACGTGATTCCGTCATCTACCAACCCATCTGTGATCGGTAAGGTTCCGTTTGCATCCAGATAATAATTGAAGCTTCCGTTTAAAGTGGTAGTGGGTACAATGTTTAAGATTTCAGGAATACAAATAGGAAGATCTAAACCAAGTACGGTGATATCTTCGGATTCCGGTAACGGATTCACTGTAACTTCAACAGCTACACGAGCTGATTCTTCGGCACAGCCTGTTACAAATGAAGAGACATAAAAGCTTGTATCTTCAGTTAAAACCGGTGTAGTAAAAGCATCTCCACTGGCTACTGTTGCTAATAAATTACCGCCTGTTGGCGCATCATACCAGCGTAATTCTGCACCTGCAGTAGCAGTTGTCGCTACCAGATCTGCAGTACCTCCCTCACAAACTTCTACATCCTGAGAAGCAGCAGCAATTATAGGGATACCAGAAGTGATGGCTACATCGTATAAATCTAATCGTTGAAAAAGGTTTACCCCTAAAAGGGAATTATAACGAACAACAATGCGGTCTGCAGGGCCTGAAACATTAAAGGGAACCTGCGCGACAGCACCGCCTTGCAATAGTCCTAATAAATCAAGATTTAATAGGGATGAAAGACTTGACGTAGAAACTAAAGTAGATCCATTATACGCTTCAAATTCTATATTATTAGCAACACCCACAGCTAATAATGTAGGATCAATTTTTAAACTAATCTTAAAATCTTCTGTAGGTTGAGATGGTGTATCAAAATATATTATCTGTTCTATAGAAGCTGCAACATCAAGAACTCCTAGGCTTAATTGAGAAAAGGTTAATGGATCTGAATCAATTCCATTCTGAGGATCAATTACTCCTGCACCGCCTAACTCTAATAAATCAAGGCTCAAACCATCTCCATCATAGGAAGTATATGCAGGCTCATTACAAACACCCACTCCTGAGGAATAAAACACACCTCTTACATCTAGCGTTCTGGTATTTCCCAAACCTAATAAGGAACCTATACTATTTGTAATACGGATACTGCTGTACGATACCGAAGGAGTCATTGCTATAAACATTTCTCCAGCGGCATTAGTAACAACCCGTACTCTAGGGGTGTCAAAAGTATTAGGATCTGTTGAATCTGCACTTAGAACTGTAGTTGAGCTACTTTTTGCTTCAACTGTAAATTCTTGATTGCCTATAAGTACTGCTCCTAAAACATCACTCAGCAATTCGCCCAAGCCACCACCAAGGAGAACTCGCAACAAATCATCTTCGGTATCAATTCTTATAAAACTTGTCGTATTTGCCGGTACTGGCGAGGCATATCCTACTTCAATATAGCCACTATATGCGCCAATACCTGCCAAAATACCAGAGGAGGCCCTCACTGTTGCAGCTGTTGCTAGATTTCCATCATGTGCTGCAGAAGCATTAGTCACATGTCCGGCTACCGGGTCGACATCAACCAGTTGAGTCGCAAAAGTCCGTGTTTGAGCAGCAATCTCACCACTACATAACAATAGCAGTAAAATTGTAATTCTGAAATAAAAATTTCGGTAAGTAAAGTTCACCATAATACAAGTGTTTTGGTTTGAGAGGTTTCAAAAACATTAAAATCTGAACAAAAGAACCCTATGCCGAAAAGCGTAAGCACTTATCAGCCAGTCAGTTGGAGTTCTTTTTTTACTTAGGGGTAAAAACCTTAAATCTTTAAATGGAAATTTAAAGTTGGGCTAAAGGTTGAACGTTTACTCTGGAGAATGAGTAATTCAAATTATTTAGAATAAAATTAGGAAATCAATCCACAAAATGAAATTAACATCGATAAAAAGCAAAACGTTTATCGTTTTAGTTGGGTAAATTAATAATTTTGTACAAGTTTATTTTTTTGATAATCATCAAAAAATTAGTGAGTTTAAAACATTTTCAGTAGCTATTTACAAGTACAAATTGTTTTAAAATTCTGATAATCAGATATATTTATATTTTAACCGACAAAATGGAATTTATAGTACGTGATAGATTCAATTAAATCCACTTAGCGTTAAGCTTATAAACACTTGTAAGATTTAACCTATTAAAAATTATTTATTTTTAATAGGTCGGATTATTAAACGAAGATCTTGATTTTTACTCAGGTACTCTGTAGACCAATTGTAAAAAGTTCGTACACGGTTTCGATAATCGATTAGCGCAAATAGATGAACAAACAACCAAATGAACCACGCAATGAATCCATTAAAGTGTAAATTGGGTTTCGGTAGATCTGCTACCGCCTTACTACTTCCTATAATAGCCATAGATCCTTTATCTGTATACTTAAATGTTTTTATTTGTTTTCCGGCTTCCAGTGCTTTTAAGTTTTTAGCTAATGCTCTTCCCTGTTGCATAGCTACCTGAGCTAATTGCGGATGCCCCGTAGGAAAATTAGGATCTGAAGTGCTTATAGATGAATCCCCTAAGGCATAAATAGTTTCAAAGCCATGTACCTGATTGATACCATTAACTTGTATGCGATTACCACGTTGATAAATCTCTTCAGGTAAACCGTTAAAGCGATAAGCGGTAACACCCGTTGCCCATATCAGGTTTTTACTGTAGATATGCGAGCCGTCTTTCATCATTACTTTTTCTCCATCAAAATCTACCACGCGCGTATTGAGTAGCACCTCAACCCCCATTCCTTCCAATTCTTTGAGAGTATACTTTTGACTCTTTTCACTCATTGGTGATAATAACTCCCCACCTCCATTTATTAAATAAATTCTAGAACCACTACCTACTAATTCTGGGAATTCTTTACGTATTGTGTTGTTGCGCAACTCAGCAAATACACCAGAAATCTCAACACCGGTAGGCCCTCCTCCTGCAATCACCATATTTAAATAAGGTAAGCGCTGTGATTTATCGTCTATGCGCGTGGCCTCTTCAAGACGCTGCAATAATAAATTACGCATATGAAGAGCATCTTCAAGAGTTTTCATTGGTATCGCATGCTTCTCTATCTGATCAAGACCAAAAAAGTTAGTTTGCGTACCCGTAGCTAGTACCAAATAATCATAAGTGAGTTCACCATTATCTAAAGTAATCGTCTTTGCTTGTGGATTAACCTCTAAAAAAGTACCCATTCTAAATCTGAAATTCTTTTGATCTCTAAACAGATTTCTAAATGGAAACGTAATACTTGATGGGTCTAAAAAACCGGTTGACACCTGATACAATAATGGAGGAAAAAAATTGTAATTGTTTTTATCTACCAAAGTGATTTCAAAGGCTGAAGACTTACAAAGTTTTTTAGCAAGATTGATCCCTGCGAAGCCTCCTCCTATTATTACGACGTGTTTACTCATAGCATGATTAATTACCTTCGAAATTAGTGGTTTTTAAAAAGATAGCTTCCGTTTTATGCTTATTTTAAAACTTATATGAACTCTCTATTTATAAAAACCCTTCAACTTTAGTTCTGCTATAAAAATTCATTCTAGATTAGGATAATTGTGTGACAAATTAACCTGAAATCCCAAAACTTTAAATTAAATTTACTGTATGAATTATTGCAAAATTCACATAAAAATCAACTTGTAATCGATTGCAAAAAACATTTTTTATAATGTATCAGTTTAAATACTTGTTATTCTACACCAACTACGATCACCAGAAACTATGGAAAGACACATCACTTTAGGCGAGTTTATCATTCAAAACCAAAAAGATTTTCCCTACGCAAAAGGCGAACTCACCTCGCTTTTAAGTGCGATCAGACTTGCGGGAAAAATGGTAAATCAGGAAATCAATAAAGCCGGACTGGCAGAAATACGCGGAAAAGCAGGTAAAGAAAATGTGCAAGGCGAAGTACAAGCTAAGTTAGACATTCTTGCAAACGACATGTTCATTAGCACGTTACGTGATCGTGGAGATATTTGTGGCCTGGCCTCTGAAGAGCTTGAAGATTTTATCGTTTTTAACGAAGAGCGTCATAAAAATGCCAACTATGTAGTGCTCATAGACCCGCTTGACGGTTCTTCAAATATTGATGTAGATATCACTGTGGGTACAATTTTTAGTATCTATCGTCGCATTAGTCCTTTGGGAACTCCAGTGACTTTAGAAGATTTTATTCAACCCGGTATCAATCAAGTTGCTGCCGGCTACATCATCTATGGCACTTCTACGATGTTGGTTTATACTACAGGCAGTGGTACACACGGTTTTACTTTTGATCCGGGAATAGGATCTTTCTTTTTATCGCATCCAGACATGATGTTTCCAGAATCTGGAAGAACTTACTCAATTAATGAAGGTAATTATGTGCATTTTCCCGGTGGAATTAAAAAGTTTATAAAGTGGGTTCAGGAATTAGATGAGGAAGACAACAGGCCTTTCTCGGCGCGTTATTGCGGCTCTATGGTTGCAGACTTTCACCGAAATATGATTCAAGGTGGTGTATTTTTATACCCGGAAGGCACCAAGTCTCCTAACGGAAAACTACGTTTGCTGTATGAATGTAACCCTATGGCTTTTTTAGCAGAGCAGGCCGGGGGAAAATGCTCTGACGGTTATGGCCGTATTATGGAAAGAATACCTTCTGAATTGCACGAGCGTGCTCCTTTTTATTGCGGCTGTAAAACAGAAGTTGAAAAAATAGAATGGTTTTTAAACCAGGAAGATTAATTAGCGTTCAAATCAATTTTGAGAATCCGGTATGTTGAAAGGCATTCCGGATTTTTTCATTATTACAACTTGAACATTTATGCTTCTATTTTATAAAGCAAAGGCTTGAATGCTTTAGAAAGAACCAATACCTTGTCACCTATGGTTAGATTTGATGCTTCTTCGTGCTGAACGACAACCTTGACCACATCTGTGTGAATTCGCACCGTTACAACACTTATAATCTCTTCTTGTTGAATTTTTAAAACTTCGCCGGTAAACTTAAATTTTCCACTCAGGCTTTGGTCTATAAAAATAGCTTCAGGTGTTCCTTGCTTGAGTACTTTTCCTTCTTCTAACTGATAGACATAATCTGTCAGCTTCACAATCTCCCCTACATCATGAGAGACTAAAATTGTTGTGAGCTTAAATTCTTGATGTACTTTTTTTAAATACCCTTGTAGTTTGTGACGTATTGCGCTGTCTAAAGCAGCTAGTGGTTCATCTAATAATAAAATCTTCGGTTTTTGTACTAATGCGCGTGCCAGTGCTACGCGTTGTTTTTGTCCACCACTTAGGGTTTCGGGTTTGCGGGTTTGCAGTTGCTCCAATTCCATTATTTCTATGAGATCTGAAATTGAACTATTGTTTTGATTTTTCGCTTTCGCGAAATTTAAATTCTCTAAAACCGTCATATGCGGAAACAATGCATAATCTTGAAATACGTAACCCACCTTCCGCTTTTGCGGACTAAAATTGACTTTAGTTTTGGTATCAAACCATGTTTCCTCTTCAACACAAATCTGTCCAAAATCGGGTTGCATCAAACCACTTATCATTCTTAACACAGATGTTTTTCCTACTCCTGACGGACCGTATAGCGTAATAAATTGCTCACTTTTGATATTTAAATTTAACCGAAGTATCATCGTTCCCGTAGCGCCCCGCAATTCTTTACTAATATCTAGTTTTATCATTTCCAAAAGCCTTTAAAGTAATTACCATTAACCAGATAAACCGATAAGAGAATGCAAAAAGTTATGGCAAATAAAACGAGTGAATAAAAATTAGCCGCGTCATAATTCAACGCTTCTACCTCATCATAAATCGCAATTGATGCAACTTTAGTCTTTCCGGGAATATTACCGCCTATCATTAGCACCACGCCAAACTCCCCCACCGTATGCGCAAAAGACAGCACAATACCAGTAAGCAAAGCTGGTTTGATTTGAGGTAATTGAACTTTTAAAAGTGTTTCCCATTTAGACTTTCCCATAACAAAAGAAGCTTCGGTTATAGATCTTGAAATACCGCTTAAACCTGATTGTACTGGATGAACCATAAATGGCAAACTGTAAATTACAGATGCAATTACCAGACCGCTGAATGAAAAAACCAATTTGATTCCCAACCATTCGTCAAGCCAGTTACCAAATGTATTATTAGGACTAAAAGCCATCAAAAAATAAAAACCTAAAACGGTGGGTGGTAAAACCAGCGGCATACTTACCAAAGTTTCAAAAACAGGTTTTAACCGAGACTTCGTATTGCTTAACCAGTATGCGACAGGAATACCTATTAAGATCAAAATTACTGTAGTGAACAGCGCAAGTTTAAAAGTTAAAAGTAGCGGTTCCCAATTCATAGCGCCTGCAGCATTACTTCGTTTAATTTAACCATAGCAACCACGGAAATCCCAGCTTTTAAAGCTAAGGTTTTAACAGCGTTTGTGCTTATAATTGCGTTCAGCTCACCAGCTTTTGTAGAAAGATTTAGCTTGCTGAGTAATTGACCAGGCTCAATGTCTATAATTGATGCAGGTATTTGATTTTGTAAGCTTATTTTAATTTGAGAATCGGTGCTGATTATGACTTCCGTTTCTTTGAATACTAAAGCTACTTGCTGCCCTAATTTTAGGTAAGCAGCTGTTTTTGGAGTGTCAATTACAATAGCTTTTAAAAGGAGTTGGGGGGTGACTTCAACGTGTGCCAATGTAAGATTACCACTAACTTCTAATTTCGATATGTTTCCGTTGAAGCTATTCATCTACCGAATATCCAAATTCTAAAAGAATTTCTTGTGCTTCTTCGGTAAAAATATATTCATAAAAAGCTTTGGCGGCTTCATTTACCTGCCCTTCCCTATTTATCAAAACGGCCGCTTGCTCAATGGGAGCATACAAACTTTCTTCGACTAAAATCCAATTTCCTTGTTTTTCAGTTTGCAGAGCCTTAACCACAGAAAGTGCTGTAAAGCCAATTTCGGCAGCACCGGAAACAATGAATTGATTGGTCTGAGAGATACTTTCACCGTAAACAAGTTTTTTTTCTAATACCTCATATAAACCTTTTTTTTGAAGTGCATTGATCGCAGCCTCGCCATAGGGTGCGGTTTTGGGATTTGCTAAAGCGATATGCTTTATTTGAGAATTTAATAAGGTTTTAAAGGATGGCTGAAGTGTTTTGTCTAAAGACCAAATAACCAATTTCCCATACGCGTAAATCTTTGGTTGATCATCACTGAAACCAGCATCATAAACTGCTTTTGGGTATCTGGTATCGGCAGCTACAAACACATCATATGGAGCACCTTCTTGTATTTGTGCCGTTAATTTACCCGATGAAGCGACGATAAACTCACACGTAATTCCGGTTTGATGAGAAAATTTATCTGCTAACTTTTGAATTGCAAACTGCATATTAGCAGCCGTAGCGATTGTGATGGAATTCTGTTTTAATCCTTTTGAGCAAGCGGAAAACAGAAAAATAAGAGATACTGCAAAAAAGATATTTTTAAAATGAGTTTTGAAGTTTTTCATAAAATTCCAGAAGCGCCAGAAACACTTTATTTATAAAATCTGATTAAACTCTAAGCGCTCATTATCTGGGCCGGTAATGTTGAAGTATTTACAGCCGTTTTTCCAAAAAGGTAAAAATACCGGAGCCTCTTCTTGAATTTTATAATCTTTTTCTTTGAGCTCGTTAAAAACTACATCAATATCAGTAACATCAAAAGCGATATGGTCAATATGACCGTGCGATCTGCTTCGTATTTCTTCCAGATCTTTTCTCGGAAATTCATATAACTCCATTATCACCTCGCCACTTTGAAGCATTGCCACATTTCCTTTCTCCTTATTGTGATCAAACTGTGATATCATAACCTCTTCAAAGCCTAAATCTTTATAAAAGGATATAGACTTTTTTAAGTTGGTCACCGGGATCCCAACGTGTTGAATTTTAGAAATTTTAAAAGCCATGAATCTATTTTAAAATGCTATTAAATTAACTATTTAACAGGATTAAAGTCTAAAACGATGTTGTTTTTTAGTAAACCTACGGTTTTGAAACGTATGCTTCTTTGCTCTGTAAATGGAGAAAAGTGCAATAAAACTCCAAATCACATTAGTTACTAAAGATGGTATTGCATTATAGTAGAAACAATTAACGGCTATTAAAATTCCTCCCAGAAGATTCATTAAAATACACCACCCAGAGAAGTCTTTACTTTTTACAAGTGTTAGTGCGTAAGAGAATACGATTAAAAAGGAGCCTAGCCATCCTGCAACATCGATGAATATTTTCATAGCCTTTTGAATTTTTGTGTCTTCTATTCGTTTACAAGTAGTTTATCCATACGGGTTCTGAAATCAGCTTCTGCCATACGGTCTTCCAGCTTTTGGATTTCTTCAAGCAGACGGGTATTAAAACCTAATAATTCTTCAAGGGCTTTTTCACCTGCAGTCCAATAGTCTTGTAGCACCGGAAGTTTTTGTTTTGCTTTCTGCGATAACATTAATTGATATTTTCGGTTGTCCTGAGAGTCGATTTCAGCATCGACATAGCCTCTTTTTTTCATTTTATTAATCAGTTTTACGATTGCAGGATGCGAAAGCTGTAAAGCGTCAGCTATCTCGGTTACGGTCATCTTCTCGTTTTTCTGCAATAACATAAAAATCATATGCCAGTTGGGCTCAATATCAGACTCGTGCTCCCTGTAAAAATCGCGTGTTTGATAAATAAACGCATCACTGAGGCGTTTGAGTCTTCCGGTTAGACCGGCATACCCCATTTCAATTAAAAAATCTTCACTCATAATAATAAACGTAACTGGTTACGCAAATCTAAAATTTATGACGAATGTGTAAGTAAATTGTCTGTTAAATTTTAATCAAAAAAAAGTCATTTTCAAAAAAACCAAAAAAGCTCCCAAACCAGTGTTTTGGGAGCTTTTTAGATTATAATAGTATAAATTATTAATTACAATTACCTGAAACATCACAGTTTTGACCTTCAAGCACTTCAAACTGAGGTGTCTCTTGCTTAGCATACCACTCGATATAAGCTTTACCAAGTACGTTTAAAAATTGTTTTTCGGGCTGTGCACCAGAAACGGCATATTTTCGGTCAAAAACAAAAAACGGAACTCCGCTAACCCCAATTTTTCGGGCTTCCAGAATATCCTGCTCAATATGTGCTGCAAACTGACTTTCGTTCAATTCGCTCTCTATTGCGGCCTTTTCGAGACCTACTTCCTGACCTAATTGAATGAGTGTTGCTACATCATCTACATTTCGGCCTTCAATAAAATAGGCTTTTAAAAGACGTTCTTTCATTTCATTTTGAAGTCCTTCCTGGCCAGCCAAGTGTATGAGTTGGTGTCCTCTGTGAGTATTGGCTACAACCACTTTGTCATAATCATAATCAAGGTCAGTTTCTTTAGCAAAAGCGGTTACCCCCTCAATGGCCTGCTCAGCCTGGGCTTTGCTCATTCCTTTATGTTTCTGTAAAAAATCAACACTGCTAATAAACGTATGAGTCTTTAAATTTGGTGCCAGATCAAAGCTCTTCCATATTACTTCAACTTTATCGCGGTGGGAGAACTGCTCAAGAGCCTTATCAAATTTTCGTTTTCCAATATAGCAAAAAGGGCACATGATATCACTCCAAATCTCTACTTTCATCTTTTCAAATTCCATCATCTTTAATTCAAGGGTTCAGACAATTGGTCGTAAATTATGACTTTAGCTAACACAAAATACTGTTGTTTAACTAAAATAAAAGCCTTTCAGCTGCTTTTATTTTAGTTCAAAAAATCTTCTCTTGCAGGGTTAAAAGCATCTATTAAAATACCCGGCTCCAGACATTTAGCTCCGTGTGGTGCATTTGGCGGAACATAAAATCCATCACCGGCTTCTAGAATTTCACTATTTCCGTTAATGGTAATTTCAAATTTACCTGAAACCACATAGCTTCCTTGTGTATGAATATGATCATGTACCGTACCTATGGCCCCCTTTTCAAACTTCACACTCACGATCATCAGATCTTTGTTATGTGCAACGATCTGACGGGTAATACCGGCATCAGCCTGATCCCATTCAGTTTTATTTGTTTTAAAAAACACGTCGCTTTCTTTTGTAATACTCATCTCTTATCTATTATGCATAAATTCTATTCCGTTAATAACACCTCGTATTTCAGCTAAACCTTTAAGTCTACCTATCCCTGTGTAACCGGGATGCGCAAGAGGTTTCTTAAGATCATCCAGCATTTGATGCCCGTGATCTGGACGCATAGGCAGTTGCCTACCATACTGTTTTTCAACTTCTAATAGCTCATAAATAACCGCTGCCATTGGCACATCTCCTTCCAGATGATTGTCTTCATAAAAACTACCGCTAGCATCTCTTTTTGTACTTCTTAAATGCACAAAATGAATATGCTTACCATAATCTTTAACCATTTGTACCAAATCATTATCTGCTCGTGCGCCGAAAGAACCGGTACAAAAAGTAACCCCATTATATACGCTATCATTATCTGACAATAAACGCTTAATATCTGAAGCTTTACTCATAATTCTGGGCAAGCCAAAAAAGGCATGTGGCGGATCATCCGGATGAATTGCCATAGCCACACCTGCTGACTCAGCGGTAGGTAAAATTTCGTCTAAAAAGAGCTTTAAATGTTCTTGAGCTTTTTGCTCGTCTATTGCCACATAAGTATCAATTGCTTTCTGTAATCCAGCTAAAGTATAGCCTTCTTCAGAACCCGGAAGCCCAGCAATAATAGCTTCTTCCAACTGCTGTTTATCATCTTGTGTTGATTGTTTAAAAAACCGTTTAGCTTCCGCCAAAAGTGCTTGACTATAATCTTTTTCAGCATTTTTTCGTTTTAAAATAAAACAATCAAAAGCAGCCAAATGAGACCAGTCAAAACGCAGTGCAGTTGCTCCATTTTCTAGCGGGTAAGCCAACTGTGTACGCGTCCAGTCTAAAACAGGCATAAAATTATAACACACAACCTCAACGCCTATTTTACCTAAGTTTATTAAAGAGGTCTTATAATTATCTATATGCTCTTGAAATGTTCCTGTGCGGGTTTTCATTGCCTCAGTGACCGGTAAACTTTCGACCACTTTCCATGTTAAGCCAGCAGCTTCTATTTCAGCTTTTCTTTTTTGAAGAGCATCCAGAGACCAGACTTTTCCATTCTTAATTTCGTGCATTGCATGAACCACACCAGACGCACCCGCCTGACGAATATCTTGAAGTGATACGGGGTCTTTAGGCCCGTACCAACGCATTGTTTGAATCATTTCTTAAATTTTCTATTGAAATTAAACACCTGAGAATGCCTTGAACCCCCCATCTACAGTAACTACAGTACCGGTTACAAAAGACGCTGCATCGCTACACAACCAGTGTATCGCACCATTTAAATCCTGTGGATCACCAAATTTACCTAGAGGAGTATTGTCTATTATTTTTTCTCCACGGTTGGTTAAACTTCCATCTTTATTGGTCAGTAAATCCCTATTTTGTTCTGTTAAGAAAAAACCCGGAGCCAATGCATTTACGCGAATAGGATTCTCTTGTTTTTGAGCAAATTCTACCGCAAGAAATTGCGTTAGATTTTCAATTGCAGCTTTTGCAGAAGCATATCCCATTACACGTGTAAGCGGTAAATGTGCCGCAACCGAAGAAATATTGAGCACGCTTCCGGATTTTGATTTTTCTAATAACGGAAGAAAAACCTGTGTGGGTAGAAAGGTCCCTATATAATTAAGATCCATCACCTTGCGCATCTCTTCAGCATCTGCATCTGCCAGCGACTGCTCTGGTAAAATTAACGCCCCCTTCATATTACCGCCTGCAGCGTTAATTAAAACATCTATATACCCTAAATGATCTTCTATCTCAGCTTTTGCAGCATTCAAAGCTTCTTTACTTGTCACATCAGCCAGTACTCCTGAAGCTTGATATCCTTGCTGTTTTAGATCATCTACAAGATTATCAACTTTAGTTTTTGTTCTACCTAATATGACTACGTGTGCACCGCATTCAGCAAGAGATCGGGTCATAGATTCTCCCAAAACACCAGTTGCACCACTAATAACTATAATCTTATTTTTTACTGAAATAAGTAACTTCATGGATTTTCTTTTTAAATGTTTTCAATACATTTTAAAATTACAGATATCTCGTGCTAAAACCTCAGGTTTAATATATTTTTCTATTTGTAAATTTTGACGTGCTATTTCCTGCAATGCTAAACTTGCTACCAACTTTGCTCCTAAGTATGACAAGTGTGTATCATCATTTTTGCCATCTGGGTAATATGAGTGTTCTCCTGGTTTAAAATGCAGATGAAGCTTTTTAGATTCTTTTGGACCCCATTTGCGCTCCAACCTTTCGGTTAAAAATTGCATATCAATAAATTTTACATTCAGATCTTTAGCAACCATTCTTACAACCAGCGGGTAATTACCATGGGTATCTTCAAGAGTTCCGTATTCATTAAATTTTCTACGCACAATAGATGATAACAAGACGGGAGTCGCTCCTGCTTTTCTGGTCTCGACTACAAATCGTTTCAGATTGTATCGATACTGAGTAAATGGATTAGTAAATCGTGTACTATCTTTAAACTTCTGATCGTTATGACCAAACTGTATGAATACAAAATCTCCCTTTTTTAAAGAATCTAAAACACGTTCCCAGTGGCCTTCAGTAATAAAACTTTTGCTACTGCGTCCATTTAACGCATGATTACTCACCTGTATATTCTGATCTAAAAGTTCTGGCAAAACTTGTCCCCACCCGTGCTCTGGATTGGTTTCCGGGTTTTTCTTGTCTGCCATTGTAGAATCTCCAATCAAGTGAATTGTTGGTTTCTCCTGAGCAGAAAGCATCCCGGATAAAACAAAAAAGACGACCATAAAAATTTTAAAAATCTTCATACTATTCATTTAAAATTGAAGAAACAAGTTCAGGTTTCCAGTTATCGTGTCCTCCTAAAACCAAATCTTTAGTATATAAATTCACCTCTTCTTCATACAATTGGTGCGACCACCACACACGTTTCTCAGCATTTGCTCCTGCTCCTTTGCTCTTATATTCTGCATAGAAAACAGTACGCTCTTTATGCGGAAACATTGCATCTCCATCCCAAACTTCCCAGCCTTCCGGCAAAATATGAGCTCCTAAAACTGAATTGATAAATACTGTTTTAGCATATGGCCTCCAGGGTCTGCCCAGATAAGCTTGATTCACTCCTGCAGCAGCAGTTAGCTTACAATTCAGAAAGACATAACCATAATCTTGCATTGCTGGTGTTGAGGCTGCTGTTACGTAAGAGTTAGTAAGGCTTTTGATTTCGCATTCTTCAAAAAATGCAGTCGCCTGACCAAAAATAAAATCGGTAGTACCTTCTATATAACAGTTCTCAAACAATACTCTATTGTCTTCACCAGCTGTGTAAACCGTATCCTGACATCCTAAAATCCGGCAATTATTAAAAATAGAGCGATCACCCGCAGTATGTAAGGCTACAGCCTGACCGCGGTCACACCAGGTGTTTTGTATGGTTAAATTTTCAGCATAAAAATCTAAACCTTCAACCTTCAATGTATAGGATGTAAAGGTATTATGAACCGTCCCAGATACTGAATCTACCTTACCCGAATAATCATCATTAACAAGGATTACTCCGTCCCGACTTTCACCAATTAATGCAATTTTACGCTTCCAAGCAGGCACCTCTATTTTCTCTTTGTAAATGCCATTTTTAACATAAATCTTAACATAAGCCGGACCTAAATCTCGTGTACTTGCAATCGCTTTCTGAATACTATTAAAGTCTCCGCTGCCGTCTAATGCAACTTTAATTTCCCGATAAACTTTTGAATCTTCCGCCTTAAAAATCCGATCTAAAAAAGCTAAACTGTATTGCGCTGTTTTATTAAACCACGGCTGCATCAACCAAAAAGAATGCGGCGTATCTGGGATGGTATGCACTTCGTTGTAGATATGATTTTGGTTTAATATCGAAATCATATCAACCCGCCCGGCGTGAAAACGTGGCTGCGTACTATTAATAAAAAGCGTTGGCGGTGTGTTTGCATCAACATAATTAAGTGGAGAGGCTTCTTTCCAATTTTTGGGATTCTGATATTTTGAACCATTAAGCCATTTTGCTGCTACTTCGCCTTCTTCACTTTCAGGATGGGTGAATGAAACAATCCCGTCTACATTAATAATAGCTTGAATAGAGTCAGAAATTTTAAAGTTCTCACTATTGTAGACCGAAGATCCTCCAGTTACACCTACTAAAGTTGCTAACTGTGCACCCGCTGAATTACCCAAAATAGCTATTTTATTTGAATCTATACCATACCTGTGAGCGTGTTGACGCATCCATCTAACGGCTGCTTTTAAATCTAAAACCGCAGCAGGATAAACCGCATCTGTACTTAACCGATAATTTGCCGTAACAGCCACATAACCATTATTTGCAAAGTACTGCGCCAAAGGCCTAACATTCTCTTTACTGCCACTCATCCAACCTCCTCCAAATACCAATAAAAGGGCTGGTTTTTTTTTCAAAACATTTTTAGGAAAATATACATCTGCTTTTAAATCCTTCCCGTCAATCGATTTATATATAATATCTTCATTTTTATTAAAATCTCCAGTTTTTAATTCTTCAATAGGTTTGATAAATAGATAGTCTGCCTTTAATTTCTCATAAGTTGTCGCTATAGAATATTCAATTTTATTAATGGTTTTTTTCTGAGCTAAACAGACTCCTCCTAGAAGGAAACTTAGAATGAATATTGTATGTGCAAATCGACTCATAATTTTAGTTTTAAACATCTCCATATTTTAAATAGAAAAAAGCTTAACCGTAAATTGGTAAGCTTTTTTCTGTTTCTACTAATATTTAAAAATTACTGGTATGCTGGGTTCTGTTCAAAGTCATTATTTTGATTTAGATCCAGTGCACTTTGTGGGATGGGTCTTAGAATCTTTAAGACTCCGTTGGCTCCGTCAAAATTTCCTTCCTCTACAAGATAATGGTAAGCAGAAGCGCGTTCTACCAGTTTACCTGTACGTTTTAAATCAAACCAACGGTGATACTCTCCTATTAACTCGCGGCCGCGTTCATCTAAAATATAATCGATATCAAATTCTGCTAAAGTCGCATCATCAACATCTGCTCGCTCCCGTACATCATTTATAAAGTTAAGACCTACATCCGGCTGACCGGCTTGCAAATAAGCCTCTGCAGCAATTAAATAGGTTTCTCCTAAACGAGAAAGAACGATATCTCTTCTACTGGTATTTTGACCAAAAGGAGCTTCAGGATCATCAAATTTTTTCAATGGAATAGTTTGATAATCATTAGTGGGGTTTGCAGAAGGTACATAAGTACCATACTGGTGGTAAGTTGCTTCTGGATGTTCTGCCATATAAGCATCTTGATCTGCTTGTGTTGCTTCCCATGCCGGAGCGTAATAATGATTTACAGTTAAAGTACTGGTATCGTCTACATCATAAAAATCAAAATAGCGCTCATAAACTTCTGTCATAAATGTTACCTGATAACGCTCATCATCTTCAGTAAATAAATCTATTGCAAATTGTGTAGGACATAGTGTGTATGTTCTATATGGTGCATCTCCTGCAACCTCGCTACCGCCTTGATAAGGACCAAAATAAGCCGTTTGCTGATGTCCTAAATTGAATGGATCTGTACTTACAGAAGCAGGATCGTATTGAACCGAAAACAGAGTCTCTTCATTAATAGGATAGGTAGGATTTCCTGGTGCCCATAATTCTTCAAAAGACAAGTTAAGACCCTGGCCTGCTATTGCAGCTTCTGCATAGGAAGCTGCAGTTGTAAAATCTGCTGTGGAGCCAAAACTCTCATATCCGCGCGTTAAATAAACTTTTGCTAACAAATGGTTTACGGCACGTTCGTTTACTTTACCCTGATATGCACCCGAACTCACTTGATTAACGGCAGCTTCTAATTCTGAAATGATAAAACTATAGATATCTTCAGCACTTTCTCTTGAAAACTCTAATACGGGTTCTCTAAAATAATCTGTTACCAAAGGAACACCTCCGTAAGTTTGCACTAAAAGGAAATAGGCATTAGCGCGCAAATAGCGCACCTCTCCTAATTGTTGATCTAATATATCTGTAGCTTCAGTTAGATCTGCATAATAAATAGCTGTATTTGCAGTTTGAATAGCTTTATATGCGTTATCATAAAGTCCTGCCACTCCTGTTGATGAAGGATTGAGATCTGTATACCTACTCAAACCTGTAGGTTCTGCGTCACGACCTTCAGCAAAAAGATCTGTACCGCAAACATAAATCCACGGTTCGTTTCCATAAATTTCGCGCAACTGCGCGTAGTTTGCATTTAATAAGGATTGATAACCTTCTTCGGTTAAATAAAATTCTTCAGCTACTGCAAAAGACTCATTTTCTTCTTCTAAAAAATCCTGACAACTTGTTACTGTAAGAAGTACGAGTAAACAACTTGTAATATATTGTATCTTTTTCATCTTCTTAAAATTTTAAATTAAAGCCCAACTGATAAGTTACAGAACTGGGTCTACCCGTGTTTAAACTTGCTCCAGCCCACTCGGGATCATATCCTTCATAATCTGTAAACACAAATGGGTTTAATACGTTTGCATACACTCTCAGGGCATTAATGCCTAACTTCTCTAATGATTCACCGCCCAGATTATAACCTAGTGCGATATTTTTAACCTTCACAAAAGAAGCATCCTTGTAATACCCCACGCCATTATTTCTCCAGAAAGAACCTTCATTACGCGGCTGCGGATAAGTATTAGAAGCTCTTGCAGGCAAGCCGGCATCATTTGCAGGAACATACCAGTCTATATCTAATTTCTGACGACCGCGATCGCGTGTATCAGCAAAATTAGAATGGAAATTACTATACACTAAAACTCCTTGAGTAATGATCACAGAAGTTGATAAATCAAAGTTTTTTACGCGCAACGAACTAAAGAAACTCCCAGTCCAATCTGGGTTTGAAGAACCTAAAATTATACGGTCACCGTCTGGTGTGTATTGCCCGTCATTGTTTACATCAAGTAATTTTTCCTGGCCTTCTTGCATTCCGTAACCAGCTGCTTCAGCTACTTCATCTGCTTGCCAGATTCCGGTAAATTTGTAGTTGTAAATCGCATCAAGAGATTCGCCTATAAACAAGTTATTACCTATATCATCTACTTCACTTTGACCATAAATAGACTTCAATTCATTGGTGTTTTTAGTGAAAGTTAAAGATGTCGTCCATGTTACATCTTCGGTCTGAATGTTACGTGTTGTTATGGCTAGCTCAACTCCCCTATTGCTTACTGAGGCAACATTTGCGTTGATATTAGAAAAACCGGTTTCACTAGGTAAATCTTGTGTAAATAATAAATCATCTGATAAACGATCGTATACATCAACACTACCGGTAATGCGATCTCTCCATAAACCGAAATCTACCCCAACGTTAAATTCACGGGTACGCTCCCACTTAAGTTGCGCGTTTGCAATCTGAGTAGATACAAATCCGTTTGAAACAGAACCTGCATAATCATAATAGGTTTGAGAATCTAAAGTATTCAGAGAAGAATAAGGACTAATAATATTGTTACCTGTATACCCAAAACTCATTCTCAGTTTTAAATTATTTACAGTCGCCGATTCGGCTAAGAAATCTTCGTTAGAAATATTCCAACCTAGAGCAGCAGAAGGGAAAGAATCCCAGCGGTTTTCTTTAGGAAACACTGATGAACCATCCCATCTATTTGACAGTGTTAAAAGGTATTTATCATCGTAAGAATAGTTTAAACGCAATGCATAAGATCTCAATGTATTTTTATTAAAACCTGAACCTAGATCGTAAGTACTTTGCTCACCACTACCTATGTTATAAAAACTGGTATCAAAAGGCATATTTCGGGATGACGAAAACGAACTTTCATTTCGATTAGAGAACATACTATAAAGTCCTAATAAGTTGAAATTGTGCTTCTCATCAAAAGTTTTAGTGATGTTAAACTGATTGTCCCAGGTATAGTTAAAATTCTGCCTTTGATCCAGTCGAGCAGAAGGTAAATTATTATTGCTTGCTCCTGTATTTGTAAGTGCCCCCCAAGATCTACCCCGTCGCGTATGAGAATATCCTGCTGCAAGAGAGGTTTTAAAAGATAGCCATTCCACAGGTTGATATTGAAAATATGTGTTCCCAATCACATTCCAACGGCGTACGTTATCGATTGAGTTGTTGATCTCTAAAATAGGGTTGTAGGTACTCGTTTTATTAATAATAAAATCACCGTTCTCATCTACCAGTTTCCCTGGCTGTGGAAAAAGAGTCACCCCATCTAAATCATATGGATCTAAAAAAGGATTTAATCTAAATGCTTCTCGCATCGCAACATCAGATCCCTGATCTTGATTGATTAATGTAACCGTTGCATTTGTACCTAAAGTAAATTTCTCATTGATCTTGTGATCCACTCCTAATTTTAAGGTGTATTTATTGAGTTCTTCATTATCAATATTTCCGGTTTCGTTCTGATACCCTATTCCCAAGTTATAACCTAGACCGTTTTCTGCTCTTCCTGAAGCATTAACGTAAGTATTTTGTTGAACACCTGTTTTTAAAACAGCATCATACCAATCAAAAGATTCGTTAGCTGCCACACGTCTTAATAATTCAGAATTGCTACCGCCGCCACCCACAGCATCAGCAAGCGTTGCAGCTGTAACCGTACCGGTATTAGGATCTGTACCGGCAGTTGCTAAATACGCAGACTGGTGGTAATCCCACCAAGTCTGTGGAGCCATAAGATCAGGTAATCTTGCAACATCTTTAACACCTACAAAAGATTCAACGCTTACGGTTAAACCTCCCTTTGCTCCGGCACCACTACGAGTTGTAACAATTACAACACCATTAGATCCTCTTGAACCATAAATTGCGGTAGAAGATGCATCCTTTAAGATATCCATACGTTCTATATCCTGTGGATTCAAAAAGTCGATATTATCTGTAGGTACCCCATCAACAACAAATAGTGGGTCACCCCCGCCACCAATTGAATTTTGACCACGTATTGTGATATTAAAACCATCACCTATTCTACCAGTAGAGTTGCTTACCTGAACACCGGGAACCAAACCTTGTAAAGATTCTACCGGATTTGTGATATTACGTTCGGTTAGACTTTCTGAATCAATTGTACCTACAGCTCCAGTTAAATCTGATTTTTTCACCGTTCCGTATCCTACTACAACTACTTCACTTAGCGACTGAACATCTGTCTCCAACGATATCGTAAAGTTTGTTTGAGAGCCTACGGGTACGTTTTTAGTAAGAAAACCTACATAACTAATTACAAGTACTGCATCATTCCCGGGAACGCTAAGTTGAAAGTTTCCGTCAAAATCTGTTACCGTTGCAGCAGAAGTACCTTCTACTACAATGTTTACACCAGGCAAAGGCATATTGTCATCTACTGAAGTAATAGTACCCGTGATCGTTCGTCCTCCCTGGCTAAAGACATTCGCCGAAATTAAAAAACTCGCTAGTAATAAGAACAGAGTCATTTTATTTCGGATAAGAAAATTTGTGTGTGTATTTCTCTTCATTTTAAATTGTTTGTTTTTAAGTTTTAATCGAATTTATTCGTTGTAGTTCACTTCATTAATTGTTGTGTTTATATAATTGATAGGTTCACAGTTCTCAACTAAAAGAGGTGTTTCAGCATTTTTAATAGTCACATTTTTCAGGCTTATTCCTGTAACCGGCTTTTCTTCTCTACCTCTTATCAACAAGCCGTACTCCCCTCCATTTTCAACTGTAATATTTTCTAAGTTTATATTACTTATGCTGGGTATAAATTCACCCTCTTGCACGCCATATATACCGTAATAAGTATTGATCTTTAAAACGGCTTCTTTCACTTGACCTACTTCTATATCTTTGACATATACATTCTCCACAAACCCGCCTCGCAAAGTGTTTGTTTTAATACGTATAGCACGATCCAGATTAGGGCTGTTCATCGTACAATTACGCACAAAAACATTACGTACTCCTGCAGATATCTCGCTTCCCATAACGACCCCGCCGTGACCATCTTTCATGTCACAATTTTCAACAACTATATTTTCACTGGGAATATTAACGCGTCGGCCATCGCCATTGCGACCAGATTTGATCGCTATACAGTCATCACCTGTATTAAAATTGCAATTGGTAATGTGTACATATTTTGAATATTCAGGATCGCAACCGTCATTATTAGGACCGTGACTGTTAACCGTTACTCCATCAACTTTCACATAGCTAGACTTTAGCGGATGAATTACCCAAAATGGAGCATTAGTAAAAGTCACTCCCTCAATAAGAACACGCTCACACTCTAAAGTCTGTAGAAATAATGGACGGAGTTGATGCCCTTCGCCAAAAATACGTTGCTCAACAGGAGTACCGTCTTCAATCATTTTAAATAATGTGGGTAAATTATGCTCATCCTTTTGTTGTGGAGCTCCCTCTTGATGCCCATATTTATCTGCACCACACCAAGGCCACCAGTTCGCTTTATCTGCTTGTCCATTTAAAATTCCTTTACCGGTAACAGCAATATTCTTTTGACCTTTTGCATAGATTAGCGGGGAGTAATTCATAAGTTCCATCCCTTCGTATGAAGTATGAACAGCAGGGAGATAGGCACTCTTGTCTGTTGTAAAAAGTATTTCAGAGCCAGCTTTTAAATGCAGATTTATGTTACTTTTTAATTGAATTGGACCTGTTAGATATTTGCCCGCAGGAACAACAACTTTACCTCCACCTGCTTCACTACAGGCAGCTATTGCATCAGAAAATGCTTTGCTGTTTAGGCTAACCCCATCTGCAATTGCACCATAATCTGCTATATTGAATATTGCATCCGGAAATTCTATAATGCCTATTTTTTCAATAATAGCATCTGCTTCACTCCAAACTGTCTTTTTTGCTAACTCACTTGATTTATTTTTCTGCTCATTGTTTTTACAAAAAATAAATACCAACAAAAAACAGTTCAACAAGACTAAAACACAGCTACGAAAACGATTTCTTTTAAAATTCAACATATATAGATTTTTATAAAAATTCAACTCTTGAAAACTTGAACCCTACCAATAACAAAATACAATCGATTGCACGAAAATAATTATTAATTATCAGTATCCAAATAAAATGTACTAATAATTAGCAAAAAATCATTTTTTAACAATTAAAACTTCAATTTTAGAACGTAAATCGTCAAAAAATCACACATTAAGATTATTAAATCGAGTAAAATATAAAGCTTTTATCAAAAAAATTTTAAATTGTAAACGATTACAACACTCCAAACTAAAGATGCGCCAAAAAGAAAAAGTCACAATTTATGATATTTCAAAAAAGTTGAATATCAGTGCTGCTACCGTTTCAAGAGCTTTAAATAACAGCAACCGAGTTAGTCTTAAGACTAAAGAGCTGGTTTTAAAAACAGCTAAGGATCTTAACTATCAACAAAACACCCTGGCTTTGGCTTTAAAAAGCGGGAGAACCTTTAATGTAGGTGTTGTTGTTCCCTATATTAATCACACGTTTTTTGCTTCGGTTATACGTGGTATTGAGGAAGAACTTGAGCCTAAAGGGTATCATGTGATAATATGTCAATCGCACGAAAATGTGGAAAATGAAGCTAAACAAATCAAAGCCTTGCTCAATACTCATATTGATGGCATTTTTATTTCAGTTTCTAAAACTACTGAAGATATAAAGCATATTGAAGCAGTTCGGGACGAAGGCGTTCCGCTTATCTTTTTTGACCGTAAAATGGACATTTCGGGCGTAAGTTCGGTTACTATTAATGACTACGAAGGAGCTTTTGCAGCAACAGAACACCTTATCAAACAAGGCTATACTAAAATTGCACATATAGGTGGCGACCCTAAACTTCAGATCTATAAACACCGCTACGATGGGTATATTGCAGCTCTTAAAGTAAATAACATTGCTATTGATGAAAGCCGAATTCTTGAAGTGAGCAGTACTGTTGAAGCTGGCATTGCAGCTGTACAAGATCTTCTGAATAAGAAAACAGAATTTGACGCAATATTCTCTGCCAGTGATTATGTAGCGCTAGGCGCAATGCGAGAATTGAGAAGCAGAGATTTTAAAATACCACAAGATGTAGGTATTGTAGGCTTTAGTAACGAACCCTTCACTAAATATCTGGAGCGACCACTTACTACTGTTGGTCAGACTCCCGTTCTTATGGGACAAATTGCAGCTCAGGTATTTTTAGAACAAATAAAGGAAAAAAATAAAAGCGTTCAGGTTGAAAAAAGAGTAGTGCTTATGCCAGAACTTTACGAGCGCGAAACCTCCTTAAAAAAAGGAAGTACCCACTAAATACTTCCTTTTTAATATTCTTTATTTTGAAAATCTTTAAAGTGACACTCCGCGTTTCCAGGGGATGAAGTCATCCTGTCCTAAGGCATCTGCTTTAGATTCTATTTCACCACTGGCAACCTGTATAACATGTTCTAGAATTTCTTCTCCCATTTCTTTAATGTTTTTTTCTCCGCGGATAACACCACCGCTATCAATATCTATAATATCTGGCATCCTGCGAGCCAATGTGCTATTTGAAGCTACTTTTAAAACCGGAGCTATAGGATTTCCTGTTGGTGTTCCCAGACCGGTAGTAAAAACAACTACGTTTGCCCCAGCTCCTACCATTGCTGTGGTGCTCTCCACATCATTACCAGGTGTACAGAGTAAATTTAAACCGGGTTTTGTAACGTATTCCCCATAGTCTAAAATTGCCTGTATAGGTGAGGTTCCGCCTTTTTTAGCAGCTCCTGCTGACTTCATCGCGTCTGTAATTAAACCATCTTTTATGTTACCCGGTGACGGATTCATATCAAAACCAGAACCGGCGTCAATAGCAGATTTTTCATAAGCTTTCATCAACTTCATAAAGCGTTGGGCATCGTAGTCGTTAACACAACGATTTACCAACTCCTGCTCTACACCACAAAGTTCAGGGAATTCTGAAAGAATGGGTGAACCTCCTACTGCTGCCAGAATATCTGATGCATAACCCAATGCCGGGTTAGCAGAAATACCTGAAAAACCATCAGAACCGCCACACTCTAATCCCATTTTTAATTTTGAAATGGACGCGGGTTGACGCTTAATTTGATTGGCTTTTTTAATTCCTTCAAAGGAATCTTTTATGATTTTTGAAAGCATATCGTCAACAGTTCCTTCCTGTTGTTGTTCATAAATCAAGACAGGCTTTTTAATTTCAGAACTTTTTTCAGCTAACGCATTTTTGAAGATATCTATTTGCAAATTTTGGCATCCTAAACTCAAAACCGTCGCGCCTGCTACATTGGGGTTATTTACATAACCTGCTAAAAGTTTTGACAAAGAAACTGAATCCTGACGAATACCACCACAACCACCTTGATGAGTAATAAATTTAACCTCTATATTGTCAAAAATGGCTTGTTCTTCTTCAATTTCTGCAACTTCAGTATCCTCGGGGGCTCCTGTAATTAAATTACGTAACAACTGCCTTTGTTTACTTGCTTTATGGAAAGACAATTCTTTTTCAAAAACATCTTTCAACAATTCGATATTTCGGTTTTCACAAAATACAAGTGGAAAAAACAACCATACATTTTGCGTTCCTACTTGTCCATCTTCACGGTGGTATCCCATAAATGTTCGGTCTTTCCACTTTGTGATATCTGGAGCAGTCCACGAAGTTGTTTCTGTCTTTTGAGAAACTGAACTTGCTTGATGTTTTACATTTTCTGTAGTTAGCAAACCACCTGCTTTAATTGGATTCAAGGCTTTACCCACTAAAACCCCATACATACAAATCGCATCTTCTACAGCTAAATCAACCAAAGCGATCTTATGCTTTGCTTTAGAATCAGTTAAAATATTAAGCTTTTGCCCTTCAAATTCTACAGTATCCCCCACATACAAATCTACCAGCGCTACCGCAACATTATCTTCGGGATGTACTTTAATCAGTTTGCTTTTCATAGTTCTTACTTTAAAAGGTCTATTCAATAATCTAGTTATTTACTTAGGCCGTAAACTTTTTATAAGCGGCTTCTACACCGTGCTCTTCTATCAATTCTAATGCCTGAGCGATACAGGATTCTAAATCTGAAATTTGAGTGAGATCCTGATCCCAATACGTTGTATTACTCAAAATTCTTTTTGCAATAGCATTATAATCTCCTTGATCCCAGGCGACTTTAAACTCTGCAACTACCGCTGCATCATCCTGTACCGGTAAGTCCTTTCCATTCCAGGTTCCTTTATAGAATCGTATCAAGCAAGCCAATGCAAAAGTAAGCCTTTCAGGTAATCGATTGTATTCTTTCTCAAAAGCTAATAAACTAGGAAGAACACGAACTTTAAATTTAGACACCGTATTGAGTGCTATACTTGATAATTGATGCTTGATAAACGGATTTCTAAACCGATCAAATACTGCTTCAGCAAAAACATTCAATTCTTCTTCAGAGAGGTCTAGTGTAGGATTGATTTCTTTAAAAACTGCATCTCTTACAAATTTCCCGGTGAAATCATTATCTACCGTTTCCTTTACAGTTTCATTTCCGTAGAGAATAGAAAACGGAACCATTGTAGTATGAGCACCATTTAAAATACGCACTTTACGCGTACGATATGGTTGCATATCTTTGACAACAAGCACATTCTCATCTATCTTATCAAAAGGAATCTTTGCTTTTAATTTATCATCACCTTCAATCACCCACAATAAAAAGGTTTCTGCGGAAACAATAAGGTTATCTTTAAATTTTAACTGACTTTGATAAGTCTCGATATCATCTTTAGGGTAGCCTGGCACGATGCGATCTACCAATGTATTGTGGAAACTATTACTTGTCTCGACCCAGGATTTAAATACATCACCCAGCTCCCACAAATCTGCATATTGCAAAATTATATTCTTAAGCGTATCTGCATTATGATTGATCAATTCGCATGGAATAATCGTTAATCCCATATCTGAAGCACCCTCAAAATGATTGAAACGCTTGTATAATAAAGCGGTAACTTTTGCAGGAAAACTATTATGAGGTTTCCCGTCAAGCGTATCTTTCTCGTCAAAACTAATACCTGCTTCAGTTGTATTAGAGATCAAAAACTGCAGTTCTTCTTCTGTAGCAAGAGCTAAATATTTATCATAATCCTCATAAGGATTGATTCCTTTCTGAACACAAGAAATAGTATGAATCTCTTCAGTTTCTTCCCCGTTTTTTATTCCACGTAAAAACAGATTGTATAAACCATCCTGTTCATTAAGCACATTAATTAAACCATTGGCTAAGGGTTGAACAACTGCTACACCAGCATTAAAATCAGCTTCTTTATTCAGCTTATCTATAATATAATCTACAAAGGCTCGTAAAAAATTTCCCTCGCCGTATTGAATGACTTTTAAGGGTAAACTCTCTTTATAACCAGCATTTGCTCTGTTAAGGTTTTTCATAGGTTGTAATTGATAAATTATTCAAAAAGTGAAGGTAACCACAGGCTGATTGCCGGTATAAAAGTTACCATAAGTAAAACAAGTGCCATCACGGCGTAAAGTGGCAAAAGTGGCTTCATAATTTTTTGAATTGATGTTTTTGCCACACCAACCCCAATAAATAATACAGCTCCTACAGGAGGCGTACACAAGCCTACACAAAGATTCATTACCATCATAATCCCAAACTGAACCGGCTCTACCCCCATACTGGTTACCACCGGTAAAAATATAGGTGTAAAAATCAGTACTGCAGGGGTCATATCCATAAACGTCCCTACAAATAAGAGTAGAATGTTGATGATGATAAGAATCACAAATTTGTTCTCGCTAAGTGAAAGCAAAGCCGAACTTACATTTTGAGGGATGTTTTCAAAAGACATTACCCAAGACATACTCATTGATGTTGCAATAAGTAACATCACAATTGCTGTGGTTCCTACAGAACTCAGGAAAATACTTTTTAAGCTTGAAACTTTAAGTTCACGATACAAAAATGATAACGCCAAGCAATATAAAACAGCAATCCCAGAAGCTTCTGTTGCTGTAAAAATACCCGTAACAATACCGCCGATCACAACAACTAAAAGCAATAAACTAGGAAAGGCATCTAAAAAGGTTTTAATTACAGTTTTCATACTGCTGCGTTCACCAGCAGGATATCCTTTTTTCTTGATCCAAAAAGCTGCTACCAGCATCAATGCAAGCCCCATTAAAATACCGGGAACATATCCCGCTAAAAACAAAGACGCGATTGAAACACCACCACTGGCTAATGAATACACAATTAAAACATTAGATGGTGGAATAATAAGTCCGGTGGTAGATGCTGTTATATTGATTGCAGCTCCAAACTCCTTAGAATAGTTTTCTTTTTCCATAAATGGACCTAAAATACCTCCTATCGCCGAAGTAGCCGCTACTGCCGAACCAGAAATCGCTCCAAAAAGCATCGCTGCAATTACATTTACATAAATGAGTCCACCAGGAAGTGAACCGATTAAAGCTTTTGCAAAATTAATGAGCCGCAGGGCGATTCCCCCTTGATTCATAATTTGACCTGCAAGCACAAATAACGGTATTGCCAAGAGAGAAAAACTATCTAGACCGGTCGCCATTCGCTGAGCGATTGTTGTAAAACTGGCCAGTGAATCTATCGATACCATTATGGTTAGCAAACAAGAAATACCTATAGACCAGGCTACCGGTACACCTATTCCCAGCAACACAAAAAATACCAGTACGAGAATTAAAACTTCTATCATGATGCTAAATATTTTTTAGGGTTTGCCAGTTCGATTGCTTTATACCAGATTATTAAGGCTCCACTTAAGGGAAGTACTACATAAACATAACCTAACGGAATGCCTAAAGCCGCTGAGTTTTGTCCCAGTTCAAAATTGACATACACCAGATTTCCACCGCCTATTATTAAAGCGAAAAATGAAAAAAGCATAATAAGAATATTGATACCTATTCTCAGTTTGATTCGGTTTGACTCATTAAGTTTTGGAGGCAGCACATTAATAGCTAAATGATCTTGCTGACCTGCAGCATACGCAGCTCCTAAAATTCCTATCCAAATCAATAAAAACCGAGCTATTTCTTCGGTAAACGAACTTGCAGATTGTAATACGTATCGTGAAAAAACTTGCCACAAAACAGCTATAACGATTGAAGCCATTAGGAAAACCAAAATAGCCCCTAATATTTTATCGAGTCTTTTTTTCATATTAATTGGATTTAACCGCTTGTATTTTTTCAATCAAATTCTTCATCTCTTCATTCTCAGAAAACTCTTCATACATAGATTTCACACGATTGCGAAAAGGCTCTTTGTCCGGGTAAATGACCTCTACTCCAGCTTTCTTAATTTCCGCGAGTGCTTCCATTTCTGCCTCATGCCAAATTTTCTTTTCAAACTCCAGAGACTCCATCGCTGCTTCTTTAACCCACTTTTGTTCTTGGTCAGAAAGATCATCCCAGATCAATGTGCTGATCAATAACTCATCTGGTAAAGCCGTATGTTCATCAACGATATAGTACTTACACACTTCATAATGATGAGATAGGTAAAAACTGGGTAAATTGTTTTCTGCGCCATCCACAACACCTTGTTGCAGGGCTGTGTATAATTCTCCCCAAGCAATGGGTGTGGGTGAGCCTCCCAGATTTTTAACCATATTTATAGCTGTTTGGCTCTCCATAACACGAAGTTTAAGACCTTTAAGATCTTCAGGTGTTTGTACGGGCTCTTTAGTATAAAAACTACGGCTTCCTGCATCGTAAAAGGTTAGCCCTTTAAGACGTTGCTTGACGCTCGAGTTGAGTAATTCTTCTCCTATTTGTCCCTCTAAAACTTCAAAACGATGTTCTGCATCTCTAAATAAGAACGGAAGACCAAAAACTTTAAGCTGTGGTGCAAAATTCTCTAATACTCCTGTTGAAACTTTAGTCATTCCAAGACTTCCTATTTGTAAAAGCTCCAGACATTCACGCTCTGATCCCAATTGCTGACTGGGATAGATATCTAAACTCATTTTACCGCCTGACTTTTCCTCAAGGCGCTCGCCCATAAAAACCATCGCTTTATGAACCGGATGCGTCACATCTAAACCATGTGCTAATTTTATAACTCGTTTATCAGATACTTCGCCGCAACTCGTTACTGCTAGTAATAGAACAAAGCTTAAAGCAATCAAATAATAGTTTTGAATACTTCTCATGCGCGTAGTTTTTTAACAATATCCAGCGCATTTTTTATAGTCGAAGTCACAGCGTCCAGATCATATTTACCTGAAGCGTCTTTTACAAAAAGTTTAGAGCCAATACCTACGCAATGTACTCCTGCATCAAACCAAGTTTTTAGATTTTCTTCCGTAGGACTTACTCCACCAGTAGGCATTATACTTGCCCACGGCAACGGACCTTTTACACCTTTTACAAAGGCAGGGCCTCCTACTTGTGCTCCAGGAAATATCTTAACTACTTCGGCTCCTAGTTCTTCAGCAAATGAAATTTCCGTAACTGAACCACAACCCGGCATCCAGGCTACCTTACGACGATTACATGCCTTTGCCATTTCTGCATTTACAACAGGAGACACGATAAAATCTGCTCCCAACTGAAGGTATAACGATGATGTGCCGGCGTCCAGAACAGAGCCTACCCCCATCATCATTCCGTTTAATTCTGCTTTAGCATATTTGTTGAGCTCACTAAAAACCTCGTGCGCATAATCGCCACGGTTGGTAAACTCAAAGGTGCGCAAGCCGCCATCATAACAAGCTTTTAAAACCTGTTTACAAACTTCAACATCAGGATTGTAAAAAACCGGAACGATTCCGTTTTCTTTCATCTGAAGCACCACCTCTATTCGGGTATATTTTGCCATTAATTTGTGTTTTATCTTTTAATTCGTCCTCCGATATTTCCTTGCATAACTTCAGTTATTTCTGCTACAGAAACCAGATTTACATCTCCCAGAATCGTATGTTTTAAAGCGCAGGCTGCATTAGCGAAATTCAGGGCTTTTTCTGCATTAAGATGATGCAAACCATAAATCAAACCGGCTGCATAGGCATCTCCTGTTCCTATACGATCAATCACTTGTGTGATTTCCAGTTCGTCTGTTTCCAGGTAGGTATTATCTACAAATGCTCTCCCGTAAATCTTTTGCCAGGAAGCACTCAAACCTGTTCTGATCTTGTCAAAAACCTGTTTGATATTGGGACATTCTGTCATTAGATATTTACTCGCCTCAATAAATCCATCCCTATCTAAACCAAAGCTGGTTCCTAAGATTTCATTGATCTCGTTAACCCCTCCAATGAATATGGTTGACAAACTTACCAGTTCTTTTAAAACCTCTTGACCATTACGACCGTATTGCCAAAGATTGCTTCGATAGGCCGGGTCTGCTGTAATATCTAATCCTTTTGCATTCGCAGAAATCAAAGCTGCTTTTAATGCTTGATATGCATTCTCTGAAATAGCAGGGGTAATACCCGTCCAATGAAAAAGACTTGCATCTTCAAATTCAAAATTCCAGTTTATTTGATCTGGCTGGATATTAGCAAACGAGCCGTTTAACCGATTGTAAGCAATCTGACTACTACGCATACCAGAACCTACTTCTAGCAAATACTGACCAATAGGATGATCAACCTGTTGCACTGAAGAAACATCAAGGCCGTATTGAAGCATACTGCTCAGTGCTGCATCTCCCACAATATCATTAGATACCGCAGTGATGTGTTTTACTGATTCTCCCATAACTGCAAGGGAAGCACCTACGTTCATTTCGGTACCTCCAAAGAAAAAGTCTAAGGATTTGGCCTGAGATAATTTACGATTCTCAGCAGGAGAGAGGCGCAGTAATACTTCTCCAAATGTTATTATTTTTTGAGCTTTAGCCATAGAACCTTAAAAATTGAAGTATTCTTTAGCATTATTATAACTGACATCTGCAATGGTTTTACCTACAAGATCCATATCGTTAGGCAATTCACCAGAAGCCATCTCTTTACCAAAAAGATTACACAGCACGCGTCTGAAATATTCATGACGTGGAAATGATAAAAAGCTTCGGCTGTCTGTAAGCATACCTACAAAACAACTGATAAGCCCCATGTTAGAAAGCGCATTCATTTGCTTTTCCATACCGTCTTTCTGGTCTAAAAACCACCAGCCGGAACCCAACTGTACTTTACCTTTTACACTACCATCATTAAAATTACCAATCATCGTAGCCATCACTTCGTTATCTGAAGGATTCAAGTTATAAATAATGGTTTTAGTGAGTTTATCTTTGCTGTCTAATGCATTTAAGAAATTTGATAAGGATTCAGCTTGTGTATAATCACCAATAGAATCCCAACCTGTATCTGGGCCTAACTGAGCCAGCATACGCTTATTATTGTTACGCAGCGCGCCTAAATGAAACTGTTGCACCCACCCAAGCTCATGATACGTTTCTCCTAAAAACAACAGAATAGCTGTTTTAAATTGCTCTGCTTCTTTTGCTGAAAGGCTTGCTCCGCCTCTTCGTTTTTTAAAGAATTCTTTGATCTCGGTTTCAGTAGCTGTAACCCACGAGATTTGATTTAAGCCGTGATCACACAATCTGCAACCGTTTTCATTAAAGAAATCTATACGTTGACGCAGTGCTTCCTTTAGATCATCATACGTGGCTATAGTAATCCCGGAAACTTCTTCGAGCTGATTGAGATAGTCGTTGAACCCTTCGGCATCAATTAAAATTGCTTTATCAGGACGAAAAGCAGTACTCATTTTAACACCACCAACTTTACTATCATAAGCTCTGTGCTGATCTAGTGTATCCAATGGATCTTCGGTAGTACACACCGCCTCTACATTCATTTGCTTTAGAAGTCCGCGGCAGCTGTTCTCTTTAAGTTGCAATTGGCGGTTTACTTCTTTATAAATTTCAGGACCCGACTTTTCATTGAGCAATTCATCAATACCGAAATAACGCTTCAATTCTAAGTGTGTCCAGTGAAACAATGGATTGCGTAATGTGTGCGGAACAGTTTTAGCCCAAGCTAAAAATTTCTCTTCATCAGAGGCCTCACCGGTAATAAAAAGCTCATTCACACCCAACGCACGCATAGCCCGCCATTTATAATGATCGCCACTTAGCCATACTTTAGAAATATTCTCAAACTGACGATCGGCCACAATCTCTGCAGGTAACAGATGATTGTGGTAATCTATTATAGGCTGGGGAGCAGCATACTTATGATAAAGCTCTTCTGCATATTTGTTTGATAAAAGAAAGCTGTCTTTTATGAATGTGTTATTTTCCTGTGCCATTGTATCTGCTGTACTAATACTATTTTCTATTTTTATGCTTTGTAGATTTAAATTATCTACCCATCCAACCGCCATCTACGGTCATAACAGTCCCACTCATATAATCACTAGCTTTAGAAGCTAAAAAAGTAATTGGTCCTTTAAAATCCTCTGGCTTCCCCCATCTACCTGCCGGAATTCTGGCAAGAATAGAAGAACTGCGATCAGGATCATCACGTAATGCTTCAGTATTGTCTGTAGCTATATAACCCGGAGCGATAGCATTTACCTGCACACCTTTTCCGGCCCATTCGTTAGACAATGCCATAGTCAACTGCCCAATTGCTCCTTTAGAAGCTGCATATCCCGGAACAGTAATACCTCCTTGGAATGTTAAAAGAGATGCTGTAAATATCACTTTACCACTACCTCTTTTAATCATCTCTTTCCCCAGCTCACGACTCAGAATAAACTGAGCGTTTTGGTTAACTTCAATCACTTTATCCCAATATTCATCGCTGTGCTCTGCTGCTGGTGCACGTAAAATTGTACCTGCATTATTCACTAGAATATCTATGGTTGGATTTTCTGACTTTACTTTTTCAATAAAAGCATAAAGTGATTTACGATCTGAAAAATCACACTGATACCCTTTAAAAGATTTACCAGTTGCTTCAACTGCTTTTTGTATAGCTGACCCTGAGGTTTCTAATGATGCTGAAACCCCAAGAATATCAGCTCCGGCTTCTGCTAAAGCTTCTGCCATTGCGAAACCAATACCACGCTTACAACCGGTAACTAATGCTGTTTTTCCTTCTAAATTAAATAGACTCATATATTCTTATTTTAATTCGTCTGGAGTTACTTTATCCATATCACCATAATCTAAATTCTCACCGGCCATACCCCAAATAAATGTGTAATTTGAAGTCCCTGCTCCTGCGTGAATAGACCATTCCGGAGAAATTACAGCTTGATGATTTTTCATAAAAATATGACGGGTCTCGTGTGGCTGCCCCATAAAGTGACTGATAGACTGACCTTCTTCCAGATCGAAATAGAAGTAAACTTCCATACGGCGCTCGTGTGTATGTGGAGGCATTGTATTCCAAACATTACCTTCCTGAAGCTCAGTCATTCCCATTTGAAGTTGGCAAGTTTCAACAACACTGTTCACGAGCAATTTATTGATCACACGTTTGTTAGAAGTTTTTGTATCTCCTAACTCTACTACTTCTGCATCAGCTTTAGTAACCTTTTTAGTAGGGTAAGATTTGTGAGCCGGAGCAGAATTTATATAAAAATACGGTTGCTCTTCAGTTGCTTCAAAAGTAACATCTTTAGCTCCTCTACCTACATAGATTGCTTCACGGTGACCTAGTTCGTAAGTCTCTCCATCAACGGTCACTTTACCTTTTCCTCCCACATTGATCACACCTAATTCACGACGATCTAAGAAGTTTTCGGCTTTGAGCTCATCAATAGCTTCTAGCTTTAACGCTTTATCTACTGGAAATGCACCACCTGCGATATAGCGATCGTACATTGTATAGGTAAGGTTGATCTCATTCTTAACAAATAACTCAGGAATCAAGAAATGTTCTCGTAATTCACTGGTTGTATATCTTTTTACATCTTCTGGATGATGTGCGTATCTAAATTCTGACTTTGTCATTTTTGATATGTTTTTTGGATAAAAATTAAAAATGTTACTTCTCAAACTTACGATTCCTATTTTTAAACGTAAAACTTACATTTTAAAATTTCTGAAAAGATTTTATATCAAATAGGGATCGTACTCAAAATTAAAGAGCTCCTTTCTCAAACTTATCCTGTACTATATGGTAGAGTTTATTCTAATTTGCCGTTGTTATCTAACTCTGACAACTTAGCCTGTAAATCTTGCTTAAAAGCTTC
>Ga0207888_100208_pt1 | contig 33232 bp, 28 predicted proteins | sample LinPmetageLP43_FD_184055 | JGI IMG/M metagenome (GOLD analysis project Ga0207888, IMG submission 184055) | Marine viral communities from the Pacific Ocean - LP-43 (SPAdes) | ecosystem: Environmental > Aquatic > Marine > Oceanic | place: Pacific Ocean | collected 2010-08-27
GGCTTATTACCAGGCTGATAAATACCAGGAAGCTTTGTCTCTAATTGATAAAGCCATTGCAGCTGTCGATGCAGAAAACAAAATACCAGATGAAAACTGGTTGATTTTAAAACGTGCATTGCACTACGAGCTGGAGCAGCCAGAGCAGGTTGCCAAAGTCATGGAGCGTTTAGTGACCAGTTACAGCAAGCCGGAGTATTGGGTACAACTGGCTGGTGTTTACGCGCAGTTGGAACAGGACGAGAAACAGCTGGCGGTACTGGAAGCCGCGCATCAACAGGGGTATATCGAAACAGGCAGTGAGTGGAGGCAGTTAGCTCAGGCTTATTACTTTAATGAATTGCCGTACAAAGCGGCAGAAACCATGCAGGAAGCCATGTCTAAAGGCAAAGTTGATGCCTCTGTCGATAACCTGAAATTTGTGGGTCAGTCCTATACTCAGGCTAAAGAGAATGAAAAAGCCATTCGTGCTTATAAGAAAGCCTCGGAAAAAGTTGAGCACGGGAACTTTGCGGCGCAAATAGCTCAACTGTATTTAACTTTGGATAACAATGAAGCCGCTGTGGAATATGCAGAGCAGGCCTTTAGTAAAGGTGATCTGGATAACGAAGGGAATCTGTATTTGGCTGAAGGCATGGCCTTACTGAATTTAAAGCGTTACGACCAGGCTATTGAGTCTTTTGAGCAGGCTGCAGAAATTGAAGGGGCGGAACGCTCTGCAAAACAATGGCTTAAATACGCGAAAAGTCAGTATAAGCAGCAACAGCAAATGGCAAACTTATAATAAGCGAGTATTTATAACTGTATCCTAACAATAATGTCATGTGATTGACTAAAAAACGAAAAAAAACTGTAATAATTTTTTCATTCATTATAATGTGCGCGAAATTTATACAGGTTTTGTTTTTTTGTGAGGATAATGATGACAAAGTACTCGGTTCCGTTAATGATTGCTGCCACTGCAGCCAGCTTTTCGGCTTTCGCTAATAATGATGACAGTTTAACGGTTTACGGCCGGGCAAATGTTTCGTTTCAAAGTAATGACTATGGTTTTGGTTCTGAAACCGAAGTGGTGAGTAACTCCTCGCGTTTTGGTTTTAAAGGTGCCAGCGAACTGGAGTCCGATTTAGAAGTTTTTTATCAAATTGAGTTTGGTGTTGATTTAGCTGACTCAGATGATGACGAAGACGCAGTGACTAACCGTGAACAGGTTGTCGGCTTGCGCGGTAACTTTGGTAAAGTAATGATAGGCCGTTACGATACCTTTCTGAAGGACTCTCAGGGTTCAGTCGATGAGTTTAAAGATTTTGAAGCTGACTTAAAAAGTTTGTTCAAGGGTGAGAATCGCCCGGACAATACTTTGACTTATTATTCTCCTTCTTATCAGGGGTTTAGCTTTGGTGTTACTTACATAGCGTCAGAAGATGACAATGTTGATGACGGCTTTTCGTTCGGTCTGTTGTACGGTGACAGTAAGCTGAAGAAAACCAATTATTACGCGGCATTAGCTTTCGACCGCGATGTGAATGGTTATGACGTAACCCAATTAACCGGCGCTACTAAGTTTGGGAAAACCCGGGTTGGTGTGGTTTTGCAACAGTTTGAAACCATTAATGGCTCAAATGATTCTGACGGTTACTTAATCAGTGCTGCTCACCCATATGAAAACTGGGTCTTTAAAGCACAGTATCAGGCAATAGATGATGATACCGATAACGACTCTTCACTGTCTGTCGGGGCTGACTACCTCTTCAGCGGCGATACTCGAGTTTATGCATGGTATACAGGCCGTGAGTGCGACATCAGCCTTTACTCAACTAAGGGTTGCGGCGCAACACCTGGTATCGAACAGGACTTTGTCGCAGTCGGTATTCGCCACGACTTTTCCTGGTAATCGCTTTCTCCTAAAGAAAACACAAAAGTAGCCTGACACTCTTTTTCAGGCTACACTATAGCGGTCACTCTCAACCTATCTGTACGCTATGATCAACCTCGCCGTATTGGGGCTCTATTTACTCATTGGTTTTATCCTCAAGCGTACCGGCAAGTGCCCGGAAAACACCGCGCAAGTTCTTAATCTCTATGTTATTTACGCTGCCTTACCCGGCGTTATATTTAGTAAAGTTCCGGCTTTGGAGTTTTCCACTGATCTGCTAATTCCGGTTGTTATTCCCTGGGTTCTTTTAGCCTTTAGTGCTGTTTTCATATGGTTGTTAGGGCGAGCTTTTAAATGGCCCCGGGAAGTGGTTGGCGCGTTACTTATCTGTGTGCCAGTGGGCAATACTTCGTTCTTTGGCTTTCCGATGATAGAAGCCTTTTATGGCAGTGACGCTATTGTTTATGGCCTGTTATACGATCAGTTCGGTTCCTTTTTTGGTCTGGCAATTTACTCGACCATTGTTATCGCTTTGTACCGCGAGCAGGACAATAAACCCACAGTGGCCAGTGTTACCCGTCAAATTGTGACGTTTCCGCCTTTTATCGCGCTCATTATTGCGTTGTTAACGAAATCTCTGGTTTATCCGGAAGTTTTTCAGCGGCTTATTGACTCGTTGGCGGTGACTTTAGTGCCGGTTATTATGATAGCCGTGGGTTTTCAGTTGAAATTCCGCCTGCCTAAGGGCAGTAAAACACCATTAACGGTAGGTTTATTGACGAAACTGGTTCTAATGCCCCTGATTACCGTTGGCTTATTGTATGGCTTCGGTTTTGACAGCACCCTGGTACAGGTGACTATTTTTGAAAGTGCCATGCCGCCTATGATCACAGCAGGCGCAGTGGCTATTATGGCTGGGCTGGCGCCGCGTTTGTCGGCGGCTATGGTCGGTTACGGTATCTTGTTTGCCTTTGTTTCCTTACCCATTGTTTACCAATTATTGCAGTTGCTCTCTGCGCATTGATATAAGAAATTTGACAGAGATGTGTCTAGATTCATAAAAGTGTCATATTCTTTAGTAATAATTGAACCATCAGTTCATATTAGGGAAACAATGCATGTCACGTAGAATTCTAATTGTTGAAGATGAAGCGCCTATTCGTGAGATGTTGAGCTTTGTTATGGAACAACACGGTTATCAAGCTGTGGAAGCCAACGACTTTGACGCTGCTGTCGATAAAATTGCCGAACCCTATCCGGATATGGTGTTACTGGACTGGATGCTTCCGGGCGGCTCAGGTCTGCAGCTGGCTAAAAAAATTAAAGGCGATGATTTTACCCGTAATATTCCTATCATCATGCTCACCGCAAGAGGCGAAGAAGAAGATAAAGTTAAAGGCCTGGAAGTCGGCGCTGATGACTATATTACCAAACCTTTTTCTCCAAAAGAGCTTATGGCCCGCATGCGCGCCGTTTTTCGCCGTGTTGCACCAACCGTGCTTGATGAACCGCTGGAAGTTGAAGGCTTAAAACTTGATCCGGTATCGCACCGTATTTCGGTCGATGACAAAGGCATCGATATGGGCCCGACAGAGTTCAAACTACTGCACTTTTTTATGACACACCCGGAGCGGGTATACAGTCGTGAACAGCTGCTGGACCACGTTTGGGGCACCAACGTGTATGTGGAAGACCGGACTGTTGATGTTCATATTCGCCGTTTGCGTAAAGCCCTGACCGAACATGGTTACGACCGTTTGATTCAAACGGTTCGGGGAGTTGGCTATCGTTTTTCAAGTCGCTAAGCGCAGGCTGATTTAGTATGGACAGGAACTATTCCAACTGGCAGTCACTGACCAGTCTTGCCTTATTCCTGCTGCCGTTTTTATTTATTGGCTGGCTGTTTGACCTGTTCTGGCCGGTAACGGCTCTGGCCCTATTAGGGCTGGTTTGCTGGCACTATTACTACCAGCAAAAGCTTATTAAGTGGTTATGGCAAAGCCGTACCTTAATGCCGCCTTCCGCGCCGGGCAGTTGGTCGTATATTTACGACGGTATTTATCGCTCGCAGCGGCGCAGCCAAAAACGTCGTAAGGCTTTAGCGCGCTTATTACGCCGTTTTCGTGAAGCGGCTGAAGCTTTGCCTGACGCTGCTATTGTGTTCCGTGCTGACGGCGCGTTGTTGTGGAGTAACAAGCTGGCGCAGTTCTATTTTGGTTTGCGTTGGCCGGACGATGCCGGACAGCGGTTATCGAACCTGATTCGGCATCCTGAATTCTATGCCTACCTGAACGCCGGTAATTTTGACGAAGAACTGACGATTCCTTCACCCATTCGTGAAAGTCTGGATATTGAAATTCGTATTATGCCTTACAGCGAAGATCAGTTTCTTCTGGTTGCCCGTGACGTCACTCAGGTAAAACGTCTGGAGAACTTACGTCGTGAGTTTGTGGCAAATGTGTCTCACGAGCTGAAAACGCCGCTGACAGTATTGCAGGGTTATCTGGAAATGATGGATGAGCCTCAGCAGACGCCGCCAGCCATGCTGAAAAAAGCCGTCGAGAACATGAATGCGCAAAGCACTCGTATGGCCAACCTGGTGGATCAGCTACTCACCCTGTCGCGCATGGAAACGCCAAGTAACGATGTCTTTGATCACGAAGTGGATATGCCAGCTTTGCTGGAACAGTTAGAGTCTGAAGCGAAGCGTTTAAATGAAGTGAAACAGCATAAGATTGAGTTTGACGTTGCGCCCGTGCGAATTTACGGCAAGGAAAACCTGCTGCGCAGTGCGATGCAGAATTTAATAACCAATGCTATTAATTACACACCCGACGGCGGTGAAATAAAAGTTACCTGGAAGACCGTAGCCGGTGGTGTTGAGTTCAGTGTTAAAGATAACGGTAAAGGTATTGCTGCAGAACACTTGCCGCGCCTTACCGAACGTTTCTACCGGGTTGAGGATGATCGCAACAGTGCCAGTGGTGGCACCGGGTTGGGGCTGTCGATAGTGAAGCACGCAATAGAACATCACAACTCGCAACTAGACATTAATAGCTCGCTGGAAAAGGGCAGCCGTTTCTCATTTCGTATACCGAGCGGACTATTAGTCAGTTAGTCATAAAATTTTCATATTGTCATAAAGTTGTCACATAACCGTCTTAAACTGACCACAATTCGAAAACAGTTCAATAACCCTTAGAGGTGAATACACTATGTTTCAATCAACTTTGAACAAAACATTAACCGGTTTGGTTGTTGCAGGTTCGCTGGCGTTTAGTTCGTTAGCTGCGGCAACTGACGATTTGCCAGAATATGAAAAAGTCAGCGGTTTATCAGGCAATTTATCTTCAGTTGGTTCTGATACCTTAGCTAATATGGTGACCTTCTGGAGTGAAGAGTTTAAGCGCAACTACCCAAGTGTGAACATTCAGGTGCAGGCGGCAGGTTCTTCAACCGCGCCTCCGGCTTTAACCGAAGGTACCTCAAACTTTGGTCCTATGAGCCGCGCAATGAAATCAAAAGAAATTGAATCTTTTGAAAAGCGTCACGGTTACAAGCCGACTCCGGTTCGCGTTGCCATTGATGCATTGGCGGTATTCGTACACAAAGATAATCCAATTGAAGGTCTGACAATTCCTGAAGTTGATGCAATATTTTCATCAACTCGTAAATGTGGCCTGAACGAGCAAGTGAACCGCTGGGGCGACCTGGATATGGATGGTGAATGGAGCAACCGCGACTTACAGCTTTATGGCCGTAACTCGGTATCCGGCACTTACGGCTACTTTAAAGAAGTGGCGTTATGTGATGGCGACTTCCGTTCGAACGTGAATGAGCAGCCAGGTTCAGCGTCTGTTGTGCAGTCAGTCTCTACCTCAATTAATGCGATTGGTTATTCCGGTATTGGTTATGTAACGTCAGGCGTTAAAGCGGTACCTATTGCCAAAGCCGAAGGCCAGGAATTTATTGGCGCGACAGCTGAGAACGCGTTGGCTGGTCAGTATCCATTGGCACGCTTCCTATACATTTACGTGAACAAGCACCCGACTAAACCTTTGGGCAAAGCGGAAGGTGAATTCCTGCGCATGATTTTGTCAAAAACAGGTCAGGATATCGTCAATAAAGACGGTTATATCGGCTTACCAAAAGCGGTAGTTGAAGCTGAACTGAAGAAGCTTGGTTTAGATTAATTTAACCTTCTAAAGGAATGGCCGGTAGCTTGCTGCCGGCTTTTTTTATAACTATTACGGCATTATTAAGAAATTATGACAGCGGTGTAACAATACTGTCATATTATTCAACTAAACTGTCTGCAGACTTTTAGTAACGCGTATTCAAACTTGAGGTTTCTGATGGCATCACTGTCAGCTCAACAACTAGCCGCTAATCGGGGCCGATTATTTAAAGATCGTGCCGCACGCTATGGTGTCACCTTAGGTGGTATTATGGTTCTGGTAGCGCTGTTGCTTATCTTTTTCTACCTACTTTATGTTGTCCAGCCAATTTTTCGTTCAGTTGATTTAACTGAGCAACAAAGCTTCTCTTTGCCAAACAGTGCCGGTGTTAATGCTGTGGGTATGGAAGAGCAGGCCGAAATTGGTTATCGCCTGATGGACTCCGGCGAGTTTCAGTTTTTTGCTTTACGGGATAAAGCGGCTGCTGAGCGCAAAGCCGGTGACATTATTAGCTGGGAGCAGGTTGCCGATAGCGACAAAATTACCAGTTTTGCCAGTAGCCTTCCGGTAAACAAGCAATATGCCTACGGCTTAAATGACGGTTCTGCGGTTGTTCTGCAACCTAAATTCGGGGTCACTTTTGCGGAAAACCCAGAAACCGGTCTAACCGAACGCACCATTACCCCACGCATTGAAACCCTGAATGATGGCGAGCCACTGGTTGTCGATGAAAATGGTCAGGCATTAGAGAAACTGGCTTACGAGACCGACGGCGAAGCAATGCTGTTTGCGGCTGTTCAGGGCGGCAATAACTTATTGATTACTAAGTACGCCGCTGAAGAAAACTTCATGACCGGCGAGGTAACCTTAAAGCCCGTTTTTCATCGCGTCAGCCTCAACGGCAATATTGATGATTTGATTGTCACCCCGGATTTGCGTCAGGTTATGGCTCGTCGTGGTAACCGGGTACACGTCTTTGATGTGGACTTAGCCGGGAACGTAAAAGAGCGCGAACTGATCATTATTGATTCTCGCGAGCAAGGCAATGCAACGGGTATGTACTTGTTGGCCGGCGCCAGTTCGGTGCTCTTAACTCACGACTCCGGGCTTATTTCTCAGTGGTTCCAGGTATCGACCGACCAAGGGCGTGAATACCAGTACATCCGCTCTTTTGACGCAGGCTCTCCGGTTGAGAACATTGAAGTTGAATACTATCGCCGGACCTTTTACACGGTTTCTGAAAATGGCGATTTGGGTATTTTCCACACCACCTCTGAAGCCGATTTATACCGGGGCAAACCATTAGAAGACAAGCTACAGAATGTCATGGTAGATCCGCGGGCAAATTATCTGATTATGCAAAGCGGCGATCGCTTTAGTGTCTTCGATGTTGATAATGAGCACCCTGAGGTAACCTGGAGCGCTATGTGGCAGGAAGTCTGGTACGAAGGTTACCCGGAGCCTGACTACACCTGGCAGTCGACCTCCGGCTCCGATGACTTTGAATCTAAATTCAGTTTGGTGCCTATTTCTTTCGGTACTATAAAAGCTGCCGCCTACGCGATGCTGTTCGCAGTACCCATTGGTTTAGCGGCTGCGGTTTATACCGCCTATTTCATGTCGCCTTCGGTGCGTAAATACGTAAAACCGACGGTAGAAATCATGGAAGCTCTGCCTACCGTTATCCTTGGTTTCTTAGCGGGTCTTTGGCTTGCACCTGTCATAGAGAGGTACCTGCCCGGGCTGATAGCGGTGCTGTTGCTGGTGCCGGCAACCATCATACTAACGGCATTTTTATGGTCAAAGCTACCGCCGAATATTCGTAACACCGTAACTGACGGTCGCGCTGCATTGCTGCTTATTCCTGTGGTTCTGCTGGTTGGCTGGTTCTCGTTTGGTCTGAGTCCGTGGGTTGAGGAAGTCCTGTTTGACGGTAATGTGCGTGGCTACTTAACCAATGAACTGGGCATAACCTTTGACCAGCGTAACTCATTGGTTGTTGGTATCGCGATGGGCTTTGCGGTTATTCCAACCATCTTCTCTATTGCCGAAGATGCGGTATTCAGTGTGCCTAAGCATTTATCTAATGGCTCTCTGGCATTGGGCGCTACCCCATGGCAGACATTAACCAAAGTGGTTCTGCTAACTGCCAGCCCGGGAATATTCTCGGCGGTTATGATGGGTCTGGGCCGCGCTGTGGGTGAAACCATGATTGTTCTTATGGCTACCGGTAATACGCCAATTATGGACTGGAACATCTTCGAAGGTATGCGCACCTTGTCTGCCAATATAGCGGTCGAGATGCCGGAATCTGAGGTTGGTAGCTCGCACTACCGAATCTTGTTCCTGGCGGCTTTTGTGCTGTTCATATTTACCTTCTTCTTTAACACCATTGCTGAATTTGTCCGTCAACGCTTGCGCGACAAATACAGCTCGATGTAATTCCGGAACAGAGGTTTATAGCAATGAATACATGGTTTAAATCCGGAAAGCCCTGGATCTGGTTAACCGCCGGTTCGGTCAGTATCAGCCTGATAGCCGTTATTGGACTAGTACTTATGATTGGCTGGCGCGGGCTGTCATTTTTCTGGCCTTCAGCTATTCACGAAATGTCTATTGAACAGGCTGATGGCTCAACGCGTACCTTAATCGGCGAAGTTTATGAAAGCGAGTCGGTGCCAATTTCACGAGTCAGTGACTCAGGCACTATCATGAACGAGTACGACGGCGAAGAAGTGACTCGTTACCTAATGAAAATTGGTAACCGCGAGTACGTACCTCTGGACTTTGCCTGGGTTTTAGGGCCGGCTATTCGCGCTGACGAAACACCGGCTGACCTGGCTGTTATTGAGCGAACCAAGGACGGTAACTTTTATGGTTACCCGGTTGCGCTTGAACAGGAAGGTGAGCGAGTCGCTGCGCATGGCGACTTGCGCGAAGAGTTATTTAAACGCGTAGACCGCGCGGTAGAGCTTAATGAACAGGCTATGGCGTTGCAGGAAGGCGAAATTGGGGCTATTAACTATGAGTTGAATCAACTTAACCTTGAGCGCCGTAGTCTGGAGCTTGACGGTAATGTGACTCAGGAAGCTCTGGACGATATAGAGCGTCGTCGCGAAGAACTGCATAACGAGTATCTTGAGTATGAAAAAGAGCTGTTTGCACTGCGCGATAAAGCGGGTCGCGATTCACTGATTATGCGCGACATGCGTGGTGAGGAAATAAAAGTACCTATGTATCAGGTGCTGGATGTGAACTTCCCTAACGACATGGGTTTTTTCTCAAAAATAGGGCATTTCTTCCAGCAAATTGGTAAGTTTGTATCTGAACCTCCGCGTGAAGCCAATACCGAGGGCGGTGTATTCCCGGCAATTTTCGGTACCGTTTTTATGGTGCTGTTAATGTCGATTATTGTGACGCCCTTTGGTGTTATTGCGGCTGTTTACTTGCACGAGTACGCGGGTAAAAACGCCGTGACCAAGCTGATTCGTATAGCGGTTATCAACCTCGCGGGTGTGCCATCTATTGTTTATGGTGTGTTTGGTTTAGGTTTCTTTGTTTACATGGTGGGCGGTAGCCTCGACCAGGTATTCTATCCGGAAGCCTTACCCAGCCCGACATTTGGTACACCGGGCGTGCTTTGGTCTGCGGTAACCCTGGCTATTCTGACGCTACCGGTGGTGATTGTATCGACTGAAGAAGGTTTGTCCCGTATTCCACCGTCGTTACGCGAAGGCAGTTTGTCTTTGGGTGCCACTAAGTGGGAAACCATTTGGCGCATTGTTCTGCCCATGGCGTCACCGGCTATTATGACCGGCTTGATCCTGGCCGTTGCCCGTGCCGCAGGTGAAGTTGCACCATTGATGCTGGTGGGTGTGGTTAAGTCGGCGCCTATGTTGCCGCTGGACGGAAACTTTCCTTACTTCCATCTGGACAGAAAATTTATGCATCTGGGCTTTCATATATACGACGTAGGCTTCCAGAGCCCGAACGTCGAGGCTGCCCGGCCGCTGGTTTACGCTACGTCTTTCTTGCTGATAACCGTTATTGTCGGTTTGAACTTAACAGCCATTGGCGTACGTAACCACTTACGTGAAAAATACCGCTCACTTGAGCACTAATGTTGAACACGACAGTTGAACACGAAAGTTTTGATGAATTAGCGAAAAGGTCTGAACTTATGATTTCGGTAAATCCGAGTACAAGCAACTTAGAAAAGCTGGACTTACACAACTTGCCAGCAGAACAGACTGCTTTAGATATTAAAAACCTGGATCTTTACTATGGTGAAGATCAGGCGTTGTATGACATTTCTATGCGCATTCCGAATAACCGCGTAACCGCGTTTATCGGGCCATCGGGTTGTGGTAAGTCAACGCTTCTGCGCTGCATTAACCGCATGAACGACTTGGTTGAAATTTGTCGTATTGAAGGCCAGATTGATATGCACGGCCACAATATTTACGACAAGAACGTTGATGTAGCAGCACTGCGCCGTCGTGTCGGTATGGTGTTTCAGCGCCCGAACCCCTTCCCTAAGTCTATTTATGAGAATGTGGTTTATGGTCTACGCTTACAGGGTGTAAAAGACAAACGTGTGCTGGACGAAGCGGTAGAAACGTCACTGCGCGGTGCAGCCCTATGGGACGAAGTAAAAGACCGTCTAAACGCCAGTGCGTTCAGTTTGTCGGGTGGTCAGCAGCAACGTCTGGTTATTGCGCGTTCTATTGCCATTGAGCCGGAAATTCTGTTGCTGGACGAACCTACGTCAGCCTTGGATCCTATTTCGACTTTGACCATTGAAGAACTGATCACCGATTTGAAAGACAAATATACGGTGGTAATTGTTACGCATAACATGCAGCAGGCCGCGCGCGTTTCAGACCAGACTGCGTTTTTGTATATGGGTAAACTGATTGAGTATGCCGATACTGATACTCTGTTTACGACCCCGTCTGAGAAGCAAACAGAAGATTATATTACCGGTCGTTACGGTTAAGGAGAGTGTCATGGATAAGATGAATATGAACAAGCACATTTCCGGCAAGTTCAACGAAGAACTTGAGGCTGTGCGTAACCGTGTATTGAGCATGGGTGGCTTAGTTGAAAAACAGCTGCAGGATGCGTTGCTGGCAATTCAGAAAGGCGACGCCGAGCTGGCCGAAAAAGTGCTGAGCAGTGACCATAAAGTCAATAAGCTGGAAGTGCAGATTGACGAAGAGTGCGTGCATATTATTGCTAAGCGTCAACCAGCTGCCAGTGACCTGCGTCTGGTTATTGCTATTATCAAAACCATTGCTGATTTAGAGCGTATTGGCGATGAGGCCGAACGCATTGCTAAGGTCGCAAAAGAAAGCTTCAACAACGACCAGCAGCAGCTATTGGTGAGTCTGGAAAACCTTGGGCAGCAAGTATTAAGCATGTTGCATAAAGTTCTGGATGCTTTCGCGCGCATGGATCTTGAATCGGCTTACGACGTGCATCAGCAGGACGAACAGGCTGATCGTCAATATGAAGCGCTGACACGTCAGCTTATGACGTACATGATGGAAGACTCTCGTTCTATTCCAAAAATCATGAATGTTCTGTGGTCTGCTCGTTCTTTAGAGCGTATTGGCGACCGTTGTCAGAACATTGCCGAGTACATTATCTTCTTTGTGAAAGGCAAAGACGTGCGCCATGTCTCACCAGAGAGCATGGAACGCACGGTTATGGGTAGAAAAGACTAGAATAAGCGCCGGGCGCGAATCGTGCCCGGAATGTCTTTCAGTTGTTGTAGTACATCGGCACCGTTATCACTGTCGATATCCATCACTACGTAACCAACGTTCTCATCCGTTTGTAAGTACTGACCTACCACGTTAATCTCGTTGTCACTGATAATGCGGTTAATGGCGTTTAGCATACCCGGTTGGTTTTTATGAATATGCAGCAAACGTTGTGCCGTTGCGTGGGTTGGTAAGCTCACTTCAGGGAAATTCACTGCAGACAGGGTAGAGCCGTTATCCGAATAACGCACGAGCTTTCCGGCCACTTCAACGCCAATATTTTCCTGAGCTTCTAAAGTTGAACCGCCAATATGTGGTGTTAACAGACAGTTCTTCAAGCCACGCAGAGGCGACATAAACTCGTCGTTATTACCTTTAGGTTCAACCGGAAACACATCAATTGCCGCCCCCGCCAGGTGCCTTGACGACAGGGCTTCAGCCAGGGCGTCAATGTCCACTACCGTTCCGCGCGACGCGTTAATGAGCAGGCTGCCCGGCTTCATACGTTCAATTTGACGACGGCCTATCATCCATTGCGTTTGTTCGGTTTCCGGTACGTGCAGGGTGACAATATCGGCTTGCGTGAGTAAGTCATCCAAAGTGGGAACCGACTGGGCGTTACCCATAGGCAGTTTGTCTTCAACGTCGTAGTAGCGAATGTGCATGCCCAATTGTTCGGCTAAAACACTCAACTGACTACCAATATGACCATAGCCGACAATGCCCAGTATTTTCCCGCGTGCCTCGTAAGACTGCTTGGCTGATTTAAGCCAGCCGCCTTCGTGGGCTACGGCATTTTTTTCAGGAATGCCGCGTAACAACATAATAATTTCGGCTAAAACCAGCTCAGCAACACTGCGGGTATTTGAAAATGGTGCGTTGAAAACAATAACACCGTGCTTTTTCGCTGCTTCTAAATCAACCTGGTTGGTGCCAATACAGAAACAACCCACGGCAATGAGCTTTTCGGCAGCGGCAAATACACGGTCGTTCAGTTGGCTGCGCGAGCGTATACCCAGAATATGGGCGTCTTTAATTTTTTCGCATAGCTCGTCTTCGCTCAGCGAAGTCTGCAGTATTTCCAGATTATGGTAGCCATGATGCCGAAACAGCTGAATGGCGCTTTCATGAACGCCTTCCAGCAGTAAAACTTTGATTTTGTCTTTTGCCAGGGATATCTGCATTAGTCACTTACCTTCAGGGTTTGGACTCCGTCTTCACGAGCAATTAAAGCGATATTAGCGCCGCGCTGGGCAAACAGCCCGTTAGTGACCACGCCGACAATATTATTCAGCTCAGCTTCAAGCTTCATTGGCTCCATAATATCGAAGTTATGCACATCGAGGATCCAGTTGCCGTTGTCGGTAGTAAAACCCTGACGCCACACCGGGTCGCCGCCCAGTTTCACAATTTCACGGGCAACGTAAGAGCGCGCCATAGGAATAACTTCAACCGGTACCGGGAATTGACCCAGGCGACCAACCATTTTGCTTTCATCTGCAACGCAAACAAACTTTTTCGCCACGGCGGCAATAATTTTCTCGCGGGTTAATGCGCCACCGCCGCCTTTAATCATTTGACCGTGCTCAGTAATTTCGTCAGCACCGTCTACGTATATGGGTACCTCTACAACCGAGTTAAGCTCAAACACTTCAATGCCGTGCGACTTTAAGCGCTCGGTTGAGGCTTCAGAACTGGATACTGCGCCTTCTATGTCATGCTTTCGTTCGGCCAGAGCATCGATAAAAAAGTTTACCGTTGAGCCGGTGCCGACTCCGACCACAGTGCCGTCTTCAATGTATTGCATAGCAGCTTCTGCTGCCGCTTTTTTGAGTGCATCAGCGTTGCCTGACATGAGCGTTTTTCTCCGTTTGTTTTTTATACGCCAGTATAAGGAATTTGTTGGTTTTTATCGACGTTTCTTTGCTTCAGAAACGCCAGTGTTTTGCCGGTGTTATCACTTCCGGCAATGGAATGTCCCAACTCTCGACAGGAATGCTTTCAAGCTGTTGTTCGTTATAGCTTAACCCTATGGGTGATAAGTTGGGTTGATAACCGTTATGCCATTGAGCCAAAGTGCGATCATAATAGCCGCCGCCCATACCCAGCCGGTTACCGTTTTGATCGAATCCGACAAGGGGCATCAGCAGTATCTGAATGTTCGATAGCGGTACTACATTCTGTACGTTTAATTCAGGTTCCTGAATACCGTACTTGTTGAGCGTCATTGGGGTATCTGGAGTATAGCGTAAAAATAGCAAATGACCTTTAGCAAAAGGGTGAAGTACCGGCAAAACGGTGTTAAACCCCAGTTGCCACAGTTTTTCAATAACAGGAGCGGTTGGCAGTTCACCGTCAAAACTTTTATATACGGCTACTGTGGTTTGCTCTGGTTGCAGATGACTTAAACGCTGCTGCAGCCTATTTGCAACCTCGCGCGCCGCTGTTTGTTGCTGCTCGGCGGGTAAATTGCGGCGAATCTGCTGTAACTTGCGTCTTAGGTTCTGTCGGGTCATGCTAGAGTCTGCTTTTAGAAAAACGCTGAAGAATGGTCTGAGGATAACCGATGAAAACAATAAAAACGATAGCTTTAGCCATGGTCGCCATGGCCTTTACGGTTGCAGCCTATGCTGTACAAGCGCCACCTAAAGCCCCGGAACGTGACCGTGGCGAAGGCCCATACGAACGCCTTATTTTACGTGGCGGAACCTTGGTTAACGGCGAAGGCGCGCCGCCCTTTGGGCCGGTAGACATCGTTATTGAGAATGACCGCATTGTCGATATTGTCAGCGTGGGCAACCCCGGCGTGCCAATTAAGCCGGAAGGGCGGCCTAAAGCGGGCGCTAACGACAAAGAACTGGATGTCAGCGGCAAATACATTCTGCCCGGCTTTGTCGATATGCACGCGCACATTGGCGGTTCAGCAAAAGGCATTCCGGCGGAATACGTGCTGAAGCTATGGTTAGGACATGGTATTACTACCATTCGTGAGCCGGGCAGCTTTAACGGTCTGGACTGGGTTCAGTGGCATGAAAAACGCGCTGCGGACAACCGCATTACGTCGCCGCGAATTATTCCCTACGTTGGCTTTGGTCAGGGCTGGGATAAGCCCATTTATAATGGCGAACAGGCACGCGAGTGGGTTCGTTATATTAAAGGCGAGGGAGCAAAAGGTATTAAGTTCTTTGGTGCCTCGCGTAAAGTAATGGAAGCGGCGCTGGACGAAGCCAATAAGCAAGGCTTAGGCACTATGATGCATCATGCGCAATTGAACGTTATGTCAATGAACGCCTTAGATTCAGCGCGCTCGGGCTTAACCTCAATGGAGCATTGGTATGGCTTGCCGGAAGCTTTGTTTGAAGAGCAGCGCGTGCAGGACTACCCGGCAGATTATAACTACAACAACGAACAAAACCGCTTTGAAGAAGCCGGGCGTTTGTGGAAGCAGGCGGCAGAGCCGGGCTCTGAAAAATGGAACTCGGTACGTGACGAGTTGATTGAGCTGGACTTTACCATTAACCCCACCTTAACCATTTACGAAGCGTCGCGTGACCTAATGCGTGAGCGTCAGGCCATATGGCACGACGAATATACTCTGCCAAGGTTATGGGACTTTTTTGAACCCAGCCGCTATGCGCATGGTTCGTACTGGTTTGACTGGACCACCGACAACGAAATTGCCTGGAAAAAGAACTACCAGAAATGGATGACGTTTTTGAAGGACTTTCATGAAAGCGGTGGCCGTATTACCACCGGCTCGGATTCAGGCTATATCTACAAAATTTATGGCTTTGGTTACATTCGCGAGCTGGAGTTACTGCGCGAAGCGGGTCTAAACGCGTTGGAGGTTATTCATGCTGCCAGCCTGGCAGGTGCCGAAGCACTGAATATGGAAGACGACATTGGTTCAGTGGCCATTGGTAAAAAAGCCGATATGGTCATTGTGAACGAAAACCCGATGGACAACTTTAAAGTGCTGTATGGCACCGGGCATTTTAAACTGGATGATAATAACCAGCCAATGCGCACTGAAGGCATTCAGTACACCATTAAAGACGGTATTATTTTCGATGCTCAGCAACTGTTGCAGGACGTTAAAGCCATTGTTGCTGAAGAAAAGGCGGATCGCCAAAAATGAGGGTGGCTTCCCAAGGTGCCGCTGCTGGCTGTAGCCCTTGAACCCATTGGTTCAAGGCGGGGAGCAAATGGTATCTGCCGTAGGCTTCCCGGTTCAAGCCGGGCTTGCTCATGGCAGGCCAGTGATCCCCTTTTAATACAAGCATCGGCTCAGGGACATAAGCCTGCTGGCAAACACCCCAGGAAACCGCAAAAGGGTTTACATTGTTGCTTTAGCTTAACCGTTAACGATTACGTTGTGAGCGTTGCTCACTCATAGCCTGTTCAATGGTTGCCTGAAGCAACTGAATTTTCTCTTCCAGTTTAGCAGTTTTTGCAGACTGTTCATTTTGATCCTGAATCCATTCATGACACAAATTCAGGGCTGTCATTACTGCTATCTGTTCCACATTGGTCAGTTGGGTCCGTTCTTTGGTTTCTTCAAGCCTTTCATTAAGCGCATCCGCCGCTTGCTGTAACGCACTCTCCTGCCCAATAGGGCAAGCGACCTTGTAATTACGTTCCAGCAATTTTATATCCATGGTTTTTGCGGTCATTCAAAGACTCCTTGCAACTGACTCAACAGCGTTGATAACGGCATTATGGCATGAGCTACCGGTGTTTGTCAGCTAGCGATTACGTAAAGCCAGTGTTAGGATTAGGGCAAGATTAACCAAAGGCAGAATGTGAATGTCGACACGTTTTAATTATGACCGTTTAGTTGAGCTTTACGCACAATACGATATGACGCCAAGTGCGTCGGAAGTGCAGGGCATGTTAACCGGGCTAATAGCCACCGGTAGCGACGCCAAAAGCAATGAATTAATGATATTAATGTCAGACCTGGCATACGACGGCCAGGGCTTGCCCGTCGAGCTGGAGAACTTGCTGCAACAGCAGGCCGAAGAAATTGAGCACTCGCTGGGCGACGAAGATTTAGGCTACCGCTTGTTGTTACCTGAAGACACAACGCCGTTGTCTGACCGCTTAAGCGCGCTGGCTGGCTGGGTCAATGCCTTTTTAGTGGGCTATGGTGTGAATCAGGAAAATATGACCAACTTAAGTGGTGACTTAAAAGAAGCCATTGAAGACATGGTCGAGCTGGCAAAAATAGAATTTACCGACGACGGTGATGAGGAAGAAGAACGAGCCTACACCGAAATTGTCGAGTATCTGCGTATTTCAGCCATGATGTGCTACACCGAGTTAGGCCGAAAAGAACAGCCCGCGAACCAGCCGCCTAAAACTTTACATTAATTACTGACGGAGTTGAGGTCGTTGATGAAAGACGTTATTCCGCAGGACGAATTTAACCAACGCCGGCAGCAGTTATTGCAATTGTTGCCGACCAATTCACTGGCACTGGTTGCAGCCAGCAGTGAAGTTACCCGTAGCAACGATACCGAGTTTCCGTTCCGGCAAAACAGCGACTTTTTCTACTTAACCGGTTTTAATGAACCGGACGCTGTGTTGCTGCTGATCAACGACAGCAACCCACGCAGTGTTTTATTCTGTCAGGACAAAGACCCAAAGCACGAAGTCTGGCATGGCTTGCGTCTGGGTTATGAAAATGCCGTTGAAGCCTTAGCTGTCGACAGCGCAGAAGACCTGGATACCCTGCCCGAGCGCTTACCCGAATTGTTGCAGGGCATAGAATCGGTTTTTTATCCTATGGGCGAAGACTCAATACTGGCGGAGCTCGTCAGCGAAGCTCGTGACGAAGTGAGTGTTAAAGCCAGACGAAGCGGCAAGCTGGCGCCACAGAGCTTGTCTGACTTGAGGCCTGACCTGGATGCCATGCGTTTAATTAAGTCTGCAGCAGAAATAGCGGTAATGAAAGAAGCCGCACGTATTAGCACGCAGGCGTTTCGCCGCATTATGCGTTTTGTTGAAGACGGTAAGCACGAGTATCAGGTAGCGGCAGAGTTGCATCACGAGTTTGCTATGAACGGCGCTTTGCATCCGGCGTATGGCATTATTAGCGGCGGCGGTGCAAATGCCTGCATTTTGCATTACACCGACAACCGAGACGTTCTGCATGACGGCGATTTACTGCTGGTGGATGCCGGTGCGGAATATCAGGGCTATGCCGCCGATATTACCCGCACCTTCCCCGTAAATGGCAAGTTTAATGAACCGCAGAGCATACTTTACAATTTAGTGCTGAAAGCTCAGAAAGCCGCCTTTGCTGAAATAAAACCCGGCAGCAATCTGGTTAAGGCAAGCGAAGCCGCAGCGCGGGTCATTAGCGACGGTCTGACAGAGCTTGGTATTTTAACCGGTGACGCGGAAGAGAACTTCAAAGAACAGCGCTGGAAAACCTATTTTATTCACGGATTAGGCCACTGGCTGGGTCTGGACGTTCACGATGTGGGGAGTTATCGTGACAGTGAAGGCGAGCCGATTTCCTTTAAACCGGGCATGGTGCTGACGGTAGAGCCGGGCATTTATATTCCGGAAGACGCCGAGGTTGATGAAAAGTGGCGAGGCATTGGCATTCGCATTGAAGATGACCTGGTAGTAACAGCCGATGGCTTTGACAACATGACCGCGGGCGTACCGAAAACCATTGAAGAGATTGAAGAATGGATGAAAAGCCAGTAACTCAGGCTGATGTGGTTATAGCCGGAGGCAGCTTAGTGGGTGCCTTAACCGGTTTAATGCTGGCACAGCAGCGGCCGGACTGGCGTATTGTGGTGTGTGAACCTCGCGCAGAAGGCCCGCCTGCTGACAAACGCATTATTGCGCTGGCAGCTGCTTCAGCAAAACGGTTACAAAGCCTTGGCGCGCTCGATGGCATTGACACTACCCCAATAAAGCACATTCATATTTCTGATCGTGGCTTTGCCGGCGCTGCCGAATTACACGCGGAACATGAAAAAGTTGAGGCGCTGGGGCGCGTGGTTTCCGCTTCAGAGCTAGTCAATAACCTATACCTGAGTTGCCAGAAACAGAGCAATTTAAACTGGTTGTCCGGTGTGCGGCTGGAGTTACTGGAACAGCAGCAGGATTACGTTGAACTCACTCTGGATAACGCGCAGAAATTACAGACTAAATTGCTGATTGGTGCCGATGGCCAGAACTCGTTAGTGCGCGAGCAGCTTGAATTAAAATCAGATACTTACGACTACGGTCAGTTTGGCTGTATTGCCACCTTAGATATGAAACAGCCGTTAGATGGCTGGGCGTTTGAGCGTTTTACCGAAGCTGGACCCATTGCTTTGTTGCCCATGCAGAATGCGCAGGCCTCATTGGTGTGGAGCTTTACCGAAAAGCAGCGTGAAGCCGCCGAACAATGGTCAGATACTGAATTTTTACACCGTTGTCAGCAGGCCTTTGGCTACCGCGCGGGCTTATTTACCGGGGTATCGAAGCGGGTGTTTTATCCGCTTATTTTACGCCGGGCTAAACGCTCAACCCATCACCGCAGTGTTATTATTGGTAATGCCTCGCACGCCTTACACCCCATTGCCGGGCAGGGGTTTAATCTGGGATTGCGAGACACCGAAGTGTTGTGTGAGGTACTGACAACAACCGATGACCCCGGTAATTTTCGCGTTTTACAAGGCTACGAACAAAACCGCGAACGCGACTATCAGGCCATTATTAAGCTGACCGACGGCCTGGTACGTGGTTTCTCCAACCATTATTTACCCACCGTTGTGGGTCGCAATAGTGCGCTGATGTTACTGCAGCATTGTTCGCCGCTGAAATCCGCCTTTGCACGCTTAACCATGGGGATGCAACCATGACCATGAAACGCAAAAAGTTAGATGTTGTGATTGTTGGTGGCGGCATGATAGGCCTGAGCCTTGCGATACGTCTGGCTCAGCAGAACCGCCGAGTGATGGTGCTGGAAAGGCATTCGCAGCCTGAGCTTTCTGACGAACTGGCTTTACGGGTGAGCGCATTGAATGATCGCAGTCGCAGCGTATTAAAAGACTGTGGTGCCTGGCTTTTAGTGGAGGAACACCGAAGCGGCCCTTACCAGAGCATGCAAGTGTGGGACAAAGACAGCCCGGCGCACATTGAGTTTTCAGCAAAGGAAATTAACGCCGAAGATCTAGGCGCTATAGTTGAAAACAACGTTGTTGAGCACTTTTTGTGGCAACGTGCCGAGCAGGCAGGTGTTGAGATATTGCAGACGCAGCAGTGGACAATGGTTCACGGCGGCGATGATTCTCACCCCGCGGAAATAGAGGTTGGTGAGTGGTTACTGTCAGCTGATCTTATAATTGGAGCCGACGGTGGTCGCTCGAAAGTGCGTCAGTATGCTGAATTACCAATTTCCTTCTGGGACTACGGGCAGCAAGGCATTGTGGCGAACATTCGCACCGAGAAACCGCATAATGGCGTGGCTCGTCAGGTATTTTTACCCACCGGGCCGCTGGCGCTTCTGCCAACGCCTGACTCTCATACGGTTTCCATTGTCTGGTCTGCCGACGAAGATCTCGCCAGAAACTTACTTAATGAGCCGCCTGAGCGCTTTGCTAAACAGGTGGAAACAGAATCCGGTCGGGTATTAGGTGCCTGCGAGTGTGTGTCTGATATAAAAGCCTTCCCGCTTAGAATGCAGTATGCCCGCCAATGGTATCAGCATCGTATTGTTTTGGCTGGCGATGCGGCTCACACCATTCATCCGCTGGCCGGGCAGGGTGCGAACTTAGGTTTTGGTGACGTGAAAGCCTTAACCGAGAAACTTGAGGGTGTGGATTTATCTTCGCTGGCGCAATTGCACCGCTCGCTGAGTTCGTATCAGCGCGAGCGCAAAGCCGACGCTCAGTTAATGATAGCGGCAATGGAAACGTTCAAACGCGGTTTCGGCACAGCAAACCCAGTAGTAAAAGGCCTACGAGCCCTGGCCTTCGCACTGCCAAACAAACTCACCTTTTTAAAGCGCAAGCTAGCCGAAGTGGCTCTGGGGAATTAGGTGGCGGTGGTTGCTACGTATTGGTCCGGGAGACGCCCGTAAATACGTCCCTGTAGGGCTTGGGCAGCGCCATCCATGGCGCTGCACACTCCCTGACCAGTACGTACCAACCATAGGCGCCACCTATCCCGTAGCTCAGCTCCGTAGCCTGACGTTCACGTCAGGTGAGATATCGAACCCACCACCATCGCTTTATTATTCAAACTGCTCATCTGATCATTTAAACATCCCACCTGATGCAATAGCATCAGGCTACCCGACATCCGACCGGGCATGTAATGTTCAAATCCGCGCTTTCAGATAATCCGCTAATTGCGAAGCAGCACTTGAAGCGCCGCCGGCCAAGCGCATAATCACGTTTACAGAGCCGGGGTTGGGTAAGGGTTTGTTATCAGAAAAACTCTCCAATACGGGAATGTCCTTCGGTACAGTACTTTTAGCTAGAACTGTAATGCCCAGCCCACTGTTCAATGCCGCAGTCAGTCCCGAGAAGTCTGTATTGGTATAAGTGATACGATAAGGCTGATGCGCCCTTTGTAAGCTTTGTTCTGCCCTGCGCCGATAAATACAGCCTTCAGGAGCAACCACCATAGGCCAGCCGGGTTGTTCTAATAAGCCCGGTAAGCCCACCCAAACCAGCTCTTCGCGCTGAATTAAAACATCACTTTTATTGGTCTGCTCACGTAATGCCAGAATAATATCGAACTGTTGCCCTAGTCCGGACAGTAAGTCTTTACTCAACGCCGAAGTCACCTGCAGCGTAACCTGAGGATAAACCTGAGCAAACTGACCCAGCACTTTAGGCAGCAGACTGGAAGCAAATTCACTGGTAATACCCAGCCTAACTTTACCGCTAACCTGTTGCGGTTCGAACTGTGCCCAGGCCTGATCATTTAGCGCCAACATACGCTGGGCGTAGTCAAACAGCACGTCACCGTCGGCGGTAAGGGCAAAGCCGCTGCCCTGGCGGGTTAGCAGTGCAACGCCCAGTTGCTGCTCCAGCTTTTTAAGCTGCAAACTAATAGCAGGCTGAGAACGCCCCATGCGCTCGCCGGCAAGTGTCATACTGCCCAGCTCAATCACCGCACTAAAACTGCGTAAGGCTTCTAAGGATAAATGTTTCATTGGTTCGCTTTATAAAGTCGTTACTGGGTATTTGAAAAATTAATACCATTATAAGCATTATTGATTTTAAGTTTAAACGAATCACGCCTATAATTTGCGCCCATACACACGCACATAAAGTGAACAGAAAAGGAACACGGTATGGGTAGCAGAACGCCACTGTACGAAGCACACGTAAAAGCGGGTGCAAAGATGGTTGATTTTCACGGCTGGGACATGCCGCTGAACTACGGCTCACAAATTGAAGAGCACCATGCTGTACGCCGTGACTGCGGTGTTTTCGATGTGTCGCACATGACTATTGTTGACGTAGAAGGCCCTCAGGCTCAGGCGTTTTTGCGTTACCTGCTGGCTAACGACGTTGCCAAGCTAAAAACCGAAGGCAAAGCACAATACACCAGTATGTTGAATGAAAACGGCGGTGTTATTGACGACCTTATTGTGTACTTCTTCTCAGAAACTGCCTACCGCATGGTAGTTAACTCCGCAACCCGCGACCGCGACCTGGCATGGATTGAAAAAGTTGCTGCCGATTTTGATGTCACCACCAAAGAGCGTGACGACATGGGCATGCTGGCCTTACAGGGCCCTAAAGCCGCTGACAAAATTCAAAACGTATTAACTGCAGAGCAGTACGCAGAAATTGACGGCATGAAGCCTTTTGTGGGTAGAGACGTTGGCGATTACTTTATTGCGACCACAGGTTATACCGGCGAAAAAGGCTACGAAATTGTGGTTCCGGCTGAGCAGCTTGAAGCCCTGTGGAATGACTTGCTAAAAGCCGAGGTTGCTCCTTGCGGACTGGGTGCTCGTGATACACTGCGTTTAGAAGCTGGCATGAACCTGTATGGTCAGGACATGGATGAGAACATCACGCCGCTGGAAGCCAATATGGGCTGGAGCGTAGCGTTTGAACCGGCTGATCGCGATTTCATTGGTCGTAAAGCATTAGAGCAGAAAAAAGCTGAAGGTCACGACAAGTTAGTCGGCCTTGTGATGGAAGAGAAAGGTGTACTGCGTCACGGTCAAAAAGTAACCGTTGAGGGTGGCGAAGGTATCATCACTTCTGGTACATTCTCGCCTACACTTGGTTTCTCAGTTGCAATGGCTCGCGTTCCATCAAGTGTTGGTGATACAGCGGAAGTGGAAATGCGTAAAAAACAAATGCCGGTGAAGGTAGTTAAGCCAGGTTTCGTCAGAAACGGTCAATCTGTTTTATAATCGAACAAGATTCAATACATTCCGGCTACGCCGGTTAGAAGGAAAGTAAAATGAGCAATATTCCAGCAGATCTGAAATACGCATCAACTCACGAGTGGGTTCGTGACGAGGGCGACGGTACCTTTACAGTAGGTATCTCTGAGCATGCGCAGGAACTTCTTGGCGATATGGTGTTTGTTGAGTTACCTGACGTAGGTGACAAAGTGGCAACAGGCGACGACATTGCTGTAGCTGAATCTGTAAAAGCAGCGTCAGACATCTACGCACCAATGACCGGTGAAGTGGTTGCGGTTAACGAAGACCTGGAAGACGCGCCTGAAACCGTGAACAATGACCCTTACGGTGACGGCTGGTTATTTCGCATAAAAGCAGATGACAGCAGCGAGCTGGACAACTTGCTGGACGCCAACACTTACGAGGCTTCAATCGACGAAGACTGAGGCCATTGGCGCATAGCACCAATGACACAGAGCGTCCTGAGCCCCGGAAATTAGCCGGGGTTCATTGTTTTTTGTATCCGATAAGTTTTCGATAAATTTCCGATAAATGTACGAGGCTGAGTTAAATGAGCAGTACTACCCTGACGCAATTAGAGCACCACGATGAATTCATTAGCCGCCATATTGGCCCAAGCGCCGATGAACAAAAAGCCATGCTGGCTGAGCTGGGTGTAGATTCTTTAGAAGCATTAACCAAAGACACTGTGCCTGGTGCGATTCTGCGTGAACCGTTCCTGCAAACAGGGGAGCCGCAAACTGAACGCGAAGCTCTGGCTCGTCTTAAAAACATCGCGAAAAAGAACCAAATTTGTACCTCGTACATTGGTATGGGCTACTACGACACCGTAGTGCCTAACGTTATTTTGCGTAACGTGCTGGAAAACCCGGGTTGGTATACCGCGTATACGCCCTATCAGCCTGAAATTGCTCAGGGCCGTTTAGAAGCACTGCTTAACTTTCAGCAAATGACCATGGATTTAACCGGTCTGGATTTAGCCAGCGCCTCATTGCTGGACGAAGCCACTGCCGCCGCCGAAGCAATGGCCATGGCAAAGCGGGTTTCTAAAAACAAAAAATCCAATGCGTTTTTCATTGCCGACAACGTTTACGCACAAACCATCGACGTGGTGAAAACCCGTGCTGAATACTTTGGTTTTGACATTATTGTCGGACCAGCGCGTGAAGCTTCTGATCACGACGTGTTTGGTGCGCTATTGCAGTACCCGGACAAACAAGGCCAGTTGCACAACATTGAACAGTTAATTGGTGAGTTGCAGGAGAAAAAGGCCATTGTCGCCGTTGCTTCTGACTTAATGAGCCTGTTAATGGTGAAGTCACCGGGCGAAATGGGCGCTGACATGGTGTTCGGTAACGCTCAGCGTTTTGGTGTACCAATGGGCTATGGTGGTCCTCACGCCGCGTTCTTTGCTACCCGCGACAAGTTTAAGCGCTCGCTGCCGGGTCGTATTATTGGGGTTTCTAAAGACTCTCGTGGACGCCCGGCATTACGTATGGCCATGCAGACCCGTGAGCAGCACATACGCCGCGAAAAAGCGAACTCAAACATTTGTACCGCGCAGGTTCTGCTGGCGAACATGGCGTCCTTCTACGCCGTGTATCATGGCCCGGATGGCTTGCGTCGTATTGCCAACCGCATTCACCGCTTAACCGACATTGTTGCCTTAGGTATGCAGGACAAAGGCGTGAAGCTGGTGAACAGCCACTGGTTTGATACCTTAACCTTTGAAATGAAAGAAAACGCTGCAGACGTATTGGCGCGCAGCAAAGCGCTGGGTCTTAACCTACGCGTTGACGGCGAAGGCGTATTTGGTATTAGCCTGGACGAAGCCAAAACGCGTGACGACGTTGAAAACTTATTTGCCGCGTTGTTTGGCGACAACCACGGTTTAGACATTGACGTACTGGACAGCCGTGTTGCTGGCGGTGACGTAGAATCTATTCCTGCTGATTTAGTGCGTCAGTCACAGTATTTACAGCATCCGGTATTTAACGAGTACCACTCAGAAACCGAAATGCTGCGTTACATCAAAAAGCTGGAAAATAAAGACTTAGCCCTGAACCACTCGATGATTTCTCTGGGCTCGTGCACCATGAAGCTGAACGCCACCGCCGAGATGATTCCGGTTACCTGGCCTGAGTTTGGTCAGTTGCACCCGTTCTGCCCGGCAGAGCAGGCGCAGGGCTATTACGAGCTGGTTTCCACCTTGTCTGAATGGTTAATTGACGTAACCGGTTACGACGACATGTCGATGCAGCCGAACTCCGGTGCGCAGGGCGAGTACGCAGGTCTATTGGCTATTCAGAAGTACCATGAAAGCCGCGGCGACGGGCACCGCGACATTTGCCTTATTCCAAGTTCTGCCCACGGCACCAACCCCGCTTCAGCTCAGATGATGAACATGAAAGTGGTGGTGGTTGACTGTGACAAGCACGGCAACGTGGATATGGACGACTTAAAAGCCAAAGCAGAAGAAGCGGGCGAGAACCTGTCGTGCATTATGGTGACTTACCCGTCCACCCACGGTGTTTACGAAGAAGGTATTAAAGACATTTGTGACCTGGTTCATAACTATGGTGGTCAGGTTTACATGGACGGCGCCAACATGAACGCACAGGTGGGCGTAACCTCACCGGGTTATATTGGCTCGGACGTATCGCACCTGAACCTGCACAAAACCTTCTGTATTCCGCACGGTGGCGGCGGCCCGGGTATGGGTCCTATTGGTGTGAAGCAGCACCTGGCTGAATTCCTGCCAAACCACTCCATTGTGAACATTGACGGGCCTAAAGCGGGTAACGGCGCGGTATCTGCTGCGCAGTTTGGTAGTGCCAGCATTCTGACCATTTCATGGATGTACATTGCCATGATGGGCGGACGCGGCTTACGTGAAGCCTCAGAAACCGCTATTTTGAATGCCAACTACCTGGCTGAGAAGCTCAGTAAGCACTTCAAAATTCTGTATCGTGGCCGCAACAACCGTGTCGCGCACGAGTGCATTATCGACTTGCGCCCAATGAAAGACGCTGCCGGCATTGCCGAAATTGATGTGGCTAAGCGCCTGCAGGACTACGGCTTCCACTCACCAACCATGAGCTTCCCGGTTGCGGGTACCATTATGGTTGAGCCGACCGAGTCTGAGTCTAAAGCTGAGCTGGACCGCTTTATTGAAGCCTTGGTTAGCATTAAAGCCGAAGCCGAGAAAGTAGCCGCCGGTGAATGGCCAAAAGACAACAATCCGCTGGTAAATGCACCGCATACACTGGCCGACATTACCGATGCAGAATGGGACCGCCCATACGATAGAAAAACGGCAACCTACCCGGTTGAAGCTGTTGGTTACGACAAGTTCTGGCCAACCGTTAACCGTATTGATGACGTATTCGGCGACCGTAACCTGATGTGCTCATGCCCAAGCATTGAAGAGTATCGTTAGATGGGTAGCCTGACGTTCACGTCAGGCTCGATACTGACATGAATATGAAGCCCGCTTTTTAGCGGGCTTTTTTATCGCTAATAGCCTTTCACGCAGTCTGGCGCTTTCTTTCAGCTGATAAGCTGGTTCTGGCCCAACGAAAAAGGTAAAGAATAATTAGTTTGGTACAGGCACTCACTGTTGCTAGAAGCAGTAGAGGCCAACCATCTTCGAGCCCCATGGAAAAAGCAAATGCTATTGTCGACATATCCATAAGCAAAATGAACTGACTCATCTTGATATCTAAGGCGCCGGTACTGCCCAATTTCAGAACTTGGATGATCTGATGAGTATAACCTTGCGCAAGAAAGATGGTAATGACAACAATCATTATCGTCATGAAATGACGTCCTTCATCTTCGTAAGTACCTGCGGTTAGTCCGAAAATAGCTCCTGACGCGAGCAGGAAAATCGCGAAAATAAAGAAAGTCAGAGGAGCAGTAGTTTTCCGGTCAAACCATATTTCATACAGAATAACAGCTACTAGCAGAGCCGCGGACAACCTTGGCCAGACAATGAAGTGATTAAAAGGCTCTATTGACATGCCATAGACAAAGAAAGAGTAGTAAGCCAAAAAGCTCACGAAAAACTTATTAAGAGAGAGGGCTTCAGTCGCGCTATTCCGGTTACCTTTTTTCCGTGACCAAATTGTCCGTACCTGAGAGAAAACACCAACCAAGCTGACTACAATCAAGATTGAATTCAAAGCCCCGAAGAAATTGAAAAGCATAGCATTTCGGTTTAGTTGGTTTGTCGACAATATACTCTTTAGTATTGACTTTTGTAAATAAAATCAGGTTATTCTTACTATATTGTCGACAATATTCCGACTTAAAGTGAATCACAACTGATTTGATAGACACCTCATAGCCATAGCAATGGAATTCATGGCTACTCTGTAAAACCTGATGGCTCCAAGACTGGTTGGGGGACATATGATGGACAAAGTTTCCTCAATAATCAGTTTATTATTGGAATTGAAAACCTCTAGTGAGAGATGTAAACATGCCAATAGCAGTCTTAAGTAGCGAACGGGCAGTAAGCTCAGGCGATGCGTTATTAGTCGCTTTTAAGGATAAAGCTAATGTTCGTTCGTTTGGCAAACCACCTTGTGGCATGTCGACCGCTAATCGACCTTTCAAGCTAAGTATTGGCGCTAGTTTAAATATTACGACAGCTAAGATAGCAAGTGAGAACGGTACAATATTTGGTGGAAGGATTCCAGTTGATGAATCCTCTAGTCGTCCAGTCGAAGATGTGATTCAGTGGATCAATGAAACTGTCGAATAATGACTTGGGCATGTCTGCGATTCGTTTAAGCACTGACTGCTTAGTGCAAAGAGAGGGTACTCACGTAGACGAAAGTATCGCAAATAAAATTTTGACGCATCGAGAAAGGTACATAAAAGGGCATCAACTACTAGGGCTAGAGCAGCTCCAAATATAAAAAAGTTCTAATTGTTGAAATTAAGCAAAGGTTCAACAGCTATAATTTGACTCTCTGATATATTTTTCAACGAATACCTCCCTAACCTTTGCTCATAGAAACCCAACGAAAAGATGATAGCGAAAAAAAGTAACGTTTCCTTGCAATCTATTTATGACTTAATTCATAGTGTGAGTTTAGAGCTACTACCCAGTATAGCTCTTCTGATATTAGCATGGGCACATAAATAGACGAGAGAGCTCTGAAAATGCATTTAACAAGCTTTAAAATCGAAAACTACCGTAAATTTGGAAGTAGAAGAAACACTATATTCTTTGTCGAACCTAACGCAATTCGACCTGAAGACGAAAAAGTTGATGCTACATCTGATGTCGCCGCATCAACGACTTTAATCATTGGGAAAAATAATTCAGGCAAAACAACTATAGCAAACGCTTTAAAGCTTATATGCGACAATCGACAGCCTCGAGCCGCTGATTTCAATATTAGCTACATAAAAAACTTATTAGATAGTTATAAAAATAGTAACTTTAACGTAGAAAACTTACCAGAGCTTTCGTTTACTTTAGTGGCCCATATCGAAACAGGAAGCAATGACTTAATAGCCAACCTAGATGAGTTTGTAACTATAGAAAACAGCGAGAATCCTCAAAAAGAGGTTGAAATATCAGTAAAAATAGTAATATCTGAATCTTTGGCTTACTTAGAAGCAGTTCAAAAGCTAATAAATTTTTACAATGAAAAAAAGCTTGAGGAGTCGAAACTACTAAGCATGTTCGAAAGCCTCCTAAATCAAGAGTCCGATTTTTTTGACTTTGAAACACACAAAAAAAATCTATTCAAAACTAAGTTACTAAACTCATACGGGCAGGAAAGCAAGAAATTTCAATTCAAGGACCTTATAAACTTACGAGAAATTAAAGCCAACCGTCACTTAAAAGATGATGTCCTGACGGAGGTATTCAACAAAATAATAAAGTTTCAGTTCGATAACGATAAAGAGTCTAAAGACAAATTAAGTGAAGAAATTGAAAAGGTAAACGACAATCTCACACAAACTGTCAATGGAAAAAATAAAAATGTATCTAAAGTTTTAAGAGAAATAGAGAACACTAACAAAGTAGACCTAGGTTTAACAGGAAATGTTACATATGAAAGAATAGTTAAAGGGTTAATAAAGTATAACTTCTCGGATGATGAGGACTTAATCCCAGAAGAACAGTTTGGACTTGGATATGTAAACTTACTAAATATAATAGGAGAGATAATACATTATATTGATAGTTACAAATCAGGAAGCCAAAATAGCCGAATAAACCTCCTATTCATTGAAGAACCCGAAGCTTTTATGCATCCGCAAATGCAAGAGTTTTTCATAAAAAGAATAGATGCGGCTGTTCAACGAGCTTTGGAAATTGCAAATGAAAACTCTGACGAAAAGAAGTCTTTAAACTGCCAAATAATAATCACGACTCATTCCTCTCATATAGTAAACAGCAAAATACATAGCTCTAAATCTTTTAACAATATAAATTATTTATCAACAAAAGAAAGAAAAGTTTCTTCTATAAAATTGAATGACAGAATAATTAAAAATAGAGGACAACAATTCAGTTTCAGTTCAGATGACTTGGTATTTCTTCAAAAGCACATAAAATATAAGGTCTCTGAAATATTTTTCGCTGACGCTGTAGTTTTTGTTGAAGGTGCCACTGAAGAGGCATTGTTAAAATTCTACATTGACAATGACCGGGACCTGAGAAATAACTACATCTGTATATTTAACATTAATGGCGCACATGCACATGTCTATTTTCCGTTAGTAAGAACACTTAAAATTCCCACATTAGTTATTACCGATATAGATATTAAAAGAAGAGCCTGTGAAATCGGTCAGAGGCATAAATCCAACAATAGAGATTGTGATTTATGCGGACACAAGAAAGGAGCCAGTGACAATAATAGCCACGATTACAAACAAGTTTCCTCATTACAAGGAAGGGAAACAACAAATAATACAATAAAAACCTTTAACCAAGATGAAGAAAGTCTGGATAATATTAAGTACTATGAACGTAAAAACTTTAAAGTAGTTTTCCAATGCTCAAATATACATGGTTATTATGCCACTAGCCTTGAAGAGGCTTTTATATTAACTAATTATGATAATTTGATAGTTAACTCTTCACTAGAAAGTATCAAACCTAAAATATATAGTGACATTTTAGGTGAGGCAAGGGATAAGAAAAGTATTATTCATTCCTCTTATAAGCTTCAGTCAAAACTAGCGAGAGATAAAAATGAATTTACGAGTGAAATATTATATCGAAGTATAGTTCAAGGCATAGACAAAGCACCAAAATTACCAGATTATATTATGGATGGCTTCAAATGGCTCAAAGAAAAACTTACTCCTTGAAAAGTAAAGCGAGAATAAAATGACTCAGGATTTAGACGTTAACTACAAGCTTATAGAGTGTATTGACCAATTCAAAAGCTTCTACTTTCAAGCGGGAGCAGGAGCCGGAAAAACCCATGCCTTAGTAAATATCATAGATTACATACTTAGAAAAAAGTTCTTGCAGCTTAGAAGAAACAACCAAATCGTTTCATGCGTAACTTACACAAACGTCGCTGCTAATGAAATAAAGAACAGAATAGGAAGTTCTGATGTACTAGCGGTGTCTACTATTCATGAAATGCTATGGAATCTGATTCAAAATCATCAACCTCAACTCTTAAAACTTCACCATCGTAAGATTAAAGATGATATTCAGTTGATAGAAACAGAGCTATCTAATCCCGACATAAAAAAACTGGTTTTCTACACATCACTAAGCGATGAAGATCGGCGAATTTTGGATACGTTTATATACGAATCTAAGAATACTTACTATCGAACAAGAAACCTTAAGTCGAAAGAGTTAAAAGAAGAGTATAAAATATACTATGAGGAGTTTGGGGAAGAAAATGTAAAAAGATGGTTAAAGAATGTTAGTAACTTTAGACAGTTAGCTAGCAAGATTTACACATTAAAACGACTCAAAGCGTGTAGTCAGAAGATAACGAATAAAGAGCCAGGCTACACACTTGTGGAGTATGATAGCAACTACAATGTAGATAGGCTCTATAGAATGAAGTTTAGCCATGATACTCTGCTAGAGTATTCACTTCAGTTGGCCCAAGGCTACCCAGTGCTCAGGCAGCTAATTTTGGATAGATCTCCCTACTTCTTTATCGACGAATATCAAGATACCTCGGAGAATGTTATATCTATTTTGAAATTAATACATGAGCACTCAGAAAAGCACAAAAGAGACTGGCTTGTCGGTTATTTCGGAGATTCTTCCCAGAATATTTATGAGGATGGAGTAGGCTCAAACCTTGCCACACTTCATCAAGGGCTGGTGAGAATAAAGCATGAGTTTAATAGAAGATCACATGAACAAATTATTGACATTATCAATAAAATTAGAACCGATGGGATAGAACAATCTCTCTTAGATAAATCTAAGTCAAATGGGTTGGTTGAGTTTTACAAATTAAATAATAAATCAAGTAAAGAGGAGCTAGACAGCGTACCCCAATTTTTGGAGGAATATAAAGCAGGCCTTAGAAAATCCGCTCCAAAATCTAAGATAACATGCTTGGTTCTTACCAATAAACTAATGTGTCAATTAAATGGGTTTGGAGATATATATGATGCAGTAAGATCCTCTGACAATATATATTTTGACGATATAAAAAATAAGCTGTTATCTAACGATTTGAATAAGTTACACCCTGTTATCCGATTAATTCTAAGGATAGTGACTAAGTTTAATAATATAAATAATAGCAAGTCTACTTACCATGATATTTTTGAACGCCCAGTTAAAAATTTGAGTTTTAAATCAGCGAACGAATTAATTAATAATATAAGATCTATAAAACCAAGCACCTTACATGACTTAATAAAGAACATGTCGGATCTATATGAATCTCAGAAAGAGCATCTTGGCTTTAAAGAATACATAGAGAGCTGTTTAGGACCCGCAAAATCTGATTTGGATACCTATCCGTCTATTGAAAGTATGATAAGAGCTCAGATTCTAGATCTAATGGTTGCCCCTACGTTCCCAAGTGATACAAGCATTGATTCTAATAGTAACGAAATCTCCGACGATGAATCAAATGCTATATCTGATGAACAAATTGACCGAGTGAACTCTATTCTAGGTATTGAGATTGGAAAGTGGCGTATATGGGCTGATGTTGTCAACCAGAAATTAGACAAAGATATTACCTATCGCACTTATCACAGCACTAAAGGTGAGGAATACGAAAATGTTGCAGTAATTATGGGCCACAATTTTGGCGGCAGTAAGGGAAAGTTTAAAAAATATTTCGAGTTTATCGCCCTAGACGAGCATAGCTGCATGGAGCGGTTCACAGATGAGGATACCAAGAAGGATATCGAAAATACAAGACATCTTGTCTATGTAGCATGCTCTAGGGCTGAGAAGAACCTAAAAGTATTGTATATAGATGACACTTCAGATATCGAAAAAGGTATAAAATCTATCTTTGGAGAAATAAAGGAGTGGGTTTACCACTAACTTCTATCTCTAAGTTAAAATATTGGCGTTTGGGCTCTACCCAGATTTTACGGACACATCCAAAACGAGGCCATATTTGCCCATAAGGAGTGTTTATGAAAAAACGAAAAAATTACAGCCTAGCGTTTAAACGCGAAGCCGTCGCTCTGAAAAAAACTGGGGGTGAATTGCCGTCAGGTTGCTATAGAAATCGGTATGAATCCGAATTTACTCAGTTGGTGGAGGCGGGAAGCATAGCCATCCTCTGACGAAGCCTTCAAAGGCTCAGGTAATCATCGCGATGAAGAAGAGAAGCTCGGAGGGTATTGAGGAGCGACTAAGATTGCTTGAAGGTTGAGATATGGAATTTTGGTTCCCATTCCTTTTTGGGTTTGCTCCGGTTATCGGTTTGGCGCTTTTCTTAAATATTGGCTTGGGCAACGATATGGACAAGTCATTAATGAGCAAGTAGGTAGTTCACTATTAATTTTTGTTTCAATT
>Ga0207888_100213_pt1 | contig 32805 bp, 28 predicted proteins | sample LinPmetageLP43_FD_184055 | JGI IMG/M metagenome (GOLD analysis project Ga0207888, IMG submission 184055) | Marine viral communities from the Pacific Ocean - LP-43 (SPAdes) | ecosystem: Environmental > Aquatic > Marine > Oceanic | place: Pacific Ocean | collected 2010-08-27
GAGGACGAAAGTGTAAACCTCATTAAGACCCATTTTCCTGAAGTTCTTTTAATAGAGAACAAAAAGAATTTGGGATTTTCAAAGGCAAATAACCTAGGTGTAAAACAAGCAAAAGGTGAGTTTATTTGTATACTAAATCCAGATGTCGTACTACCAGAAAATTGTTTTGAAATTCTCTTAGACTTCTCAAGCGATAAAAAAGATTTAGGAGCAGTAGGAATACGACTTAATGACGGCACAGGTGCCTATTTGCCTGAGAGTAAAAGAAATATTCCAAATATTGAAGTTGCTTTTCAGAAATTAACGGGTGACACGTCTAAATATTACGCGAATCAGTTAGCTCAAGATGAGATTGGGGAAGTTCCGGTTTTAGTGGGGGCATTTTTATTTATTAGAAAGGGTGTATTCAATGATGTTGATGGCTTTGATGAAGATTATTTTATGTATGGAGAAGACATAGACCTGAGCTATAAATTGATTCAAAACGGTTATAAGAATTATTATTTTGGTCAGTTAACTGCGTTGCATTTTAAGGGAGAGAGCACGATTAAAAATAGAAAATACCACAGAAGATTTTACAAAGCTATGCAGACCTTTCAGAAAAAGCATTTTTCAAAAGGTAGGTTTGTAAATGGTATTCTTATTTTGGTTTTAAAATTGATTGCCGAAACTAAGTCGAATAAACGCGACAAACCAGAAAACAGAGCTGCAGATAAAACTATTTTTTGGGTGTCAAAGCAATCAGACATACCCAAAACTTTCCATCTGAAAAATTATCAATCTTTGAAAGTGATAGCCTTTACTGAGATATCGCAATTGCAGAAAACTTCTGCAACCGTGATTTTTGACCTTCAAGATCTTGAAGTTGGTGAGGTTTTAAGAGCCATGCAGTTGTTAAAAAACAGTAAAAATAGGTTTCGCATACGACCCCCAAATTGTAATTTTAGCGTGGGAAGCGATACTTCTACAAGTCAGGGAGAACTCATAAAATGGTAGTTCTTTAGTAATATAAAGCGGAATACGTTTATTTTTATTAATTTCGCAAAAATATAAAGTCAACTAATAATTATTTTGATAATATGGCAAAATTTGAACTAAAATTACCGAAAATGGGAGAAAGCGTCGCTGAAGCTACAGTGACAAACTGGCTCAAAGAGGTAGGGGACACCATAGAAATGGACGAACCGGTTGTTGAGATTGCCACTGATAAAGTTGATAGTGAAGTTCCTAGCGAAGTAGAAGGTGTACTCATCGAGAAGTTATTTGAAGCTGACGATGTGGTTCAGGTGGGGCAAACTATCGCTATTATCGAGATTGAAGGAGATTCTTCTGATGATCAAACAGATTCTGCAATTGAAGAAGAATGTGTAACTACTGAAGAAGCTGAAGAAAAACACACTGAAACAAGTGCAGACGAAGCAGCACAATTGGTAAATGCAGCAAAAGAAACTGTAGGAGCATCGGCAATAAGCAACGACGGAGATCGATTTTATTCTCCTTTAGTTAAAAATATTGCGCAACAAGAAGGTATAGAACAGGAAGAATTAGATAAAATTTCGGGTACTGGTCTTGAAGGGCGTGTTACGAAAGACGATATTCTAAAATATGTTGAAACACGTAAATCTGGTAAAGCTCCGGTTACAAAACCAAAATCAGAACCCACTAAAGCAGCTCCAAAAGAAGCGCCAACTCCAGTTAGTGTAAGTGGAGAAGACGAGATTATTGAAATGAGCCGTATGGGCAAAATGATTTCAAAACATATGATAGCTTCTGTACAGACCTCTGCGCACGTGCAGTCGTTCATAGAAGTTGATGTTACTGCAATCTGGAAATGGAGAGAGCGTATTAAGAATGATTTTCAGAAGCGGGAAGGCGAGAAGCTTACATTTACTCCAATTTTTATGGAAGCTGTGGCAAAAACCATACGTGATTTTCCTATGATCAATATCTCGGTTGATGGGGATAAGATAATTAAACGTAAAAATATAAACTTGGGTATGGCAGCTGCATTATCTGACGGAAATCTAATTGTTCCGGTTATTAAAAATGCAGATCAGCTTAATCTGGTAGGTATGGCAAAAGCCGTTAATGATTTAGCTTCTAGAGCCAGACAGGGTAAATTAAAACCAGATGATACACAAGGCGGAACGTATACGGTGACAAATGTGGGTACTTTTGGCAGCGTGATGGGAACACCCATAATCAATCAGCCACAAGTGGGGATTTTAGCATTAGGAGCTATACGTAAAGTTCCTGCTGTAATTGAAACTCCAGATGGTGACTTTATAGGAATTCGTCATAAAATGTTCTTGTCGCATTCATACGATCATCGTGTCGTAAATGGTGCGCTTGGTGGGCAATTTGTTCAACGCGTTGCTCAGTATCTTGAAGCTTGGGACGTTGACAGACAAGTATAAATTTCAGCAAATACATCAGATGAACCTCCCTAATACAGGGAGGTTTTTTGTTGGATTAATTTTTAAAATCTTTTTTAAGTAGATGTGATAGATTTTTAAAAAGTTAGAGTATTGCTTAAGGTAATTGTACTTTTGTGAAAATTGAACAATCTATGAACTTAAACCTATCCAGACCCATCTGTTTTTTTGATCTTGAGACAACAGGAATCAATGTTGCTCAAGACCGCATAGTTGAAATATCTGTACTTAAAGTTTTTCCTGATGGAAAAGAAGAAAAACACACTTGGCTTGTAAACCCCACAATTCCTATTCCGGCAGAGACAACTGCAGTACACGGAATTAAGGACGAAGATGTTGCTGATAAACCCACTTTTAAAGAGCTCGCGGTAACAATAAATAATCTGATAAAAGATTCAGATTTGGCCGGTTTTAACTCCAATCGCTTTGATATTCCGCTACTTGCCGAAGAAATGCTTCGTGCCGATGTTGATTTTGATATGAAAAACCGTAATGCGATAGATGTACAGACCATTTTTCATAAAATGGAGCAGCGTACCTTGAGTGCAGCTTATAAATTCTATTGTGATCAAACTTTAGAAGATGCGCATAGTGCAGAAGCCGATACGATAGCAACTTATGAAGTTTTAAAATCTCAACTTGACCGTTATGAGGATTTAGAAAATAATATGAAGAGTCTGGCAGAATTTAGTGCTCGTAAGAAGTTTGCAGACTTTGCCGGTTTTATAGCTTTTAATAAAGAAGGTGAAGAGATTTTTTCTTTCGGAAAGCACAAAGGAAAAAAGGTAGAAGATGTTCTTGAGAATGAACCCGGATATTTTGGATGGATTCAAAATGCAGATTTCCCGCTTTATACTAAAAAAGTACTCACTGCTATTAAGCTTAGAAAATTGAATACCAAATTGTTTTAGCTTATGAAAATCATTTGTATCGGTCAGAACTATAGCGATCACATTAAAGAACTCAATAGTAAACCTTCAGGTGAACCTATGTTTTTTTTAAAACCAGATTCGGCAGTTTTATTAAAAAAGCATCCCTTTGTCATACCAGAGTTTACTAATGAAGTACATTATGAAGTAGAACTTTTAGTACGCATTAATAGATTGGGTAAATATATTCAGCCTAAATTTGCGCATAAATATTATGAAGAGCTAGGGCTGGGGATAGATTTTACCGCGCGTGATCTGCAAAGAGAATGTAAAGAAAAAGGACATCCTTGGGAGAAGGCAAAGGGGTTTGATGGTTCTGCAGTTCTAGGAGATACTTGGGTTTCTAAAGAAAATTATAAAGATTTAAATACTATTAATTTTCATTTAGAAAAAAATGGTGAAATTGTACAAAAGGGAAATACGGCAAATATGATTTATGACATAGATACGTTGATTGCCTACGTTTCTCAATATATGACTCTTAAAATAGGAGATATACTGTTTACAGGAACACCTGCGGGTGTTGGTCCTGTTGCTATAGATGATAAACTGACTGGTTATTTAGAAAATGAGCCCCTATTAACCGTCAATATAAAATAACCCAAATTATATAAATATGCCTACTCATTACGATTTATACCAGCTTGAAGATATGTCTGGCGGGGATAAAGAATTTATGAAAACTGTCGTTGAAGCTTTCTTAGTTGAGATTCCACCAGATCTTGAAAGTATGCAACTTGCCATAGATAACGATAATCATAAAATGGCTTACCAGTTTGCTCATAAAATGAAACCAAATCTAGAGATGTTTGGTATAGATCTTATTCGTGAAATTTCGGCGATGGAGCGCTGGGCAGATAGCAACAAACCTACATCAGCTATCAGACCACAGCTCAATACCATTGTAACAATGGTTAATGATGCGATTGCCGAGATGCGCAAAGACTGGAAAATGTAATGCGAGCACATATAATAACAATAGGCGATGAGATTCTCATTGGCCAGATTGTAGATACCAATTCAGCTTTTATTGCAAAGGAGTTAGACAAGATAGGAATTGAAGTTCATGAAATTTCTTCTATTTCTGATGATAAACAACATATTTTAGAGAGTCTTGCTTCCGCGAAAGAGCGTGCCGAAGTGGTAATTATTACCGGCGGTCTGGGTCCCACAAAAGATGATGTTACTAAGCATACATTTTGTGAATTTTTTAAAGATCATTTGGTTGAAGATGCAACAGTGCTTCAAAATATAGAATGTATTTTTAAGCATCACGTCAATAGACCTATATTGCCTGCAAATCGATCTCAGGCTTTGGTGCCGAGTAAATCAACTGTTTTGATGAACAGAAACGGTACAGCGCCCGGGATGTGGATGAAAGATGGTAATACTGTTTTTATTTCCATGCCGGGAGTTCCTTTTGAAATGAAAGCCTTAATGACTGATGAGGTAATTCCCAGATTGCAGCGAGAATTCAGCAGACCTTTTATTGTTCATAAGACCCTGCAGACCTATGGAATGGGGGAAAGTGAGATTGCTGATAAAATTGAAGATTGGGAGAATATGCTGCCAAAAGAAATTAAGCTTGCATATTTACCCGCTTTAGGAAAAGTTCGCCTTAGACTTTCTACAAGAGGGCCTGTTAAAGAAGTGCTAGATCAAAAGCTTGAAGAGCAAGTTATAAGCCTTCATAAGTTGATAGGTGATATTATTGTAGGCTATGATGACGATGAGCTTATAGAGACCGTTGTAGGTCGTTTGTTTGTTCAAAAAGGAAAAACACTTGCTGTAGCTGAAAGTTGCACTGGAGGGCAGATAGCCTCCGCTATCACGTCAATTCCTGGAGCTTCGGCATACTTTAAAGGAGGAATGGTTACCTATGCGACACATTCTAAAGTCGAATTGCTTAAAATTGAACAATCTCTGATCGATGAACATTCTGTAGTAAGCGCTCCGGTAGCCGAAGCAATGGCTTCGGCTGTCAAAAATTGGTATAAATCAGATTATGCGATTTCTACAACAGGAAATGCTGGACCATCAAAAGGAGATTCTGATGCTGAAGTAGGTACAGTTATTATTGGCATAGCAACGCCAGGCGGTGTGTTTTCTCAAGAATTTAAGATGGGAAGCCAGAGGGAGCGGGTGATATCTAAAAGCGTAAATAAAGCTTTTGAACTCCTTCAAAAAGAAATTTTAAAAAACTAGTGTTTTAAGTTGGTCAACTTGTTTTAGTTGTGTAAATTTGCACCCTGTTTTTCAGTAACACATTATAAAGTTTAGAATCATGTCAAGAGTTTGTGAGCTTACGGGCAAAAAAGCAATGGTAGGAAACAATGTTTCTCACGCGATGAATAAAACCAAGCGTAAATTTGATGCCAATTTAATCAAAAAACGTTTTTATATTCCGGAAGAAGATAAGTGGATTACATTAAAAATTTCTACAGCCGCTCTTAAAAATATAAATAAGAAAGGAATTACTGCTGTGCTTAAGGAAGCGCGTGCAAAAGGCTTTCTTACTAAGTAATAACGGTATAACGATTAGGAATTATGGCAAAGAAAGGCAATAGAGTACAGGTAATTTTAGAGTGCACAGAGCATAAAGCTTCTGGGAAACCAGGAACTTCTCGTTATATTACCACTAAGAACAAAAAGAACACCCCAGATAGAATGGAGTTGAAGAAATTCAACCCAATCTTGAATAAAATGACTGTTCACAAAGAAATAAAATAAGACATGGCAAAGAAATCAGTAGCAACATTACAGACCGGTTCAAAACGTTTGACCAAAGCCATTAAAATGGTAAAGTCTCCTAAGACAGGAGCTTACACTTTTGTAGAAGCTGTTATGGCACCAGAAATGGTTGGAGAGTTTTTAGACAAAAAATAAGACATTCTAAATGTTTATACATAGCCGTTACACTTTGGTGTAACGGCTTTTTGTATTTTTAATTTCAACAAGTTTTTAAATAGCATTAAAGAGAATACCTTTGCACTGCTAACCAATGCATCCTGAATACGATGAGTTTTTTCAAAAAAATATTTTCAAAAGAAAAAAAAGAAACTTTAGACAAAGGTCTGGAGAAAACAAATACGAATTTTTTAAACAAATTAGGAAAAGCTGTTGCTGGTAAAAGCAAAGTAGATGATGAGGTTTTAGATAGTCTTGAAGAGATTTTAGTTTCCAGTGATGTTGGAGTAGCTACTACCATTAAAATCATAGACAGAATTGAAGAGCGCGTAGCGAGGGATAAGTATTTAGGCACAGAAGAACTCAATACGATTCTTAGAGAAGAGATCGCCGGTTTGATGAGTGAGACCAATTCAGGTGATGCTACAGACTTTTCGGTTCCTGCTAAAAAACCTTATGTGATTATGGTAGTGGGTGTGAATGGTGTAGGTAAAACCACGACCATTGGTAAGTTAGCTTATCAGTTTAAAAAGAAAGGGCTTAATGTTGTTCTGGGAGCAGGTGATACCTTTAGAGCAGCTGCTATAGATCAACTACAAATCTGGGCAGATCGCGTAGATGTTCCTATTGTAAAACAACAAATGGGTAGTGACCCTGCTTCAGTGGCTTTTGATACGGTGCAAAGCGCTGTTAAAATGAATGCTGATGTAGTGATCATAGATACCGCTGGACGTTTACATAATAAAGTCAATTTGATGAATGAACTGACTAAAGTAAAGCGTGTGATGCAAAAAGTTGTTGATGATGCACCAGACGAAGTCCTATTGGTTTTAGATGGATCTACCGGGCAGAATGCTTTTGAGCAGGCTAAGCAGTTTACAGCTGCTACAGAAGTAACTTCTTTAGCCGTTACTAAACTAGATGGTACGGCAAAAGGTGGCGTGGTAATTGGTATTAGTGATCAATTTCAAATTCCTGTAAAATATATAGGTGTAGGCGAGGGAATTGAAGATTTACAAGTATTCAATAAGATTGAGTTCGTAGATTCCTTTTTTAGAGTATAAAATTTACCAAATTGTTTAAAATATAAAGGCGTCCATTTTTATGAGATGCCTTTTTGTATTTTAGGAGGAAAATTAAAACCCTATGAAAAAAAAAATACTTGTTTGTACGCTATTTATACTGCTCTCTTGTAAAAAAGAATCGAACTCCAATACTCAGGAAAGCCCAGAAATTGAAACGGACAGTATTCAGGAACGCGAGTATGCCGTCTTAGATTCTAAGGTTTTAGATACATCAGTTTTATGGAAATCATTCAATTTTGAGGTAAAAACATTTATCGAAACGAAGTACGATAAACTCAAACCTCTGATTTTTGAAAAAACAATTCCTGAAATTCAACAAGCCGTTGCAGATGGTAAGCTTACCTATGAAGAGCTTACCTTATTTTATCTAAGTCGAATCAAAAAATACGACCGAAATAATGACCTGTCTTTAAACTCGGTTATTGCTTTAAATCCTAAGGTGCTGGATGAAGCACGGCAGTTAGATACGATAGAGATTGAAGCGATAGATTGTTATTCAATCTACGGGATGCCGGTTTTGCTGAAGGATAACATAAATGCTGCAGATATGCCTACAACAGCCGGTGCGGTTGTTTTTGAGAACAACACTACTGGTGACGCTTTTATTACTCAAAAATTAAAAGAAAACGGAGCTTTGATTCTTGGTAAAGCTAATTTGAGCGAGTGGGCGTATTTCTTTTGTGGTGATTGCCCTAGTGGGTATTCTGCAGTAGGTGGTCAAACTCTAAATCCTTACGGAAGAAAAATTCACGATACTGGCGGTTCCAGTTCGGGTAGCGGTGTTTCGATGGCGGCTAATTTTGCTGTCGCCGCGGTAGGTTCAGAAACTAGTGGCTCTATTTTGTCACCATCAAGTTCAAACTCAGTTGTAGGTTTGAAGCCTACAATAGGTTTACTTTCTCGTGGAGGAATTGTGCCCATCTCAAGTACGCTAGACACCCCGGGGCCGATGACACGCTCTGTGATTGACAATGCGATTATGCTTCAGGCAATGACCGGCCTGGATTCTGAAGATGAAAAGGCTGTAAGTCTAAATGCCCCGCAAACAAATTATATCAACGCTTTGAAGAATTTAGATCCTGAACGATTCTTAAAAGAAAAGCGCTTAGGATATTACAAAGGCTATGAGGATACCTTGTACGTGCAGGCAGTACAGGCGTTAGAAGAAGCTGGCGCTACTTTAATTGAGTTAACTCGACCTGAAATTGATTTACCGCAATTTGTACGGGTTTTAAACTTGGATATGAAAGTAGATTTACCTGCTTACATCTCAAAATATGGTTCTGAAAAACTTTCAGTAAATGACTTAGATGAAATCACAGTTTACAACAAAGAAGATTCTTTGATTAGAATGCCTTACGGTCAAAAATTACTTTATGGGGTTTTAGCAGATTCTGCTTCTGCCGAAGAGTTCACAGCAATTAAAGATACCTTAGAGCGCAATGGAAGACGGTTCTTTGATGAACCGATAAAAGCCAATAATCTAGATGCTGTACTTTCAATAAATAACTATATGGCAGGATATGCTGCTGTGGCAAAATATCCTGCGATTACGGTACCTATGGGTTATCAGAAGGATAATCGCCCGATGGGATTAACGTTTATCGCACCCACACTATCAGAAGCTCAGTTATTAGAACTAGCTTTTGCGTATGAGACGATTTCAAAAAAGAGAAAGACTCCTGCAGATTTTAAGGAGTGATTCTTTTCATTAATTCTTACTCAAATAATCTAATTACTCATCTAAGAGCAATTCAGTACCAAAGCTATAAGCGAGATTAAAAAGTAACGGTCTCCTATTAACCGAATTTAAGATTCATCTAATTTAAGGCATAAAATCGTTAAAACACCGTATCTTTGCGCCCCAAAATAAAGAGCATTATGCGTACTAAAACCCTTAAGAAGAATAAAATAAACGTAGTGACCTTAGGTTGCTCTAAGAACGTTTATGACAGTGAAGTTTTGATGGGACAATTGCGGGCAAATAACAAAGAAGTTGTTCACGAAGAAGAAGGTAATGTGGTGGTTATCAACACGTGTGGTTTTATTGCTAATGCTAAAGAAGAATCGGTTAATACGATTTTAGAATACGTTCAGAAAAAGGAAGACGGTATCGTAGATAAGGTTTTTGTAACCGGTTGTCTTTCTGAACGCTATAAGCCTGATTTGCAGCAGGAAATTCCGGATGTTGATCAGTATTTTGGAACTACAGAATTACCCGGATTATTAAAGGCTTTAGGAGCAGATTATAAGCATGAGTTGATAGGAGAACGCTTGACTACTACTCCAAAAAACTATGCCTATTTAAAGATTGCTGAAGGCTGTGATCGCCCTTGTTCGTTTTGTGCTATCCCGTTAATGCGGGGCGGACATAAAAGTACGCCGATAGAAAAACTGGTGATTGAAGCTGAAAAGCTTGCCGCAAATGGAATTAAAGAACTGATTCTTATCGCCCAGGATTTAACCTATTATGGTCTTGATCTGTATAAAGAACGTGCACTGGCAAAGCTTTTACGCGAACTCGTAAAAGTTGAAGGTATTGAGTGGATTCGTCTGCATTATGCGTTTCCTACCGGTTTCCCGATAGATGTACTCGACGTGATGAATGAAGAATCTAAAGTTTGTAATTATATTGACATCCCGTTGCAACACATCTCGACCAAGTTGCTGAAGTCTATGCGCCGTGGGACGACTTATGAAAAGACCAATGCACTATTGCATACTTTTAGAGAGAAAGTACCGCAAATGGCGATTAGGACTACACTAATCGTAGGATATCCCGGCGAAACTCAAGAAGATTTTGAGCTGTTACGCGATTGGGTAAAAGAAATGCGTTTTGAGCGTTTGGGTTGTTTTACCTACTCTCATGAAGAAAATACACATGCGTATAATCTAGAAGATGATGTTCCTGAAGATGTAAAAATGGAGCGTGCTAACGAAATTATGGCGTTGCAATCACAGATCAGTTGGGAGTTGAATCAAGAGAAAATAGGGAAGGAGTTCCGTATTGTTATTGACCGAAAAGAAGGAAACTACTTTGTAGGCCGTACGGAATTTGACTCGCCAGATGTGGACAATGAAGTGCTTATTGACGTTTCGCAACATTATTTAAAAACCGGAGAATACACTTGGGTAAAAATCACTGAAGCTGAAGATTTTGACCTATATGCAGAGCCTGTAAAAAAATAATATTTATATTTAGAAGTATATACAGTTCTAGAGATGAAAAAAATAACTTCTAAATTACACAAAAAGCAACGTAATTCTATGTTGATTTATGGTTGTTTATATTTGGTTTTTGGTTTAATTCAAAAATATTTCGAAACTGATAACACTTTAGGTTGGGGCTACGTAGTCATAGGAATTGGAATGCTTACTTTTGTAGGTTATCAGCTTTATACTAACAGTCTATTTTCTGTTATCAAGTGGGATTATCAAAAACTGACGCTAAAAGCACCAGAACAAAAACCAATTGTTTTTAATCGGACTGCGATCAAATCAATCAAATTGACCGAAAAGAGTTTAACGATTAACGCAGGTATGGGAAATGGCGAAATGCTGGATCTCGATTATTTCAAAGCTGAAGATTTAGCATACTTCAAAAATGATTTTATTGAGCAAAAAGTTACTCAGGGAGAAGCTTATAGTCTAACGGAAGCATAAAAGCAAATCTTCTTGTAGACATCGCACCACCCATAATTATAGCGCTGGGAGGTGTGTGATTTCCAAAAGCATCTATCATAAAAGGCTGATTGGTTTGAATAGCTGATTGTTCATCATTATCGTAAAGGATACTTAACTTTTCAACGAGCAATTTCACATAAGTTTTATCTTGAACTTTTCTAAATTCAAAATGTAAATAAGGTGGGGCTTCAAATTTATCATAGAATATTCTGAAGCCATTTTCGTGTAACTTCTTTTGAGCTAATGAACGCATAAAATGAAGTGTAGACCCTGAATAGGACTTTTCTCGATTTTTGAAGTATTTCTTACGTGTTTTCTTTTTCAATTCCTGATAAAAACTAAAGCCTTCATAGTAAACCATATTTACAAATTGCATTCCTGCATTAAGGCTTTTTTCATAATTTACATGAAAATCGTTTAAGGTATAGTTTACCGTATATCCCAGATATTTATTTTCAATAATAAGGGGCTCGTTAGCCCAAGCGGTAAGTTTTAATTGGGATGGACTGTAATGAAGTTTGAGGACCTCAGGATTACGTATCTTACATTTTAGAGCTTCTTGTGAGTGTCCTAGAAATTCAAGCATAAACACTTTTAATTTGCGTTCGCGCGTCCAGGGATCGGTTTCAAGAAATACTTGATCCAGTTGCTCAGTCATTTCTTCTAAGTAAACCGGAGGCATCTTCCCATCTGTATTTAAATAGTTGTTGATGTAAACCGGTGAATAGCCCATCATTGTGAGGACTAACGGACTTTTTATACCTTCTTGTACTGGAATGGAGTAGTGCCCGTTTTGGTTAGTTATTGTACCTATTGTTGTGCCATCAAAATAAATACTAACAGCTTCCAGAGCCGTCGAGTCTTTAGCGCTGTAAACATATCCGCTAAGTTGCTTTTGTCCCGATGCAGTTACATAGAATAGTAAGCCTGTAAAAAACAAAAAGATACGCATAGAACAAAAATAACTATTATTATAGTTATAAAACTACAATAATAGTTATAAATCTGAATACTTAAATGCTTTTATTTTGTCAAAGATTTTTGAGGTTCTAAATTTTGATCAACAACTTGTACCTCAAGTCCTAATTACTAAATTTTTTTGAGCTGAGTTTTAGCATCACCCACAATGAAATATATGAGTTTATCAGGGTCAGCATATTTTTTAGCGATATTTTTAATTTAATCAAGTGCAGTATCTGTGCCCGGTGTGTTTTTATTTTCTTGTTCTTCTTCCAGTTTTTTTATTTCTTCAAAGAATTCCTCAGGTTTCATTATTCGCATTGTTTTTTGAACAACAATTGTGTTTGCTAGGGTATAGACGTGATTGTCTTTATTCCGCAGGTGTAAAAAGAAAAGGGTGATGTTTTCAACTTGTCCTGACATCGGAAAATCTTTATCTACGATTTCTACATAATCACCAATTTTCAAAGGATGATTAAAAAAGAGAATCAATCCTGAAGTGATGTTGCATAACAACGACCATTGCGCGAAAAATGCCACTCCCAGAATTGTGATTACAGACCCAATACCGGCAATTACATCTGCTCCCGAAAAGCCCCAAATAATTACCATAGAAAAGCCCAGCACCAGAAAAAATAGCATGTTCAGGACTTTGACGGTTATTTGTTTTCGCGTAATATCAAAGTTAGCCTTCTTAAATCGTCTGATAATGAGTTTAGATACTGCATATCGTATTACTAGTAATACAAATAAGAGTACAAAACTCTCAATTAGTTTGAGTTCAATTTCTGTGAGAATCACGTTAGTCTCTGTAGTTATTAGGGTTATTTAAAAATAGGGCATTTACAAAAAATAATTTTCCGTTTTGCCAGAATGCTCTAAAAAGCGGATCATCTACCATATATGTTACAGTACCTCGACCCATAGGCTGAACACCAAAAACCAAACTGTTTTTTAAAGCTTTTAAAGCATCTTCACCAGCGTAGCCTGATATACTTTCCGGACTGTCATCCAAATAAGCAACATTATAGCCATTGTCTAGCAAGGCATACGCATCGCTACCTATTTTTAAGCTGTAATAGGTGTCACTGTATCCAAAAGCCAACGGATGGGTGTTATCTACTTGTGTTTTAAATATACTACCGCTAATGAGGTCTGTAGCTCGTGAACTTTCACGCTCTGCATAAGGAACCAATTTATCAACAATAGTATCTCCTTTTTTTACAGGTTCAGACTCTTTTAAACCAAAACCATCTTTATCGCTAAAAGATCTTAATGCATTATCTATAGCTATTAAATTTCCACCACTACGAACCCATGACTTTAATTGATCTAAGGTGTTTTCATCAAAACGGTATCTCCCGCTAGGCAAGACCAGAATATCATAATCAGTTAGGTTTATACGCCCCAGATCTTCGGCTAAAATAGAAGTTACAGGATAATTTAATTGTTGTTCAAAAAAGTGCCAAGTCGCACCATAACTTAATGAAGAAGTTTGTTCTCCGCTTAAAACTGCGATTTTTGCTTTATTAATCAGTTTTACTGATGACGAACCAAAATCTGGACCTGCAGATGCAAAACTGGTTTTTACAGGGGTGAGTTTGCGTTTAAATTCATTAGCTATTGTAATTAATTTGGAATCAAATTCAGTTGTGTTATTATCGCTTCTAGTAATAATTAAAGAACCGGTAGGATAGTCCACCCCACTGTTTGTAAAAGCTTTTTCAGAAAACCGAACCTTAATATTTGCCTGAAGCAAGGCACTTAAGAATTTTGCATCCTCCATACTATTCCATTTTGAGATATAGCCGGCTGCATTTTTTGATAGTACATTACGCTCAGGAGTTAAAGGATCTGTAGCGGTCTCAGAATTAGCTTTTGTACTTGCAACCGCTTCTAAACCGTATGCATATGATAAACACCAAGCTGTTATATCATAAGTCAGCGGCGTAGACAAAGCTGCTTCTGGCTCAAAAAGTACGTGTACCAGTTTACCTTTAGGTTGATCTGTACTTACTACAAGAGCCTGATCATAACTCATACTTTCTTGCTTCTTAGAATTATAGTTGTAACCGCTGGTTTTTCCGGAAGAAGCAAATCGATATTGTATATCGTGTAAATCTAATAATTCAGCCAAAGCAGCCAGATGATCTTTTTCACCGCTAATTGTGAAATTTTTATAGGTTACATCAGAATTGCTGTAATACTTTTTAAATTCAGAATTAAGTCTTTCTACGTTTTTGCTAGCCATTTCAACAGTAGAAATACCTGTAGTAACATGATGGGCTACGCGATCTACTAATGTTAGAATTGTACCGTCTGATTTTTTGATGCCTAAACCTGCACGCCCACCGCCTGCTTGCTCATAAGTCATGCCTATAGAGCCGGTGTAAGTAGGGTAGGTGTCACCATAACTTGGATAAAGTAGATCGAACACTTCTCGGGTAAAAAACAGCCATCCGTTTTGATCAAAATACTTAGCGTGGTTGGTTCCTATTTCTTGCTGAAATTGAAATTGAAATGGCGTAATTATCTTGTGATAAGGTTCTGCTGCTGGCGCAAAATAATACGGGTTATTTATGCCTTGCTCGTGAAAATCTACGTGAATATGAGGCAACCAACTGTTATAAACTTTTAAACGCTGCCGGGTTTCCTTTTGAGTTGCCCAAGCCCAATCGCGGTTTAGATCAAACAAGTAATGGTTTGCTCTACCACCAGGCCAGGGCTCGTTATGCTCAGCAGCATCAGGATTGGTGTCGAATGGAGTTGCTTTTACTTTATTATACCAGTTAGCATAACGATCCCTACCATCAGGATTAATGCAAGGATCAATAATAACAACGGTATTTTTCAACCACTCTTTTTTATTCGTGATTAACTCATAAAGGGTAAGCATAGAAGTTTCTGTGCTGCTTGCTTCATTACCGTGTACATTATAACTCAACCAAATTATGGCTTTATCAGGATTTGCAGATCCACTTTCAATACCGGCGTTTTGAAGTTGGTTGGTTCTTATGGTTTCAATATTCGCCTGGTTTTCTGGAGTTGTAACTATGGCATAGGTTAAGGGTCTGCGCTCATTGGTTTTTCCATACTCTTTATAAGTAACCCAATCAGAATTTGAAGCTACATATTCAAAATAGGACACAACATCTGCGTGTCTAGAGAATTCTGTCCCTATTTTATATCCTAGAAATTCTTCGGGCGACTGCAGAGATTGAGAGAAACTCAAACTAGTAAAAAGTAGGGTAATTAATAGTGTAAATCTGTACATACAATAATTAGGTTAGTAAGCAGTATTTTGGCCAAGTCCAAGAAATCATTTATAAAAGCATATTTACTTAGAATATAGCCTCTAAAAGATTAAATCTCGATTATCGAGCGAACAGTAAAACTACTAAAATTGTGAGTAAGTTGTTCTCTGTGAATTAACGTAAATTTGGGCTGTAAAAGTGGGCTATTCTTTTATTTTTGCTCTCGTTGTGAAATCTAAAATTTGACTACTTATAATTACCTTGAAAACTAGTTTTTGACGATTAAAGTAATAATTTTTGCGGAATCGTTGATATTGAAAAAAGAACTCCATGTCAATTCATAAAATAGCGTATAAAGAAACCGGATATTTCTCTAAACTCATCTGTGATTATCTAGAAGATAAAGAGAGTCTGAATCAATTTTATAGCAATTTTCCGACATTGGAGAATTTTAAAAAACAGCTAGAAGCAAAATCTTTTTCTTCAGAAAATCGTTCTGTTTTAGTTTCCGCTTTGCGTAATCAATATAAAAACTTAGAAGCAGGAGAGACTGTAGAATCAGCTGTAAAGCAATTAGAACAAGAAAATACATTTACTGTAACAACTGGTCACCAACTTAACTTATTTACCGGGCCACTTTATTTTTTGTATAAGATTATAAGCACCATTACGCTTTCGCGAAAGTTAAAAGAGGCCTATACTGAGTATAATTTCGTTCCGGTTTATTGGATGGCTACCGAAGATCATGATTTTGACGAAATCAATTATTTTAGACTTCACGGTAAGAAAATACAATGGAACCGGGAGGACATACAGGATAATGATAAGGGAGCAGTAGGTGTTCTTAAAACGGAAGGGCTCCAAGAGGTTTTTAATCTTATTTGCGCAGAATTAGGAAATACCCATTTAGCTAAAGAGCTTTGTAATTTGTTTGAATCTGCTTACCTCAAACACGACACGCTTACGGAAGCGACCCGTTTTTTAGCACATCATATTTTTAGTCAATATGGGTTAGTGATTGTAGATGGTGATGATCACCAGTTGAAGTCTATTTTTGCTCCTTATATGAAACAAGAGTTGCTTAAGAACAAAGCTTATAAAGCTGTGACTACACAAGCAGAGAAACTGGAAAAAGCGGGGTACTCTATTCAAGTTAATGCCCGGGAGATCAACCTTTTTTATCTGGCAGACGGTATTAGAGAACGTATTATTGAAAGGGACAGTCGTTATTTTGTAAATGATACTTCAATTGAATTTTCTGAGGAAGAATTATTAGTTAAATTAGAAGAAACACCTGAATCATTTAGTCCTAACGTGATAATGCGACCTTTGTATCAAGAGGTTATTTTGCCTAATCTAGCGTATATAGGTGGAGGCGGAGAGATTGCATATTGGTTAGAATTGAAAAGTTTTTTTGATGCTGTTGAAGTCACGTTCCCAATGTTGATGGTTCGCAATTCTGCATTATTAATAACCGAAAAGCAACAGGAGAAATTAAAAAAACTCAACGTTTCAATAGAAGATCTTTTTCTCAACCAGAATGATCTCGTTAATCGAAAGATTAGAAAAATATCAAATATAGATGTTGATTTTAGTTCGCAAAAAGAATATCTCGTCAAACAGTTTGAGGATTTATACAAATTGGCATCAGAAACAGATGCTTCCTTTTTAGGAGCTGTAAAAGCTCAGGAGGTAAAGCAGTTAAAAGGTTTAGATCACCTCGAAAAACGCTTACTTAAAGCCCAAAAGAAAAAATTAGGAGATCACGTAAGAAGATTAACCACTATTCAAAACGAGCTTTTCCCGTTAGAAAATTTACAAGAGCGTATCATGAACTTTTCTGAATTTTATTTAGAATACGGTTCAGATTTGATCCCGCAATTGTTTGAAGCCTTAGATCCTTTAGATTATAGATTTACGGTAATCATTAAATAGTTTGGGTTAAAAGGTTTCTGTTTTTAAAGAGCTTACTTTTTAATAAGCTTTTTACCTTCAATACTAATAGCAGAACCTTCCATACATTGTACAGAATCAGGATCGCGAGTAGATAGTTCATTAAATTCCGAACCGTAGATTTTTCCGAAGTCAAAAATCACTTCATAATCCAGTACTTTATAAGCTTCCCAAATAGGGTGACGCACTTCGTACTCCCAGGTTTGATTCTTATTCTTTTTACTGTAACCCCAAAAGTGTTCTGTAATGAATTCGGTTATACTGCCGGGTTTATAGTTGTGCGTTTTAGTAGCTGTTGCGACTTGAAACAATTGCCAGTTCTCTTCAAAGTCTAACCCATAACTAAAGAAGTTTTCTTCATCAGTAAGGTCGTGCTTATAGTGCATCTTAAAAACGCTGTATTGCTCATTATAAAGCAAGTTAGCAACCCAGGCAATAGCAGGTTTTCTAACGATTTCAGATATGAAAACCGTACCACGCTTCCAGATTTTACCATCAAAATACTTTACGTAAAACCTGAGATTAATTTCTTCAAACCGCTTATGGAAAGGAATTGTGATGCCTTTAAGTTTAACATCGTCAAATAAAAAACCTACAAGGCTTACGTAACATTTACCTTCATAAAAATCAAGTTCTGTATGTGCAGGCACATAAGGCTTGAGTATCTCAGGGTCTATGGTATAATTAGCAAAGCAGAGCTTTTTCCAAGAAGCGGTTAAAAAGCTCATTTATTTTTGAAGTACTTTAAGGGAGGAGCAAGCATTCCAAAACATTCACCTTCTTCTTTGCCTAAATGTTTATGATGAATTTTATGAGCTCTTCTAATTCCCTTAGCATACCAATTGTTAGCATTTCTAAAAAGTTTAAAACGCTGGTGGATAAAAATGTCATGTACCATAAAATAGGCAACACCGTAGGCAAAAATACCAAGTCCTATAGGTAAACCAATCCACACATTTTCATATTGCCATAACAGAAAGCAACCTATACTTACTAATGCGTAAAAGATGAAAAAAAAATCATTGCGTTCCCACCAGGAGCCGTGGTCTTTATGATGGTGATCTCTGTGTAATGACCACAAAAAACCGTGCATAACATATTTATGAGTAAACCAAGCCATAAACTCCATAATGCCAAAAGTGAGCAAGAAAATAAAAATCCAGAGTAATGTTTGCATTTTAAATAAGGTTTAATCTATATTTTACATAACTGCGCGCCAGTAGAGATGCTTTCACATAATTAGGAACACGAATACGTGCATTTTTTATCTCCAAAGACGGAGTGTTCTTTAACTTGAGCAATAATTTTCTGTAATAACGGTATGCAGTATAAACACCAAATTTTGCTTCTACAGGCAATTTACAAATACCAGCAAGACCTTTTGCAAAGTCAGCTTCAATTTCTGCAATGATTTTTTGTTTTGATGCTTCGTCTAAAGCATTCAGATTAGTATTGGGAAAATACGTTCTGCTCAATTCTTCGTGATCTGCTTTAAGATCTCTTAAGAAATTTACTTTTTGAAAGGCAGAGCCTAGGCTTTGTGCACTTTCTTTAAGTTCATCATATTTAGCTCTGTCTCCTTTTACAAATACAGTAAGGCACATAAGCCCTACGACATCAGCAGAGCCATAAATATAATTTTTGTATTCCTCTTGCGTAAGGTATTTGCTTTTAGAAAGATCAAGGCGCATACTGTTCATAAAAGCATCTACAAGATGTTTTTCGATTTTATAGGTATGGAAAGTATGCTGAAATGAGTTGAGAATAGGATTTAAACTTATTTTGTGTTCAAGTGCGTGCTCCAAGTCATTTTCAAAGCGCTCAAAGAGTTCTTCTTTATCATAATCGTGAAAGGTATCTACGATTTCGTCTGCAAACCTTACAAAACCATAAATGTTGTGAATGTCCTTCCTGATACTCGGGGCAAGCATACGGGTAGCCGTAGAAAACGAGGTACTATAGGAGCGCGTCACCGTTTCTGAACAAGCTAAGGATACGTTGTCGAAAATTTCTTTCATTTCTTTTTCTTAGTCATTTTTAGTTATCAAACCGGCCACTAGTTTACCGGAGATTAGAGCAGGAGGAACTCCCGGTCCCGGGACAGTGAGTTGGCCTGTAAAGTAGAGGTTATCAACTTTTTTACTCTTGAGTTTAGGTCTTAAAAATGCGGTTTGTAACAGGGTATTCGCTAATCCGTACGCATTTCCTTTATATGAATTGTATTCTTCAACGAAGTCATTTACACAAAAGGATTCCTTAAATATAATATTTTTTTTAACAGATTGATCCGTAAGTTCTTCAAGTCGATTTATAATTATTTCAAAATATTTTTCGCGCTGTTCTGGAGAATCGTAAACCCCGGGAGCCAACGGAATCAGAAAAAAACCAGCTTCTTTACCTTTTGGCGCCATGCTATCGTCTGAAATAGATGGGAAGTTTGCATAAAATAAAGGTTCGTCTGGCCATTCTGGTTCATCATAAATTTCACGGGCATGTTTTTCAAAATCCACATCAAAAAACAAGGTATGATGATTAACATGTTCAATTTTTTTATCAAAGCCTACATAAAATAGTAGAGAAGAGGGAGCAAATACTTTTTTATCCCAGTATTCTTCAGAATATTGTCTGAGGTTTTTAGGAAGTAAGGTTTCGGTGTGGTGATAGTCGGCGCCACTAAGTACAATATCTGCTTCAATAGCTTTACCGTTTACTTCAATTCCTGTAGCTTTTGAACCTGATGTACGAATGCGCCCAATAGTGCTGTTCACGTAAGTTTTAACCCCAAGACCTTCGGCTAAATTAACCATTGCAGAAACAACAGCGTGCATCCCATTTTTAGGGTGAAATGTTCCTATACCAAAATCAGCATAATTCATAAAGCTATAAAAAGAAGGCGTTTTATCGGGCTTTGCACCTAAGAATAAAACCGGGAATTCCAGTATTGAAATCAGTTTTGGATTCTTAAATGATTTGCGCACATCTTTACTTATCGTGCTAAAAAAACTACCTATTTTTTTAATTGTAGCAGGCGTCACAAGTTCAAGTGGAGAAACTCCGGGACGATATACTAAATCCTTTATCGCAACATCATAATTGGCACGGGCTTCGTCTATAAACCCCTGTAGTTTTGAAGCGCTACCCGGCTCAATACGCTCAAAAGTCGCTTTAATTTTTTCTAATGTATCTTCAATAGTGATGTATTGATTTTTACCAAAATATACACTGTAAGCAGGATTCAATTTTTCTAGCGAATAGTAGTCTGAGGTTTTCTTACCAAAATCTTCAAAAAATCGATCAAATACATCTGGCATCCAGTACCACGATGGTCCCATATCAAAGGTGAAACCCTCGCGTTTAAATTGTCTTGCACGCCCACCCAGACTGCTGTTCTTTTCGTAAATACTTACATCATACCCGTCTTTAGCTAAGTAACAAGAAGCTGCAAGAGCTGAAAAACCAGAACCTATAATTACAATTTTTTTAGACATAAATGATTTAGTTAAGCAGCGTCATAAACGCATCTATAGATTTTATAAGTTTTACGTTTTTAGGCATTTCTGATTGTTCAACCGGTTGTATGATTCTTCCTAGAAGGTATAAGGGCATATTATTTTGACCGATATCTTTATTGAAACGTTTTACAAAATTGGCTACAGAAATTTCACAGGGATTAACCGTAAGATAGGATACAAAATGAGGTTGTTGTTGTGTACTTGCTAGGTATTTTAAATCTTCAATCTGAATATTCTGACCAAGGTATACACACTTAAAGCCATGTGCAACAATCTCATAATTGAGAAACATCAATCCTAAATCGTGAATTTCATTTTCTGGTAAAAAGAGAATGAACATTTTTTCACATCCATCACGATCAGCATTTTCTAAAAGCTCTTTATTGATAAGAATTTTTTGTTTGATAAGGTTTGAAATGAAATGCTCGTGAGCAGGATTAATAACTCCAGATTGCCAGAGTAAGCCTATGTTTTCTAATAATGGGATGAATATTTTAAAAAAGATTTCTCTAAACGATAGCGATTGTTTTAAAGTTGCATAGGCTCTATTGAAAAGCTTCTGATCAAAATTCATCATCGCAATTTTAAATGAATTGATTGCATGATGATTAATACCCATATCGTCTTCTTCAACAATATCTGAAACTAGCGCTGCAATCTTTTTACTTGAGTGCTTTGCAATTTTTGAAATCTTATAATTGTGGTCTAATAAGAAGGTGACGTTTAATAATTTTTGAAGATCCTCTATGGAATAGGTGCGAATATTTGTTTCAGTTCTATCTGGTTCGAGTAGATTATAACGGCGTTCCCACATACGTATTGTATGTGCTTTTATACCACCAAAGCTTTCTAAATCTTTGATGCTAAAAGAGGTTTTTACCGTATTCATAAACTGTATGTAGTCGTTCTCAAGTACTCAAATTTAATGTTTTGTTTAAAAGAATTGTCTAAAACTTCAACAAAACAGAAACTTTAGCATTGTATTAAGAAAAACGGTAGGAATGGACTAAAGAAGGAGAAATGTTATATCTTAAAAGTAATACCGTCTTCTACGTTTCGGTCGTATTTCTCTTTGTCAAATTGGTAGAGGTATGAACCTTTTCTAGATGAGGTCATATCTTTCTCCTCAAGTTTTACCAGAATGTCCAGACCATTTACTTTATTAATAAAATTACGTTTGTCTAATTTTTCGTCTAAAATAGACTCATATAATTTTTGCAATTGGCGCATTGTGAATTTTTCCGGAAGGAGCTCAAAACCAATGGGTTTTGAAATAGCTCTGCGGCGTAATCTTAAAATGGCTTTTTGTACCATTTGATTGTGGTCAAATATGAGTGATGGTGCTTCTTCTATACTGAACCATTTAGCAGAATATTGCTCAATGAGCTTTTCGTCGTGATCTTCAATATTAATTAAAGCAAAATATGCCACGGAAAGCGTTCGCTCTACAGGATCCCGGTCTATTTTGCTAAAATTGTAAAGTTGCTCCATATATATTTTATCAAAACCGGTAAGGTGGTTCAAAATACGATTTGCAGCATCATCTAAAGTTTCAGTCATTTTTAGAAATCCACCTATAAGAGACCATTTACCTTTTTCAGGTTCAAAATCCCGCTTGATCAAGAGAATTTTTAAATCTTCCTGATCAAATCCAAAAATGATACAATCTACCGCAAGAAGCACTTTGTCTTCGGTATTGTAGTTATTGAGCATAACAATACAATTAATTAAAAGCTAAAATATAGAATATAGCTAAGTGAGAACCAAAAATAAAATAAATGTTGATGATACAGTAATAAATATAACTTGTTATTAATAAAACAAGAACTTCGGATTGGTATGAATTAAAATTATTTAAAATAATCTTTATTCCTTCACAATCTTTATTTACATTTGGAAATGTAATAATAACACTTATTTTAATGCGGGAATACTAAACAATTTTGATTTTATAGTTAGATGTTACGAAATCGATACATTTTTAGTAAATACTATTCACGTGGAAGTAGAATTATAAAACACTTAAACACCAAATAATTTAAAGATGAAGAGTAAACTACAAATTATAGGTGCATTCTTAGTAGCATTTTGCTGCGTCTCTTTAGTGAATGCTCAAGATGCGACGATTAAAATTAAACCTTCTGAAGATGCTCCCACAATTAGTAAACATATCTATGGGCATTTTGCAGAGCACCTGGGAAGATGTATTTATGATGGCCTTTATGTGGGCGAAAAAAGTAATATTCCAAATACAGAAGGGGTACGTATTGACATTATCAACGCACTTAAGGATCTTAAGATTCCTAATTTACGCTGGCCGGGAGGTTGTTTTGCAGATACCTATCACTGGAAAGACGGTGTGGGGCCACAAAGCGAGCGACCTACAATTGTGAATACTTGGTGGGGTAATGTAACCGAAGACAACAGCTTTGGTACGCATAACTTTTTAAACCTCTGTGAAGAGCTTGGTGCGGAACCTTATTTAGCAGGTAACGTAGGAAGTGGAGAAGTACAGGAATTATCTGACTGGGTACAGTATGTAAACTTTGACGGGATAAGCCCTATGTCTGACTGGCGTAAAGAAAACGGTCGTGAAAAGCCCTGGGGTGTAAAATACTGGGGTGTAGGCAATGAAGCATGGGGATGCGGAGGAAACATGAGGGTAGAATATTATGCAGACATCTACCGCAAGTATGCCACCTTTATGTCTGATGCGGGACTTGAAGGGGGATTGTATAAAATTGCTTCAGGAGCCAGCAATGACGATTATCACTGGACTGAAGTATTGATGCGTGACATTCCTCATAACTTACTTCAGGGTGTTGCTTTACATCATTATTCGGTGATTGACTGGAATGCAAAGGGACCTTCAGTAGGATTTTCTGAAGATCAGTATTTTAAAACCATGCAGCAATCATGGTTGATGGAAGAACTCGTTACCAAGCATGTTGAGATCATGGATAAATACGACCCTAAAGGTAAAGTTGACCTTGTCGTAGACGAGTGGGGCGGCTGGTATGATGTAATGGAAGATACCAACCCTGGCTTTTTATACCAACAAAACACCATGCGTGATGCGATGATTGCCGGTATGACGTTGAATATCTTTCATAATCACGCAAGACGCGTAAAAATGGCCAATCTGGCTCAGGTGGTAAACGTGCTTCAGGCTGTAATTCTTACCGAAGGAGAGAAGATGATTCTTACGCCTACCTATCACGTTATGAAAATGTATAACGTCCATCAGAATGCACAGCTTATTCCTGTAGAACTTGACACACCTAATTATGAGTTTGGCGGTGAAAAGCTTCCTGCGGTAAATGCTTCGGCTTCTAAAGATGCAAGTGGTAAGGTACATATCTCTTTAGTGAATATTGATTCTAAAAAGTCAAATAAAGTAAGTATTGATGTTGACGCTTTAAAAATCAAAAACATCACAGCAAACATTCTGACTTCAAAAACACTGGATGATCACAATACATTTGAATCACCAGAAACGATTACACCTAAAATTTTTAAAGACTTCAAGTTGAAGAAGGGTAATCTTGAGGTAGAACTACCTCCTTTCTCTGTAGTGGTTCTTGAAGCTGAATAAAGAAGAGATATACTTTAGTGTCTAGTTTATTTATAGGTATTAATATTTGCATCTTTAATTCAGAATTATGAAAAATTTGTTTTTCTCTATTGTGGTATTTGGAATGCTTTTTAGCATTTCAGAACCAATTCTAGCTCAGCAAGATGATGTTGAGGTCGTTCGCGGAGATGCACTTTTTGAAAAGTTAGAAGCGTCTTACAATAACCCAATAGTAACAGATAAGTACACCGCAGACCCTGCAGCATTGGTGCATGATGATCGGGTATACATTTATGCTGGTCATGACCAGGCACCTGATGATCAGGAGCGTTACATAATGGATGAGTGGCTGTTGTATTCTTCAGGTGATATGATCAACTGGAAAGAGCATCCGGTACCTTTAAAACCCACAGATTTTGTCTGGGCAATTCATTCTGCCTGGGCTGCTGAGGTTGTAGAGAAAGACGGTAAGTTTTACTGGTTTGTAACTGTTGAACATAACGATTCTAAACCCGGTAAGGCGATAGGTGTGGCTGTTGCAGATAGTCCTGAGGGGCCCTGGAAAGATGCTTTGGGTGAAGCCTTGATCACAAATGATATGACTACCCAGACTGATATCAGCTGGGATGATATTGACCCTACGGTTTTTATTGATGATGACGGAACCCCATATCTATATTGGGGAAATCAGGTGTGTAAATATGTAAAACTCAAAGGCAATATGATTGAGATGGACGGTCCTATTCACACGATTGACCTTCCTAAATTTACTGAAGCACCATACATACACAAACGTGGTGACTGGTATTATCTTTCTTATGCGTACGATTTTCCGGAGAAAACCGCTTATGCGATGTCAAAATCTATAACAGGTACCTGGGAATATAAAGGCATTTTAAATGAGGTGGCGGGCAACTCCAATACGAACCACCAATCTATTATTGAATTTGAAGGTAAGTGGTATTTTATTTACCATAATGGAAGTATTCCAACCCACGGAAGCAGTTTTCACCGCTCGGTTTGTATAGATCGATTATACTACAATGAAGATGGAACCATCAAACGCATTGTGATGACCTCAGAAGGCATTCAATCTGAAAATTAGACTATGAAAATTTTATTCACTTTTTTAAGCCTGTTTGTTTTCAGTAATTTTTTTGCGCAAGATATACGGGTGCACGACCCCGTCGTAATCAAACAAGGGGATACGTACTATATCTTTTGTACCGGAAGAGGAATTTCTGTTTTCAGTTCACCAGACCTTAAAAACTGGGAGCGAGAACCACAGGTTTTTACTGAAGAACCGGTCTGGGCAGATGATGTTGCTGCCGATTTTAATAATCACATTTGGGCTCCGGATATTACGTTTTATAATGGTAAGTATTATTTGTATTATTCAGTTTCCGCATTTGCGAAAAATACTTCGGCAATTGGATTGACTATTAATACAACGCTAGATGCTGAAGACCCCAATTACAAATGGGAAGATCAGGGAATTGTTATACAGTCTGTACCCAACCGTGATTTATGGAATGCTATAGATCCTAATCTTGTTTTTGATGATAATGAAACACCATGGTTGGCTTTTGGTTCGTTTTGGGACGGACTCAAAATGGTAAATCTTTCTAAGGATTTAAAAACCGTTGCCCAACCACAAGAGTGGCATACTATCGCACGGAGAGAACGTTCTTTTGATTTAGCAGATGCAGATCCCGGCGATGCTGCTTTAGAAGCACCTTTTATCTTCAAAAAGAACGGCTGGTACTACCAGTTTTTATCTTGGGATTTGTGCTGTCGTGGTGAAAATAGCACTTATAAAGTTGTGGTAGGTCGTTCTAAAAATGCTGTAGGACCTTATGTTGACAAGGAAGGTAACGCATTAAATAACGGAGGAGGAACCTTGATTATTGAAGGAAATGACAACTGGTATGGTGCTGGTCACAATAGTGCTTACACTTTTGACGGGAAGGATTACATCATTTTTCACGCCTATGATGCTAATGACAAGGGGGCGCCGAAATTAAAAATTTCTGAATTAACCTGGGATGCAGAAGGCTGGCCAAATTTAAAAGAAAAAGTTCTCGATTAATATGAAATATTTAGTTTTTAGTTTTTTAGTTTTTAGTCTTTCTGCTTCAGCACAGCAAGCAATAGAAATGTTTCCGTTGAATCAGGTTTCAGTTACTGAAGGCGTATTTAAAGAAGCTGCTTTAACCGATTTTGAATACATAAAGCAACTCGATCCAGACCGTTTATTAGCTCCTTTTCTAAGAGAGGCGGGTTTAGAACCAAAAGCAGAATCCTACACCAACTGGGAAAATACGGGACTTGACGGGCACACCGCAGGGCATTACCTTTCTGCATTGTCTATGTATTACGCCTCTACAGGCGACCCGGAAGCTAAAAAATTATTAGATTATTCACTTTCTGAACTGTACCGTGCGCAACAAACCAATGCAAATGGATATGTAGGTGGTATTCCGGGAAGCAAGGAATTATGGGGCGAAATCAAAGCCGGTAAAATCAATGCCTCAAGTTTTGGACTTAATAACCGTTGGGTGCCGCTATACAATATTCACAAGACGTTTAACGGACTAAAAGATGCCTGGGTGCACGCCCGGAATCCGCTGGCCAAAGAAATGCTCATCGATTTGACAGATTGGTTTATGGCCACTACCGCAGACCTTTCGCAGGAGCAAATTCAGGATATGTTGCGCTCGGAACACGGCGGACTTAATGAAGTTTTTGCTGAGGTTTACGCAATCACCGGCGATAAAAAATACCTGAAACTGGCTAAAGATTTTTCCCAATTTGCTTTGTTAGAGCCTTTAGCAGCTGATGAAGACATTTTAACCGGAATGCATGCCAATACCCAAATCCCAAAATTCATCGGTTTTGAGCGTATCAGTCAATTGGAAGAAGCCAAAAAATACCATCAGGCAGCGTCTAATTTTTACGATAATGTAACCTCTAAACGCAGCCTGAGTATTGGAGGAAACAGTGTACGCGAGCATTTCAATCCCATTGATGATTTTTCGTCGGTAATGAGCAGTGAGCAGGGACCAGAAAGTTGTAACACTTACAATATGCTTAAGCTGAGCAAGCTTTTATTTGAAGATACGGCCGACGAAAGCTATATGGAGTTTTACGAGCGCGCATTATACAATCACATTTTGTCAACCCAAAATCCGGAAGGTGGCTTTGTCTATTTTACACCGATGCGTCCCGGTCATTACCGGGTGTATTCGCAGCCAGAAACCAGTTTTTGGTGTTGCGTAGGTTCGGGACTGGAGAATCATACCAAGTATAACGAACTCATTTACGCCAAAGCAGATGATAAGCTTTATGTAAATCTGTTTATTCCTTCTGAAGTAAAATGGGAGGAGAAGCAGTCTTCTTTAAAGCAAGAAACCAATTTCCCAGAAGCCGATTTTACAGAATTGATTTGGCAAAGCCGAAAAAAAACAAAAGCAACCCTGATGTTGCGTTATCCAGAATGGGTTAAAGCTGGAGAATTAAAAGTTTATGTAAACGGAAAACTTCAGCAAATAGCGGCAACTCCGGGTTCATACATTCCGCTTGAGCGCAAATGGAAAAACGGCGACCGCGTGAAGATGGAATTACCGATGCACCTCAGTCTGGAGCAAATTCCTGACGAATCGGGTTATGTTTCGGTTAAATACGGTCCGCTGGTTTTAGCTGGGGTAACTGGAGACGAAGATCAAAAAGGATTGTTTGCAGACGACAGTCGAGGCGGGCATATTGCTAACGGTCCATTTCTTCCTTTAAACGAGGCGCCTACATTTGTGGTGAAAAAAGATACCTCAATACTTGATCAGATTAAACCGATTCCCGGTAAAGCCTTACAATTTACCGCTTCGCAGCTGCTTTATCCTGATACTTATAAGGACTTGGTGCTTCAACCCTTTTATAAAATCCATGAGAAGCGCTACACCATTTATTTTAAAACGGAAACCCCGGAAAGTCTTGCAGAAATGCAGCGCAAGCTTGAAGAGCGACAAAAAGCAGAAGCCTACCTGAGATCTATCACGCTGGATTATGTGGCTCCCGGTGAGCAACAACCAGAATCTGATCACGGATTTGATTCTCAAAATTCCAATAGCGGGGTACACAAAAACCGCCATTGGCGGGACGCGACGGGTTGGTTTAGTTACGAGCTCAAAAATAAAGAGGCAGAGGCAAAAACCCTGCGTATCACCTACTACGGCAAAGACTCGGGACGCAATTTTAAAATCCTGATTAACGGAAATGTTATTGCTACGCCAGAGCTAACAGGAACACAGGGAGATGTTTTTTACGATGTAGATTACCCGTTGCCGCAAGAACTGGTTGAGGAAAACGAAATTCTTAACCTGCGTTTTGAAGCATTGCCGGGCTCTGTAGCAGGCGGAATTTATGGCGTTCGTCTGTTGAATGAAGAAGTAAACTAAAATAGTTAAAATTATTTTAAATGTATCTTTTACATTTTTAATTTGAAAATAGTAGATTTGTCTGATAACAAGTGATTGTTTTATGAAAGAATATGTCATTGGCTTAGATTACGGTTCAGATTCTGTACGGGCTGTTTTAATAGATGCTGCTAACGGTCAGGAAATTGAGGCCGAAGTGAGTTATTACCAACGTTGGAAAAAGGGATTGTTTTGTAATCCATCGGAAAATCGTTTTCGCCAACATCCATTAGATCATTTAGAAGGATTAGAGAATACGATAAAAGCTGTTGTTTCAAGAAGTGGTGTTCCTGCTGCATCTGTAAAAGGGATTTGCATAGACACAACAGGTTCTTCTCCAATTCCGGTAAATGCAGCGGGAATTCCGCTTTCACTTACTGAAGGCTTTGAAGAAAATCCGAATGCCATGATGGTGTTGTGGAAAGATCACACTGCTATAGCAGAAGCTAATGAAATCAATGAACTGGCTCGCAATTGGGGCGGGGAAGATTTTACAAAATATGAAGGTGGAATTTATTCTTCAGAATGGTTTTGGGCAAAAATTTTACATGTAGTTCGTGAAGATCAAAAAGTAATGGAAGCTGCGCATTCTTGGATGGAGCATTGCGACTGGATAACTTATGCGTTACTTGAAGACGTTTCTCTTGATGATTTTAAACGTAGCCGTTGCGCGGCAGGTCACAAAGCGATGTGGCACGAGAGCTGGGGCGGTCTTCCCCCCGAAGAATTTCTAGGGAAATTACATCCGTATCTGGCTACACTTAGAGATAACTTATATTCAGAAACCTATACATCAGACGAAATAGCTGGCAATTTAAGTGCTGCCTGGGCAGAAAAATTGGGTCTAACTACAGATACGGTTATAGCGGTGGGTACTTTTGATGCGCACGCAGGTGCCGTTGGAGCTAAGGTTGAAGAGCACACATTGGTTCGTGTAATGGGAACTTCTACTTGTGATATCAGTGTTTCTTCACCAGAAGTTACTGCAAATAAAACTGTACGCGGTATTTGTGGTCAGGTTGATGGTTCAGTTATTCCGGGGCTTGTAGGTCTTGAGGCCGGGCAATCTGCTTTTGGTGATCTATTAGCGTGGTTTAAAGATGTGTTGAGTTGGCCAATTGATAACCTCGTGCTTACTTCAAATATTCTTTCTGAAGAACAAAAAGAAAAGCTTAAGGCAGAAATCGAATCAGATTTTATTAGAAAATTATCTGACGAGGCTGAAGCTATTCCACATAATGAAGCTATTCCTGTTGCATTAGACTGGATTAATGGTCGTAGAACGCCAGACGCAAATCAAGAACTGGAAGCAGCGGTTACAAACCTTAATATGGGTACACGCGCGCCGCATATTTTTAAGGCTTTGGTTAATGCAATTTGCTTTGGTTCTAAAAAGATCTTAGATCGTTTTGAAGATGAAGGTATCGAAATTAAATCTGTCGTGGGTATCGGTGGCGTTGCACGTAAATCTAAATTTATAATGCAGTCACTGGCAAATACGCTTAATGTTCCTATTAAAGTTGCAGCTTCAGATCAGGCTCCAGCTCTTGGTGCAGCTGTTTATGCAGCTGTAGCAGCAGGGATTTACCCCGATGTAATTGAAGCGAGTAAAAGTCTAGGAAGTGATTATGAAGCAGAATACCATCCACAACCAGAGCATCTTGAAGAATTTGCTGATTTGATGGAGCGCTATGAAGTTTTAAGCCAATTTGTAGAAAAGTCGATTGTAAAATCTAAAAAGAAAACAGAAGCTCATGTATAAATCGTTAAAAGAGGAATGTTACGAAGCAAATATGGAGCTAGATGCTTTAGGTCTTGTTATTTATACCTTCGGAAATGTTAGTGCAGTAGATCGTAAAAATGGTGTATTTGCTATCAAACCCAGTGGTGTTCCTTATGAAAGTTTAAAACCTGAAGACATTGTTATTGTAGATTATGATAACACTATTGTTGAAGGAGATAAGCGTCCATCTTCAGATACTAAAACACATGCTTATTTATACAAGCACTGGGAAGAAGTAGGAGGTATCGCGCATACACACGCTACATATTCTGTAGCTTGGGCTCAGGCACAGATGGATATTCCAGTATTCGGAACTACACACGCAGATCATTTAACTGCAGATATACCCTGTGCACCACCTATGCACGACGATTTAATCGCTGGTAATTATGAGCACAACACAGGAATTCAAATTCTTGACTGTTTTAAGGATAAAGGTCTTGATTACAAAGAAGTAAATATGGTACTTTTGGGAAATCACGGTCCGTTTGCCTGGGGAGAAACTGCCGCTAAAGCGGTTTATAACAGTAAGGTTTTAGAAGAAGTAGCCCGTATGGCGCAATTGACGCTTCAGATAAATCCTAATGCACCAAGGCTAAAAGACTCTCTTATTAAAAAGCATTACGAGCGTAAACACGGCAAAGATGCCTATTACGGTCAGGGTTGCTAAACTACTAACTAATTACATTTAAACACTATGGGATTAATCACTTTTGCTGCATTTACAATTCTTGTGGCAGTTATTTCGTACTTCGCATCGCGTACCACAGATGAGACCACTTCAGATGGTTATTTTCTGGGAGGGCGAAGTCTTACCGGGCCGGTAATTGCGGGGTCACTATTACTTACGAACCTTTCTACTGAGCAAATTATTGGTGCTAATGGTATCGGTTTCAGCGAGGGTATTCTTATCGCAGCCTATGAAATTTTAGCAGCTGTTGCAATGGTTTTTACTGCGTTCGTTTTGCTGCCTAAATATTTAAAGGGTGGAATTTCCACTATTCCACAGTTTTTAGAAAAGCGCTACGGAAAACTTACGAAAACGATTGTGTCAATTCTTTTCTTAATGGCATACGCAATTTCGATGTTACCAACTGTTCTCTATTCTGGTGCTTTAGCAATAAACACGATGTTTGACCTGCCTGAACGTATGGGTATGTCTCCGGAGTCTGCCCTTTGGGTAACGGTTTGGGGAATTGGTCTTATCGGTTCGGTTTATGCGATTTTTGGTGGACTTAAAGCCGTTGCGGTTTCTGACTCGATAAACGCAGTAGGACTTATTGTAGGTGGTTTATTGATCCCTGTTTTTGGATTAATGGCAGTAGGTGATGGTAGCATTATAGAGGGTATGAACGTACTTAAAACAAACCTTCCTGAAAAGTTTGAAATCTTGGGCGGACCCGATTCTTCAGTTCCCTGGACGACTTTATTCACTGGTATGGTGATTGTAAATTTTTACTATTGGGGTACCAACCAAGCTATTATACAACGTACGTTAGGAGCAAAAAATCTTGCTGAAGGTCAAAAGGGACTCTGTCTTGCGGCTTTTGTGAAAATCTTAGGCCCCATAATCGTGGTCTTACCCGGTATTATAGCCTTTCAATATTTTAACGGAAATCTTGACAACGCAGATGAAGCATACCCAATGCTCGTAAAAGCAGTGCTTCCTACTGCATTTGTTGGCTTCTTTGCTGCAGTTTTATTTGGTGCAATTTTGAGTTCGTTTAACTCTGCGCTTAACTCGTCTGTAACTTTATTTGGATTAGATTTATACAAGCAGTATTTCAACAACAATGCTTCTGAAAAGCAAGTTGTTCGCGCCGGTAAAACTTTTGGTATCCTGCTTGCAGTTTTCTCTATGTTAATTGCTCCATTATTGTACGGGGTTGAAGGTGGTATTTTCAACTACCTGCAAGAACTTAACGGATCTTTTAGCGTTCCTATTCTTGCGATTATTCTAGTGGGTATTTATTCTAAACGTGTTTCTGGTAAAGCTGCCAATATAGCTATTGTTTTTGCGGTAGTTTCTTATTTGGTAACGCTTTATGTGATCAAACCGATTATTACTGGTAATGCTGTCACAGCTGCAGAATTGGGAGGGGTTACAGATGCTTCTGAGCTTGCTCAAATTGCTAAAGAGGCTTTCCCGAGTTTCTTACACATTATGGGAATCATCTTTGTGTTGGTAGTAGGAATCTTATTTGGTGTTAGTAAATTCTATCCTAGAGAGACAGATTACCTTCAGGAATATACCCGTCAG